>Ga0114923_10000861_pt1 | contig 21790 bp, 34 predicted proteins | sample SumtaG_FD_89578 | JGI IMG/M metagenome (GOLD analysis project Ga0114923, IMG submission 89578) | Deep subsurface microbial communities from Indian Ocean to uncover new lineages of life (NeLLi) - Sumatra_00157 metaG | ecosystem: Environmental > Aquatic > Marine > Oceanic > Sediment | place: near...
TAACATATCAACCGTGGCATTCTAGCCCTGGTAGGAAAATAAAATAATGGCAGAAGGAGAACATCAAATCTGCCAACATTGTGGAGAAAGAGGAATAAATTTTGACTGGGTAAAAGTAGAAGGAAAGGAAGACAGGATTCCAATTTGGAAATGCAAATGCGGAGCTAAATGGAAAGATACAAGATGGAAAAAAAAGTAATTATTCCATTGATAGAAAAATGCAAGTGCGGTAAGAAAGTTACGGATCATCATTTCAAATGCAATGAATGTTGGGGAAATACTGCAAGACTCAAACACAGAAAGAAAATGAGAAAATTAATGGAACCAGTAAGAAGGAGGTTTAGAGAATAATGGTAGAATATGAAATCAAATTAACAAATTCAGCAGGAATTGAGATTATATTTGATGAGACTTGGGGTTCATGTTGGAGATGTTGTGAGACAGGATTTCTTCTTGAACATAAATGTAGGGCTTGTAGACAGGAGTTAGGAGAACTCGAAGTAATAATATAATAATGACATCTGAAACAATAGATAGACTAAAGCAAACTATGAAGTTGATATTAGATGGAGCGGTTATTAAACTAAGTGATTTTGATGAGATTGGAAAACACTTTGATACTGCAGTTCAACAAATCGAACGATTAGAAAAATCAAGGGATTCGTGGAAAAAAAAATATACAGATTTGAAAAATAGAAAGCTTTAAATAACAAATATACATATATAATTATAATGGTGATATCTAAGAGAAAAAATATTCATGTAAAAACTCTCAAAAAAGTTGAGGATTTTTTGAAGCAGCAAACAAAACCAATTTTCAAATCTGATATTGTAAAGCAAATTGGAGTCGATTATGATTCTTTGGGAGTTGCTTTGGATATGTTAGAAATTACTCATTACAAAGATGGGAGGGTTGAGCTTAAATGTTAGAAATAATCAATCAGCGCTACATGAAGTTCTTGTTTAAGATTTCAAATAAACCGAGAAACATTTCCGAGTTAGCAAAGATTGGTGATTTGACAATAAGTGTTGCTTCGACTTTGATTTCAAGATGGGCAAGAGAAGGCGTAATAATAAAACAAAAAACAGAAGGAGCAAAAGAAATCATAATTGTTTTAACTGAATATGGAAAATCACAAGTAGCATTATTGAAATCATTGAATAAAAATCACATTAATAAACAGGAGCAATTAAGTAAAGAGGAAGAAGCGGCCGTTTCTCTAGTTGATAATAGTATTGGAAAAGGAGGTGAAAAATGACATCAAACACAAAAGACGAAGAAACTAAGTTGACTTGACGAACGAAGAAAAATCTTGAATCAAAAGAAATCTCAAACTACTGAAAACATGACGGAAGAAGTAAAGGACGACGAAGGAAACGTTACCGAAGAACCAAAGTTAATCTCAACTGTGAAGCAAAGCATGGAAGTTGAATATACTGAGGATGGAATAAGACTCGCGCATGATAATCTTTCAAAGGAAAAATCATTTATGGATAAAAGGTTAATTGATTTAGAAGAACAATTTGAAGGTGAAATGCCAGAAGATTTAAAGAAGCTAAAGGATCAGTTACAAGCAATCGGTAAATATGATGCTTCTGAAAAAGCAAGGACAGAACACAAGGCTATCCAGGAGAGATTGAAGATTGTAAATGCAGAGATTAAGTCGCTTACAGATGAGATTGGAACTAGGTTGAAGTTCTAATTTTGAAATTATTATTTTATTATTTTATATTTTCAACCAGGAAATACTATGACAAAAGAAAAAGAAACACAGCAGGGAATTACACGAACAGAAACCAAGAAGAGTGCTAACGGTATGATATTAGAAGAAAAGCATTTGGCTGTTTATGGTAGTGACTTGAAAGAAATTAAAGAGGTTTTTGGCGAGGAGTGGAAAAAATGAATAGATGGATGTGCTGGTTAGGTTTGCATAAGATGAAGATAATTCTTGGTGATGATGGATTTTCTGAGAAGAAAGTTTGTTTGAGATGTGGTAAGCCCAGGAGGTTTTTGATATGGTGAAAGCAAATGTAATTATAAAATTACCAATATCAGATTCAGAGAAAGTTATGGGACTGTGTGATAGAATTAAGGATTCAGAAATAGTAATTTTACCAAGGGATGTAAAGGTTTTGATTAAGGATTCTAATGGTCTTTGGAGTGAGGCGTTTCAGGATTATGAAGTTGAAGAAGTTTTTGAAGAAGATCCTCTTCACAATGTGGCCGAAGAGGAGATTAAGGAATATATTTCTGGTGAAGAAGCGATTGAAGCTAAGATGGAAGAACTTGCAAAGAAAGCAGAAGATGGGGGAGAGGAAGAAATATTGGTTAAGAGAAGAAGACCTAAAATTTTATCTGATAATGCCGATGAATTTCTCAAAGAACATTATAAAGAGAATATTGATAGGGAGCTTGCAGAAACAATAAAGAAAGTTTTTGGAGAACAATATACAAATGACCAAATCAAAGAGGCCAGAAAACGATTGGGCCTAAAAAAAGAAAAAAATAGAAAAAACGAAAAACGTGATGGTAAGCCAAGAACCAAATGGACTGAAGAGCATTTTGAATGGCTGAGGGAAAATATTGAGGATTATGGAAATGCAGAGTTACATAAAAAACTTGTGGAGAAATTTGATTTAGATGTTACTTTAAACGCAATGCAGGCCAGAATGTGCATAGTTGGAATCACAAGAAAAAACAGAACTGCAATGCCAAAAACAAAAAATCCTGCTCGACCTTTTAATCCAAAATTATTAAAAAGTGAAGCTACAAAAATTGGCAAGAGAAAAGGAATGTCCAAAGGAGCAATCGAATTAATCGAAGAAAACTACATGGAAAAGACTGATGATGAGTTACGAGAATTAATTGCAGACAAAACTGGAAACTTTCATACTTCAGATAAAATTCAAAACTATAGAGAATCAAACGGAATGGCGCGCCCAAAAGGATGGAATCCAGATGAGTTTGTATCAGAGGAGGGAGATTAATGGCTGAACCTCAAAACCTAGCAAATGCAGCAGTTATAATCGCAGCAGTTTATTTTATGTTCCAATCAGGATTTAATTGGTGGATGGCTGCACTTATTTTGTGGGGACTTGCAACATGGGCGCATTGGCATCAAACAGAAGACCAAAAGAAACTAGTAAGATTAGGAATCGAAGAAGTAGAGGTAAGAACACAAAACATGAAGATGGCAACAGCGGTTGCAACAGCAAATCTAAAAGTAATCATGAGGAACTTGCAATGATATTAGGAAAAAATGTTGAAACAGGCGAGAACGTAGAATTAGATCTTAAAAAATTAATAAGAACTAGACTTCTGATCCAAGCAAATAGTGGCGGCGGCAAGTCCTGGTGTGCTAGAAGAATTATGGAACAAACAAGCAAAGATGTTCAACATATAATAATTGATACTGAGGGAGAGTTTTCAACACTTAGGGAAAAATATGATTATTTACTGATTGGATCTGATGGAGAGATTCCGGCCACAATCAAAACAGCAGGACTTTTGCCAAAGAAGATAATGCAGATGAAGTTGTCTGTGATTATTGATTTATCTGAGATGAGTAAAACAGAAAAATGTAATTATGTGAAGAAATTCCTTGAAGAATTAATAATATTGCCAAGAGAATTATGGACGCCTGTTTTGGTATTTATTGATGAGGCCCATGATTTTGCACCGGAGAGCGGAAAGGGAAAGTCAGAGGCAAGACCTGCAGTAATAGGTTTATGCTCAAAAGGAAGAAAGAGAAGATATGGATCAGTTCTAATGACACAAAGGGGTGCAAAATTAAACAAAGATGCAACTGCGGAGTGCAATAACAAATTAACAGGCCTTGCAAATATACCAACTGACAGAAAGGTTGCTGCAGCCGATTTGGGATTCACAACAAAAGAACAGGAAATAAGACTTAGACAATTAGAACCAGGAGAAATGTATGGTTATGGTTCTGCAGTTTCAAAAGAGGTTATTAAAATTAAGATAGGACCAGTGTTTACAACTCATGAGGAAGACGAAGATGGAGAAGTTGCAAAGCCAGCAAAGACACCAGATAATATCAAAAAGCTAATGAATAAATTTATTGACTTGCCAAAGGAAGCAGAAAAAGAACTTAGGGATATAACTGATTGCAAGAATAAAATAGTAGAGTTGAAACTAGACTTGAGAAAGGCTTTGAACTCCCAACCCAAACCGGAAGCAGATGAACGAGCACTACAAAGAGCAAGAGATGAAGGATCCAGAGAGATGCAAAAAGTTCTTTCAGATAGGGAAAGGGAATACAATCAAACATGCAAGGCGTTCCAAAGAGAGATTAAGTACCTTGAAAGAATAATTGAAAATGTTGGAAAGGTTATTGGAGTGAAAGTTAATCCTGTTGAGATACCAGAGATGAAACCCCTTCCCCCCCGGACCCCCCCTACCCAAGAAGTGGCTTGTAATGTCCCGCAAGTGTCCCGCAAAATACCAGTATTTATTGGTAATAGAGAATTTTCAGATGAAGAACCTAAAACTGCACCGCTTGGATTATGTGGAAGAAATATTTATTCAGTGCTTTATGCTAATTCAACAAGAGAACTTACAAAAGTTCAATTAGGATTATTATCAGGTTATTCAGTAAAGTCTAGTGGATTCAATAATGCCTTATCACAATTAAACACAATGGGATTATTAGAAAGAATAAATGGAAAACTGAAAATAAAAGAAGTCAATGCAGAATTCATAAAGGAAGGGTTCGGAGAAATATCAAAAGAGTTGTGGTCCAAAAGTTTGGGAAAATGCCCCAGAAAGATATTTGAGTTTTTACTAGAGAATGAAATAGAGTTCGAAAAAGAAGAGGTTGCGGAGAGGGTTGGTTATTCAGTAACTTCAAGCGGATTCAATAATGCACTATCACAACTGAATTCTCTTGGCTTAATCAAAAGGGATAATGGTTTGATTAAAATAAATCCTGAGATTTTGGAGTTGTAATGGCAAGACCAAACGGAGTATCTCAAAAAGCAAAGGGCGAAACTGAAACTAAGCGTCATCAGGAAATAATCGAAAAACAAAGGAAAGAAAAACTGGAGAAGAAAAAATGATAGATAAAAGAATGTTATCAATATTTTGGGTATGTCTTGCTGTAGTATTAGTTGCATCTCTTCCGAGTATGGTTGAAATTGCGAAGATGGGAATGTTAGGAATAGCTTTATCTGGAGTAATATTTCTAGGACTATTGATTTTTATGATGCATATAACGGATGGTATATTCCAATGATAAGTAAAATAATCCAAAGAGAGAAAGAGCGCCAGGAAGAGTATTTCAACGGATGCGGTAGGAGTACTGGTTATCCGTATGACGAAGATTGCGGAAAAGGAAGATTTTGTGAGTTATGTGGAGGGAGGGTTCAATCCCACAAACAAAGCCTAATTAACTTGAAGGAGTATATGGAAGGGGAATTAGCTTTCTTTGAAAATCATGTTTATCAAGATGATGATCCTTGCTCTTTTGACCATCACGGATATTGCCAAACTCATGGAACTGTTGGAGAAGATAATTGTTCTAACGTAGTGATTAAAGAAAAGCAAGACCAACTCAAAGAAGACATTCAAGAACTAAACAAAATGATTGAGAGATACGAATGAAATGCGAAAAATGCGGTCAAGAAGTGCAAAGTTCATTAACTCATGTTTGCAATCCTACGGCCATAGATATGTTTCAGAATCCCTGGAAATATTCTTCTACTAGTAATGGAACTGGAGGAAAAGAATAATGAAACAATATTTAGAATTTGATGAGATAGAAGTTCCAAGTAGAAAAACCAAAGTATTCGAAGTTAGAAACAAGGAAACCGATTGGTTTTTAGGAACTGTTCAGTGGGCGAATAATTGGAGGCAATATACTTTTGTTCAGAGATTAGATTTGCAAATTCAGATGTCTAGTGGTTGTATGAAAGAACTTTGTGTTTTCATTGATGAGTTGATGAATGAAAGAAAGCATCCAAAAGTAAAACATTGTAAGGTAAAATTAAAATGCTTTTGGTGCAGTAAGAGATATGTGGATTTGGAATCCCATACTAAAAAGATGCATCTAGGATTAACAGCGAGGTCTTATGATTATAATGGATGAAAGAAGATTAGAAGAAGTATGCGAAGAAGAGAACTTCTCACAAATACTATTAGGAAATGTTTATTGCTCACTTGCAAAAGGGCGACAAGTAGAATGCAAATATCTAAACAAACAAAAGGACAAAAACGGATTATACCCATGTATGAATCTAATTTACCAGGAGAATGATCCTAACCAGGAGTTTGATTCATGATAACTGAATTTATTTGTGATAGGTGTGGACAAAAAATAACATTACCAAAAGGAGGCCGCCCAATGATATATCCAAAGCTGGAAGTTCCAAGGGATGTTTGTTATGCATGCAAAGATGATATTACAGGACTAGATATCAAATTGAATCAGAAGTTTGCAAAAATCATAAGAGATATTGACAAAGAGATGTTCCCGGCGGCGAATAATATTTTAGAATTTGGGAATAATGAAAATATTTCTCAACAATCGGATGTTGCAAAATCTATTTATTCAGCATTAATTTATCCGAAACCTATTTATAAAATTGGAGATGTTGCAACATCATGAGCGGAGTAAAAATAATCGCAGTTCAGGTAGTAGGGCTTTGTAGCAAATGTCGTAAAAATTCAAAAGATCATGCTTGGCCACTGTATGATAAAAATGGTAGGAAGTATGAGGATAAAGAAATTTCTTGTGTGGGATGTGCATTATGAAGAATGAAGTAAAAACCCCAAACACACACAAAGAAATTGGAAAATCCATGAAAAAACAGGAAGGAAAATTAATTCGATTAAAACTAAAGCAAATCAAACCCTACAAACGAAACGCCAAAATCCACACAGAGAAACAAGTCGGCGACATCAGGGATTCAATCATAACTTTCGGGTACAACGATTTAATTGCAGTAGACGAAAAGAACTTAATTCTTGAAGGACACGGAAGACTAAGAGCCCTATACATGATCGACACAACCGGAACAAAAGAAATCCCTGTGTGGCAATTAAAAGGACTGACAGAGAGCGAAAAGAAAGCTTACCGAATCGCGCATAATAAACTGAACCTAGACACAGGGTTCGATGTAGAAATCCTAAGTGAAGGATTCCATGAGTTAGAAGAGAGCGATAATTTTACTGATACTGGTTTCGAAGTTGAACAAATAACTACAATATGGGATAAAAAACAACCAAACACGCAAAAAACAGACGTGTCCGCACACGAACGAGAAATAAACAAAAAGAATAAATGCCCTAATTGTGGGTATGACTTAGCGGAGTCTAAGAACTAATGGCAGATGAATGTCCGAACTGCGGAGAAATGAAATTAATATTCATAGATTCTAATAGTATACTTGATGATTGGGAATGTTCAGGCTGTAAAACTAACTTCAAATTTAAGACAAATATGAGATATAACCTAAAGGTGAAGAACTAATGACAGAAGTAAAACCAATGAAAATAAGCGAGTGGATTAAGGACTTGCAGTGGCAACTCGACACTTACGGAGATGCAGATGTTAGAGTTTGTTGGGAGAGACATGATCAACTAGATGCAAATAATGTATTCTTCAGTAGAGTTATCGGAAATTATGAGTGCTCAAACACAAAAACTGATAAAGAAATCAAAGAATTAAAAGATAAACCAACAGATAACGATGGTTTATGGATCCAAAACTTTCCATATTAAGGAATAAATTACAACAAACGCAACAAATGACATCACTAACAGTATCAAAATTTAAGAAAGCACTAGAAGGAACAGGCGGAGTTCAAGCAGTTATCGCTAAGGCATGTGGAGTTGATAGGTCAACTGTTACAAGGTTCATTCAAAAATATCCAAAGATGAGATTATTGCTTGATGCTGAAGCTGAAAGAATAATCGACATAGCCGAAAACAAACTCCATGCGCTTGTTAACGACAAGGACATCCGGGCCATAAAGTTCTTCCTAGAGACAAAAGGCAAGTCCCGAGGTTACGTTTCAAAGCAAGAGTTAGAAATTGCAGGTAACATTTCAACACTAACGAAAGAAGAGCGCGCTGAAGAAATAAAGAGGTTGTTGGGGAAATGAAGGTAAAAATTAGGATGACAAAAGCTTGTAGAAATTGTATTAACTGTCATGGTCATATGAATATACATGAGACAGGAGAAAAACCATGTTGCCGTTTAGATATATTGCAAAATGAAGTAAAGCACGTAAGAGAAAAAAGATGTCCAAACTTCGAAAATACGATGTCTACTAATAGGAGTAGGAAATGAATGAAAGTAACAAAACAACAAGTAGGTGAACTCTTCGAAAAAGTAAAGGATGAACAAAAGCTTAAAGAACTTCTCCAAGAAATCTTCTCCCACAAAGAAAACATCCAAACGTTCGGAGAAGTAGTATTTCCCAAAACCGTAATCAACAAAACTCCCAATTTCCACTCCGAAATCTACGAATTACTATTTAAGCCAGGAAATGATGCACTGGCCGCACCAAGAGGACATGCTAAAACGTCCGTTACAGGTATAATTTTCTTGATTTATTGCATAGTTAATGAATTGGAGGAATATATTGTTTACATCTCTCAGAATCATTCTAAAACAGTCCAGTTCATTGACCCTATTAGGTTTGAGTTTAAGAACAATAAAATGCTACGATTCATTTACGGAGACTTAACGCCGCGCCCAGGCAGAGGTGATGATGGAAAGGATCGTGAGGATTGTTTCGATGTTGGAGGATGCAGAGTTGAAGCGGTGTCGTTCGAAAAGAATCTGCGAGGTTTCAAATTCCGAAATATACGTCCAACCCTCATAATTGGTGATGATATTGAATCTGATGATAGGGTCCTTAATCCAGAGCTTCGAGAGAAAGACCGAAACAAACTAAACAAAGTAATCATCCCCAGCCTGGATATTAACGGCCGCTTTAAGATGATTGGAACATTGCTTCACTTGGATTCTCTACTCAACAACAAAATTAAACTATACAAAGGAAAGGTGTTTGCAGCATGCAATTCGGAGTTTAAGGATCTATTATGGCCCGAACGGTTTACTGAGGAAAAATTAAGGAAAACTAAACACGACATTGGATCTGTGGCATTTCAACAAGAATATTTGAATAACCCAGTTGACAACTCGAGCTCACTAATCAAACGAGAATGGATAGAACAATGTTTCAGAAAAGACCTCTCATCTGAAGATGTGTTCAATATGGAATTTAGTGTGAAGACGATGGGTGCGGACTTTGCCTTTTCTGATAGAGTGTCTGCGGATGAGAGCGCTTACGCCGGGCTAGGCAAGAAGGATGAATTTTATTATTTGCTGAATTGTCAAAAGGACAAAGGTCTCTCAGTTAATGAACAAATGGATATCATCAAATCGCAACTATTCGAGAAATACCGATATGACAAAATAGGCTTAGAGGAAAACTCCATCAAGGCCATAAGCAAAGACATTGACCAATGGAAGTTGCCTATCACATTATTTTGGACATCCGCAAACGACCCCGCCGCCCGAAAGAAAGAAGATTACGACTGGACAAACAAACGTCACACAGTTGGAAAGATTAATCTGATTATGAGGCTCGGAACTGCATTCGAAAATAAAGAGTTCATAATCCCATACAAAACAGAAGCCGACAAACAAATTGCGGACCGTATTTTAGCAGAGTGCACGTCCTTTGCTTTGTCTGATGGGAAACTTGTTGAAGCCGGAGTTCATCCAGATATTCCAATAGCACTTGGTTATGCACTTGAATTAATGAACATGGGCGGCGAATCCTCGTGGGCTTTTGTTTAGAAATTCAACAATTAACTTTATAAAATTAAAAATCATTGAATAACTATCACTAGAACATATCAAGGTTGCCCACCTTAAATCACATTCATGGAAAAGACTTTTAAGAATTTCTTTGGTTTGCTTGGACAGAAGGTCGAAGCAAAGGCCGGAGATGGTGCTGTAACTGCATTTGAGGAATCAAGAGACGGACAACCAAAAGCATACATTCCAAACTTTTTTTATAGGCCGCCTTTTGGATATCCAAGATATGAGGATCTTAATTACCAAAGGCAGTTGGCTGAATCTGTTTATGTTGATATGGTAGAAACGGCCATAATTGATCAGGTTACTTCTTTTGATTTTACGATTGTTGCTGAGGATAGAGATGGAAATGAAGTTCCAGGGAAAGATAAGGAAGTTGAAGAGGTTAAGGAGTTTTTTTATAATCCAAATACTAATCCAGGAGAAAGTTGGGAGAAGATAGTTGCTGCAATGTTACCTGATTTGTTGGAAATTAATTCTGGGATAATGGTTAAGGTTTTCAATTCGTTCGGAAAGATGGTAGAAATTGTTGCGCGGGATGGGGCCGCATTTACAAAGAATCCAGACGTATATGGAATGTTCACTAATCGAGCAGATTTGATTTTGATGAAGAACATTTATGATCCGGACCCTCAGGCAGAACAAATAGAAAATCCGTTTCCTGCAATTAATGGTTATTTGACAAGTGGTGAAGCTCGGGAAGAGGGAGCATATTTTCAATATGGATTTAATACAGGGGCTAGACCTGTTCCGTTCGGAAAGAGAGAAATTATTTGGTTTGAGAAGAAGGTGCGAACTAATAAAATCTATGGCCGAAGCGCAATGGCGGTTTTGGCAAAGACAGTTCAAACTCTTATTTATGCAGTTGAGCATAATCTTGAATACTTTTCTGATAATTCTATTCCCCCAGGGATTTTAGGTTTGGAGGGAATGGCTACTGGTGATATGAAAGCATTTGGTCAGCAATGGGCTGAATCTCAAAAGAAGAAGGATGATTTAGGCAATTGGAAAAAGGCTTTTCACAAACTTGCAATAGTCAACAAGAAAGCAACTTTTGAAAGATTAGGATTTACTAATCAGGAATTAGAATTAATCGAATCTCAAAAGTGGTGGGCAAAAATGGTTTGGGGAGCATTTGGTTTGACTGCAACTGACCTTGGATTTACTGAGGATGCAAAGGGAAGTGCAAATCAGATTGTTCAGACTGCTGTTGCTAGAAAGAGAATTATTTATCCATTGTTAAGGTTGATTGAGTATTATGTAAACACCCAGATTATTCCGGAGTTCGGGTATGAGGGGATTCGTTACAAGTATAAGATTTTTGATGTTGATGAGGAAACAAAGAAATGGACCCTTTACAAATTACAAACAGAATCAGGATTAAAAACTGTAAACGAAATCAGGAACTCGGAAGGACTTGATCCGGTTGAGTGGGGCGAGGAATCTCCAAAGCAATGGACACCAACCGACAGCACAAATATTAATGTGAATGATTCAAGACAAACTGATGCAAATAAGATTAATAATGATTCTCGAGCTGCGAGGGCGGCCTTAAATAAGAACCCAAAAAAAAACATAAAAGCACAAACTACTGATTCGCCGCTTATTTTGGATCCAAATGAAGAACTAGATGAGAATGATTTGGAGAAGGTGATTGTTGAATTTTTGGATGAGAATGAAGATAAGGTTATGGAGATTTTAGATTCTATAAATACTAAGAATCCATTGGCCGAGATTAAAGGGATAGACGATTTGCCAAAGATAATAAAAAACCTATTCCAAATTTTCAATATTAAGAAGATTGTTAATTTAGTGATTGGTAATGAGTATGATAATGGTTGGGAGAAATCCGAAAAAGAATTAGACAGAAATGTTCAAATGAACAAGGGTGCTTTGGAGTTCTTGCAAGATTATACCTTTGATAATATTAAGAGCATGACTGAAGAGATTGCAAATGATTTGAAAGCAGAATTAAGCCGGGGAATTATCAATGGTGAGAGTATTACTAAGTTAAAGAAGCGAGTAACAAAGGTTTTCAATGTCGGAACTAATAGGGCCACAATGATTGCCAGGACTGAATCTAATCGAGCAGAGAATAATGGAAAGCTTTTGGCAATGAAAGGTTCAGGCGTAGAGAAGCAAAAGAAATGGATAACGCATGAGGATGATAGGACTTCTGATATTTGTACAAGGTTAGATGACCAAGTGGTTGATCTTGATGCGGATTTTGTTGATTCTAAAACAGGATGGACTGGCCAGGCGCCGCCAAGCCATGTGAATTGTAGATCCACAATTGTTTTTATGCAGAAGGAAGAATAGTTACTAATACTAATCTTTATTATAATAACATAGTAATACTTTTTCACAACGAAGCCAAATAGAAGGTTGTAAATATCAATTATACGTTTATATTCTGTTATCATAACATGAACAAATCCCAAGAGTAGTATTCCTTGTCCGTATGAAAGCCTTGGGGTTGTTATGATTTATTCATACTCCCTTAAGGGGATGCGTACGGGGTGTTGCTCCGTACGTACTCATACTCACGGGGGGCATGGGCGACTCAGGTATATTCCCGCCCCGTGTCTTATAATCATGGAAGAAGGAATTAAAAAAACAATTTGGTAGATAATCCAAATCTTTAAATTAATAGTCCCCATTTTTTGAAGGGGTAATGCAAGCGTAGTATATTGGTAATGCACCAGCCTAGGTTAAAACAGTACTGGATACGCAGGTTCGAATCCTGCCGCTTGCTTTGGGTATCGTGGTTCGAGGCGACCCAGCTATAAGAGGCCGAACCTATAACTTTAAGTTTGACACTGGGAAAGACTAGAACTGGTCTTCGGACTGGGATGTGGGTAAGAGGATGTAGCTTCCTAGAAATAGGGCATTCGAGCCTAAACCCACATCTTCATACTCACGGGGGTTCAAGGCTTCATCTCCTCTCCTCCCCCGTGTCTTATAATCATGGAAGAAGAAATAAACATAGACTTCAATAAGGATAAGAAATGCACAGATGGACTCTGTGGAAAATGTTGGATTTGTAATTGGTTAGATAAACAATGAAATGTCCAATATGTGAAGAGGATGAGGATTGTGCTTTGAATGAGGGTAAACTGGATTTCTCACCCAAGGAAATAAGAGGTTATAATAATCGGAAAGAAACTAGACCTATACACAAGGGGATGCTCAAAGTGTAAGAAATTCTTTAAGACACCATTAAGGACTAGAGGAAAGAGAGTATGCCCTGACTGTAATAGAAAGAAAACCAAAATCCCGCAGTTTTACATTTCTAAAATCTCGCAATTATCTTTATAACAGATTAATCCTTATTCAAATTATGAGGCAAGAAGCAAGTTTCACATTTACTACTCCTTTGAACGTTAACATAGTTAATATTAAGGGTGTTGAGCAGACGTTTGTCGAGGGTGATATTTCTACAAATGATATTGATTTCGTTAATGACATCATGTCTAAAAAGTGTCAAGAGAGCATGCAGAAACAAATTTTAGAACGTAATATGAAATTGGATATTGAGCATGAGGCATTCAAGGGAAACACTTCTGAGGAAAAAGAGATCGCCAAAACCAAAATTCCTGCGGGAAAATTAGTTGATGCGGTTGTGAAAGAGTTAAGTAAATTGAGATGGTCCACAAGAGTCAAAGGCCAGATAAACAGAAACCGGGAAGACTACAAAACTATTCAGGGTAATTTGACTGAGGGTTATTTGGATGCATTTTCTGTTGCATTTTTACCGACTGAGGTTAAGTACGAAACTATCGAAGGAAAATCAATTACAATTTCTGAATATAAAAATTTGCCACATGAAGAGAGGCGAAGGATTCTTGATGATTGTATTTTGTTGAATGTTGCCTTGACTGGAAATCCTTGTAATACAAAGGCCCAAGTTGCTAGTGTTGTTTCAAAGTCGATGGATGCACTTGAAGATTATCAAAAGAGAAAAGAATTAGATCCAAGTATTGAGGATGCGTTAATTGTTAAGGCTTTAAGCAAACAAGAAAAAGAAAAGTTAGATGATGTTATAAAATATATGGAGAGAAAACTTGGAAGAAAGTTAACACAAAAAGAGGCCAATATTATGATTAAGGATGGAAAGGATCTAAAGACACAGGCACTTTATCATGTTACAAGCAAACTTTATAGGTATGAGAAGTTGAATCCAAAAGAATTGAAACTATTGAAGGCCGCTTTGGAAGTCGCGGAGAATACTGGTGCGCAAAAGGAATTAGCTAAGGAAATATTTGAAAAGGTTTCCAGTGGGGATAAGTTGAATTACAAAGAGATAATGTTATTGGACAGTTTAATTTATGTAGAACAAAATTCGGAAACTATGGCAACAGAGCTACGAAACAAATCACAGTCTATCGGAAGTAAAACCCCCGGAGATAATTCGAAACTAAATATACAAAAAAATTCTAATAAGATGACAGAAGATAATCCAAACACTGATGCTGATGAAGGAACTGATGCTGGTAACGGTAACGGTTCAGAATCCGGTGATGGTGAAGGCGAGCAAACAAAGATGCTAAAATCTGTATCAGAAAATTTGAAAACACTATCTGACAAGTATGTTGGTTTGAAAGAAGAGAATGCAACAATCAAAGAGGACATGAAAGAAATTTCAGAAAATCTATTGAAAGTTGTTAAGGCTTTGGAACAACCAGTACACAAGTCTCCAGGTGTTGAGAAAACTGATGCTGAGAAAGAAGCAGCTTTGAAAGCTAGTGCTGAGGGTAAATCTGTTGATCCTTTAGGTCTTTGCAATTAAGATGAAATCTGCATTTACTGGTGCGATTGGCGAAGATTTTGATGAGCAAGCTGCTTATTCAACTACATTCGGTAATCTAAAAAGTAAGACTAGGTATTGGGACCCATCAAGTGGAATGGATTTGCGACAGCATGCAGGGTTAAAAGCTCTGAATACTGAAACAGGTGGCGCGGGAACTGCTGGCTTTGCCATGATTCCTGTTTACCTAAGTCCATTGGTAGTTGATGAATCTCGGAAAAGAACTCCATTAGTGGAGTTGCTTCCAAGAGTAACCAATCTTGGTATGTTTGCTGATTGGAATAACATTGAAGAAAAGGGAGCTGGTTTTACGGCTGCTGAAGATGCTGCGTTCGGGGAATCCGACGACACTATCGACAGGCATTCTATACCTATCAAATTCCTTTATTCAGTTGGAAGAGTAACAGGTCCGTCCCAAGCGGCGCAACCTGCATTCGTTCTACAAGGTTTCCAGGGAACTGGAAGCGGGTTAGGCGGAAGTGCTTTTTCAGATGTTAATGCTCCAAACGCACAGCAATTTAGAGTCTTAACTGCTGCAAGGGCTATAAAGGAATTGGAAGAAAGTTTGATTGTTAATGGTGATGCATCTACGGATGCAACTGAATTCTCAGGAATTGTAAAACTCCAGGGAACTGAAAACGTTACAGATAAGTCTGCGACGGCATTGGTACTAAGAGATATCGATGACACAGTTCAGAAAGCATTTGATGATGGTGGTAACGTTAAGTTGGCCATTGGATCTAGTGCTGCCGTTACAGACCTAAGAGCGATTACAATTGATACATATCGTTATAATCCAGGTGATATCCCTAATGGTATTCTACCATTTGGTGTCCCAGCTGCAATTGTTTTACATACAATGTCAGGACCAATACCATTGATCCCGTCTATGTATTTGAGCAATACTTCAGGTGCGAAACAAATTTACTTCCTTGATACAGATTACATCGAGATGCGAGTTCTACAAGATATGACTTACGAAAGATTGGGTAAAGCCAACGATTCGGACAAGTTCTTCTTGAAGATATACGAGTGTCTAGTGATGAAGAATCCTAAGTTCAACGCGTTCATTGACAACATATTGTAAATCAATAATTTTTATTTTTTTTATTTTTTAAACATTCTCGGCCGGAGAATCAAATAAACGGCACATGCCCGAAGGGGTAATCCAAAACTAAATGAAAAAATGGAGGAAAAAATATGACAGCATTAGGAGAAGTTGGAACAGTTACACAGGAATCACCAAACGCAGGAGTAAAGGTACTTATGTGGGAATTGCCAGATACTGTAATCGGTGGAACTGATACAGTTCAAATCGACTTGAATGACCATGGAGCTACACAATTATTGAGTATTGATGTTTATGATCAAACTACAACGGGAAGCGTAGTTGTTTCACAAGCACCAACTACAGTAGTAACAGCAGGAGTTCTTGTAGTTACATTAGGCGGCGGAGATACTGGAGCTAAGACGATAGTAATTCGTTGTAAATAGTTGTCTTTTAATATAAAATGACAAAATTTGGAGAAGCATCCGGTAAGATCAATCAGAGTGGAGCTAATAATCTTTCACTTGCAGAGCCTATGAATTTAGCAGGGACAAGTTCATCACGAGTTGTGTCAGATGTTGCAGGTCTTAAGTTCATGCAATATTATCTTGAATGTACTGCGACAAGCGGAGACAATCGAGGGATGTATCTTAGGTTTTATTTGAGTGGTGCCGGAGCCGGAGGAGAAGCAGCACGTTTATTTACAACAATAAATGACGTAGCATGCGGAACTGCACATGGGGCACACATTTCATTAGACTTTGCATCTAGCGGAGAACTAAGTGGTCTAGGAATCGCAGGTAGAAATACATTGCATATTCCAGATGACGCAGGTTGGACTGGCGGAACATTGTCACCTTTACAGGCAGAGATATATTCTGATGGCGACGCAAGTGATCCAGACGGAGTTACAGAGTTGAGCTTTATTAGAATTCTGAATGACGGTAATGCAAATGGGAAAGCAGATGTAGATACTGACGCATTCTTATTCAGCATACAAGGAATGACTTCCGGAACAGGAAAGATTGTAGAGATCGGAACTGGAATGGGAACAGTTACTGGAACTTTGAAGGTTAAGATTGGCGCAGATACTAGGTATCTTCCTTTCTATTCGGCTGCAGGCTAATGACTTTACATATTGCATAAATCAAGATGAAATTTAAATTGAAATTAGCTGAGAGAATTAACACAATGGAGATTCTCCCAGCAGAAGGAAGTTTTGTTACTTTGAAAGTTTTGAGAGAGCTAAAACTTAACTTAGGAGTTAAGGACGAGGAATTCAAAATGTTTGATATCAAACAAAAAGATAACCAAGTGACTTGGAACAACAAAGGTAATGAAGAGCTTGAATTTGAGATTGGTGAAAAAGCAGTTGAAATCATCGTTGAGCAATTAGAAAAACTTGACAATGATAAAAAACTTGAGGATAAACATTTTAGTTTATTTGAAAAGTTTGTAAAGGATAAGTATTAAAAATAATATGACAAAACCAAACCAAACCGTACCAACACCAGAAACACCAGAAACACCAGAAGCTGCAAAGGTTCAAGTAGTGGACCAAAAGGCAGAATCTGAATTTAAGAATAACGGAAAAGACGTTAAGATTAGATTGGGTGATAAAGATTCTGGAAAATGGATTACTGTGAAAAAAGGCAAAACTGTAACTATTCCAAGAAAGATTGCATTAGCAAACGGACTTGAAGAAGTTGAATAAAATATTTTATTTTTTTTATTTTTTTTATTTTTCTTGTTTAGAAAAACAAGAGGTCGAGGGACCATAACCCAACTAAATTGGAGAAAACAAAAATGATTACACAACACACAATCACAGCAACGGTAGCTGCAGGAGAAACAACAGCATCTGCAGATAGTGGAACTATACATGGAGAAATCTTAAAGGTAGCTATGGATGTTACTGGAGATTCTATGGATATTAATCTTGATAGTCTTGGTGAGCAAAAAGCACAAGCAATTTTGGATATCACAGGAAACACAGATACAACATATTATCCGAGGACACCAACAGTTGATTATCAAGGCGCGGCAAACAGTTTATACGCGGCAACATTCCCAGTACAGACACCATTCGTTGTTTATGGAAAATTGAGATTAGCACTTGCAAGCGCAGCCCCTGCAGAGACAGTCACAATGACCATAACCGTTAGACAATAAAATGAAATTCATCAATAAAGGTGAACCCATTAAGATTCGAATAGGAGAACCAGGAGAATGTTATTGGGCCACAATAAAAAGAAATGAAGTCGTAGAACTTTCACAGAGATATGGTTTTAGGTTGGGGCTTGAGGAAGTCAAAACAACAGAAGGTAAGTTAGGAGATTTATCTGTTCAGACAAAACAGATTGTGACAGTACGTGACAGCACTCAATCAGATGATTTCTTCAAAGAATTATGTTCGATTAATGGTATTGGAAAAAAGACTGCCAAGGATATTATCAAATGGGGAACAAAAGAAAAGCTAAGTGAAGTAATTTCAATAGGGGGCAGTTTGCCATTTAGAGATGATGTTGAATTAATGCTGAGGAACAAATATGGGTGAAGGATTAGTTCTGGGTATTGATGATTTTAGGTCTCTTCCAATAAAGAAGAAACTAGATTGTCTTTATGACAATCAATTACAAAGTATTCGAAACGACAGCGAGACATTAAAAAAAGTTAATGGATATAGACCTCATCAAAAAATTCAATATCCTTGGCTGGTAGCTTTATCTGGAGCGGCAATATTCATACTTAAAATTGGAGTGGGAGTTTAATGGGGACGTATGTTACGGTTGCATCGGTAAGAAGAACTGTTGGAATTCTTCAAGCAGATATTAGTGATGCGGATGTAGAATCCACAATAACAGAAGTTGAAAAGCAAGTTCCAAGAAAATTCAATACTGTTTTTGTTCCAACAGAAAGAATCGATATTTTGGATGGGGATGGAACTAATCGATTACTTCTTGATAAGAATCCGGTGTTGGCAGTTAGGGAGCTTAGGATTGATGGGGATGTAGAGGATCCAGTGAACTTAGAAATTTACAAAGATTCTGGATATATTTTTTTGGGTGAAGATTCAAGTGCTTCAAGATTTATTGACAAACGTAATTCTGTTGCTGTTAAGTATTTGTACGGAACGGTTGAGAATTCAGAAACTGTTTTGACAGAATCTGATGCGGCGAGTATTGCCGGAACTTCAATTGTTTTGTCTGTTACGAGTGGCGCGGACTTTGCGGCTAATGATTGGATTGAAATTTTTGGCATGGATGGAAATAGAGAAGTTGCCAAAGTAACGGCCCAGGATGCAAGTACAATTACAGTTGATCAACTAGTACAAACTCATGAATCGGATAGCACGGTTGTTAAAATGGAGATTAGTGATAATTTTACAAAGCTTATGAATATCATAACTTCGATTGCATTGGTTGCAAGAATTGTTGGACAATCTGCTATCGATACTGTAGGTTATGATCTTGGTGAGTTGCATGTACAAAAGGGTGAGCCATATACCCAATGGAGAGAAACTGTTACTCAATTAATTAAAGAGCGTGATGAGTTGTATGGAATGATAAGCATCCGTCCGAGGGTAATGTGATGAAACTAGAAATATCCAGGATAGAAAGTAGAGTTTATGCTTTGTCTTTACTTTTTATATTTGGTACGGTTTTAATTTTTGGAATCTCAGTTGTTAGTGCTGCAGACTTTACGCCCCAGGGTAATATTAATTTGAGGGATGTTTACAATATCACAGGGGCTCCGTTTGTTAATGCAACTCTTTATTATGGAAATGGAAGTCAGTTGGTTGGTATTGTAGCTTCTAATGCAAATTTTTCTACGTTTGCAAACTCATCTGAATATTGGGATGATATGGACACGATCAACACAACCCAAATGGAAGATAATAGTGGAACTTTGAATATTTTGATTAGTTGGTTTACTTCAACATGGAATACTATTTTTGGAACGAAAACAACTGATGATTTGTCTGAAGGCTCAACTAATCTTTATGATAATCAATCCTGGAATGAAACGCGAGGGGATAATATTCACATAAATATCGACGGTGATACAATGACGGGTAATCTTAGTTTAGGAAATAATAATATTGTTGATACTGCAAGAATACTTTTTAATTTAACTGCTTGTGGAGATGGCGAAGTTGCAGGAACTCTTTGCCATGACGTAGAGCATGACACCTTAAAATATTATACAGTAGGTGGTCAAACTATACAAATAAGTCAAGAGGTTACTTCGCCAATGAAAAATAAAGAAAGTTTTATGGTTATGGATGGTAGTTATGTTTATCAAAGCGGAGCGTCAGGAGATAATCTTGAATTTAAATTGGCTAGAGCTGATAATTTTAGTACAAGTGGGCTTGTCGGTGTTTTAACTAGACCATGTAATGCCGAAGAAATTTGTGCAGTTACATTTTTTGGTTTTGTTAATGATATTGATACTTCTAGTTTTTCATTGAATGATAAGCGTTATTTATCTTCTACTGAAGCAGGAAACGCTACAACTACAAGTCCAGGCTTTCCAAATAATATTTTATTGATGGATGATGTTGTTAGAGTAAATGCTAATACTGGAAGAGTATTCGTATTCCCTAGGTTAGATACTGCCAATGGAATGACGTTTAATACAATTGGTGTTATTGGAGATATTGTTCAAACGGATTATAAAATTAGAAGTTTACCAGGAAATGATGCTATTGGTCAAAATGTCTTTTGTATAGAAATGAATGGCTCTAGTGGAAATACTAGTTGTCATTTGACTTTGCAGCCAGGTGGACCAGGGCAAGCAAGTTCTTGGGAAAGGAGTGGTATTGTAGTCCCGGAAGATGGAAATTGTAATAACGAGAATAGAACAGATCCAACTTGTTTTGCTAATAGTGCAGGTTATGTTTGGAAGATAAATGATTTTAATACAAGCGTTTCAGATGGAGCAGACTGGGGAATTACTGGAGAATTGGAAGTTATAAAAAGTGCATATATTCAAGGAAATATTACTACTTCTAATTTAAATTCTACTAGTTCGATTACTCTTCAAGATGAACAAATTAGTTTCTGGGCTAACATAACTCAGTTTGTAGTAAATATGCTTTTAACAGATGGATCGAGAAGTTTGACAGCTAATTGGGACCAGGGAGCATTTAACTTGACAAATATAAATTCTTGGTTTTTAGGAAAGGTTAATTGGTCGTCAATACAAAATAAGTTTTCAGGTTCGACAACTGATGATTTAACAGAAGGCTCAACAAATCTTTATGACAACCAATCCTGGAATGAAACTTATGCAGATACTCTTTACTATGATTTAGGAAATTCTTTTAGTTATTACAATTCAAGTGATTTTCTTATTAATGACTATTATCTTAAAGCGAATCCATTCACATTTTGGAATGATACCTACGCAACTTTCAATGAAACTTATGCAGATACTCTTTATTTGACCGGACAATTAAGTTTATTCTTTTTCAATAATTCAGATTCGTTTAATAGTTCCTATACTGTGATGAATACAACAATTAATCCAGACCTTCAAGTAGATACGTTCAGCGGATTAGGCGATGGTGATAACTTACTTGCTAAAAGAATTTTATCTACTCTTGATTTGTCTATTTTAGAAACTGGTGCATATAATCAACATACGACGATTGATTATACATCTGGTTCAAAGGATGTTCAACTGAGAAGTACACTTCATGTTTTATTAGTAAACGGAACAGAAATTCAAATAGGAGCAAGTCCAGTTTCTCCTGTTTTAGCAACTGGAACATATCAACAAGTTATTTGGACCGGTGTTATTGACACTGAATATACTCTTTCAACTGGGGATTATTTGACTATGTATTTGTATGCGTTTGTTTCTGGTGGAGGAGCTGCTCCTACAGTAGACTTAGTTGTTGGCGGCTCAACGAGTGCAAGATTAGACATAGGAATTAATCCAAATGATGTTTCAACAGTAGAGGTGGATCCTTTTTGGACGTCTAACTCTTCTACAGTTGCCAGAATCGGAGATTGTCCATCTGGACAGTTCGTTCAAAATACTACGACTGGAGGAGTGGAATGCGGCGCGCCTGCA
>Ga0114923_10000862_pt1 | contig 21755 bp, 42 predicted proteins | sample SumtaG_FD_89578 | JGI IMG/M metagenome (GOLD analysis project Ga0114923, IMG submission 89578) | Deep subsurface microbial communities from Indian Ocean to uncover new lineages of life (NeLLi) - Sumatra_00157 metaG | ecosystem: Environmental > Aquatic > Marine > Oceanic > Sediment | place: near...
TATCAAAAGTATGCTTTTGGATTTCCTCATTTAGTGTTTTAAATAATTGATAAGAGATTAATTTCTTAATTGGTAATTGTTGTACTATTAGATTTTGAGGATAGATCTCTTGTAAAATCTGTTTTACTTGTTTTTCTGCTCTACCTATGAATTTAGTCATTTTAAGAAAAAAAAGATTTACTTCAGAGCCTTCCGAAGTGTATTGTTGATAGTTTTTGAGAAACTATGTGATGATTGATTTCGTTCAATTGCTTTTGCTTGTAGTTTTCTTAGTTTTTTGTCGTTATCATCATCAATCATGATCGTAACCCGTTTTGCCATTAATGGATAAGAAAGTGTTATAGTATTAATAGTATTCATCATTATAATTAGTTAAAAGTAAAGGTCCAGGTGTTTGATTGTGCAGTAGTTGAGGCTGTGAAATTACCAGCACCAGTAAATGGGTTATAATTAAAATTTGATGATGGTTTGTTTACGTATGCTTTCTTAAACTCTACAATTTTTTTATAGGCATCAGTTATTGCTATGAATTTTTTAGTAGTATCTGTTCCTTTGTTGCGATCTGGATGATATTGTAATACTAGTTTTTTGTATTTCTTTTTTAGTTCCTCATCTGAGATATTTGTAGATACTTCTAATATTTTATAAGCTTCATTTAGATTCAATTGTGTTCTCCTGTAACTAAACAATCTGTTTTGGAATTAGGATAATCACAATGAGGACATTCCCACACTTTAAAATTAATATCAGGTATCAAATACTCATCTTTTAATTCAAAAAGTTTCAAACATTCATGACAAATACCGTTACTCAATTCTGTTTCACTAGTCATAATTGATTTAACAAACTCCTAGGTTCAATATTTTTTGCTAATTGTTTTAATTCTTCAAGTTGTGCAATATATTTATCAAGAATATTTGCAAATTCTTCTAACATAGGAGTCATACCAGAACCACATCTGTAATCTAAATACCATTTTTTAGATGCTTTTGCTTGTTCTATTGCAATATCAAAACTTTCTAAATACCGATTTAATTCTAATTTCATTTTTGTTTGACTCCTTTAACACAAGCAACCCAATGAACGATTGAAACTCTTGCACAACCACATTGAGGACATTGCCAAGATGGACAGTCTTTTACTATCGTATCTTTATCCAAGTTTCTGATCCTCCAACTTTGTTAATACTATCGCATCCATTGTCTCAGGCATTGCTCTGATGTGGCCTGATGGTTTGTGTTTGTATGTCATTTGTCTATATGGGATTAGTTCATAGTAAAATCTTGTAACTAGTTCAAAACCTACATCCATAGCTTGATTTAGAAAGTTTAGAATTAGTGGAATTGTTTTGCCTTCATGTAATCTATCTCGTGCATCTAAAATACAAACACCATTTGGTTTTAAATTATCAAAGTATGATTGTATAATTGCATTAGAGCCTGAGAAAAATGAATCATAGTTTGGTGAGTTTGAAATATCTCCACCCTCATGGGAATAGTTATTTTTATCTCCAATAATATTTAATCCAAATGGTAGTGATGATAAAATTAAAGATGGTTTTTCTGTAAATGAATCACTTGTTACTGCTCTATTATCTGCAACCCAATAAAACCCTAAATTGTCAGGATCGTGGTTTCTTGATAATTCAATTGCTTTTGGATTTACGTCAGAGCCATATCCTTTTCTATTCATTTGTGTAGCCATTCTTGGAACTATTCCAGAGCCACAGCAGCCATCCCAAACAACATCATTTTCTTGAGAATACATTGTAATCATATCTCGTGCAAAGTCTTTTGGCATCTTTGCAGGGTAATTATCATCAAACTCAAAGGTTAGATTGTAATGTAACACCTGTAATGGTGAGTATAGTTTTTTCCTTATCTCAAAAGAGTCTTTGAATTTGTCTTTTTCCTTTTTTGATTTATCAAAGGATTTTAGTTTAGTTGCCATGTGGTTCTATCCTGTGCCTTGCACGATTCTTGTATTCTCTTAGTTCTCTAATGCTTGATGTTGCAAGTACTGTAAGATCAAAGTTAAGATTAAATGCCTTGGACCATCCCATGATAGATTTTAGATACATGAACTTGTGCTGTCCTATGTAGATAATTCCATCTCGTTCCATTAGTTTAACTCCAGTACATATTTGCAATGTTTTTGATAATTCCTTTTGATAGTGAGAGAAGATGTAACGTTCCGTTTGTAAGCAATTTCCTTTTTAGATGGCCTATTGCTTCAACTGTTACTCCTGCAGATTTTGCTAAATCATATATTTGAATATGATTGTGATTAGTATAATTTTCATTGTTCCTTATTGCTAACCAAATACAGGTAGTAGCCCATACTTGGGAACTGATTGTTGGGAATAATGATTTTGCAGTACAATATTGTAGTATAGAACGTGCCTTTAGTCTTAATTTCATTGACAGGTAAATTTTATCACATAATCTTTCAAGTATTATTGATTTAGTTGTGTCAAGACTTTGTTTTTTAATTTTTGAATTAAAAACTGGTTCAAACTCTCTGGTATATTGCATAAATGTGCCATATTTGATATTATTTCTTTTCATATCTTTTTTTATTCTATAATCAAATCCAGGAATTTGTTTTGTAGTTAGATAGATTATACACATTGATGCAAGAGTTGTTCTTTTGTTATTTAGTAGAGATTTCTTTTCACATTTTCTTAGATAGTAGATACAATGAACAAGTAATGCGTTTGAGAAATTATTTTCATCTAGAATTTTTGATATTACAGTAATATATTTAATCAGTCTTCTGTCTGTTGAACCAGTTGATCTTGCATATTTTTGAAGTTTTGCAAAATTAGGAAAGAACATTCTTTTATTGTTAAATGTATATTCAACTTTTTTTATTTCGGTTCCTAACCCTCCATCATGTTGAATACTATTAATTGTCTGATGATGTGTTTCTGTAAGTCTTTTCTCTGGATTCTTAGATAGTGAGTCATTTTGTGATTGGTCAGGTAGGTTTTCTTCTAAAACATTACCGCATCCACAATTGCAAATAATTTCACCTGTATGTTTGTCAATGAATATGTCTTTGAAATGTTTAGTCATGAGAATAATCCTCTAATGAATTGAATCAGATTAGGTTTTTTTGATAATAGTTTTGGTGAATACATAATACAATTGCAATCTTGGTGTAAACATCTTCGAGGTTTTTTTTGGCTATGATGAAACCTAGTATGTTCACATGTGCAATCTCTAAAATTTAAAAATCTCATGGGAACATATCCTCAGTTAAACTCAAAGATCCGTTACTGTAATTGATTAATCCTAATGTTCTTAGTTTTGATATTGCGTTTGAAAATCCACCTGAACTAGGTGAATAATCTGTAAGATTTCCAGCTTGCTCTCTTGTTAATGGATCTGGATGACTATGTATTAGAATTTTTAAAATTTCTCCTGGACATCTTCCTACCTTATTTGCCCAAAATTCTAAAAGATTGTTAAGTGATGTTGGTAATGGTTCAACATTTCCGGCTTTTTGTAATCCTTGATCAAGAATTGTTAAATTTCCATTATCTGCTATAATTAGTCCTGCAGATTTTAACTTGGATATTGCGTTACTGAATCCACCAGACGTTGAAGAATATCCTGCAAAAATTCCTATTTTTGCTCTTGAACAAGTTTTGTTAAATTTAGCTAGTGTTTCAAGTATTGCTGTTTCACATCTGCCTAAAGGTAAATCATTAGGATTAGATATTGTTTGTAGATTTTTATCATGGTCTAATCTGTATGAAGCTTCTGCTTCAGTCTTTACTAGTTTATCAATGAGTGTTTTAGTTACTGTTATTTCATGATGTTTAGGTAATTCAATATCAGGTAATGGAATCCACAATGAAAGATTGTTAATCTGTAAAATTCTCTTTTCAAGATTTCTTATATTTTCTTGTAATTTATCTATAGTAGGTTTTGATTCATCTACTCCTCGATTGTAACCTTTTTCAAATGTTTTTGTTATTTCTTTAATGTCTGATTTTGGTTGTTGTTTTTTTAGGAGATTAATCTCATAGTGTTGCTCTGTAATTTTTTTATTCAAATCTTGTGTAGTTTTTAATTCATTTTCTGCCTCTTGTGGTAACTCTGCAAAGTCTGACATCATTGATTTAATCTTTGTAGGATTTGCAAGCTTTACTTTAGCAGTACTACCTATTTCCTCATGTTTTGTTTTTACTGGATATGATTTTACTTTAATTGTTCCCTCAATTCCTGGACCAAATACAAAAAATTCATACTTTAGATTTCTTAGTTCTGTATGCTTTTTCATTCCAAGTTCTTGTGCTGCACGTTTTTGATCTATATCTAATGTACATCTACCAGTAAATTTTGTATTAAGTTCACTTGCAACATCTTTATGAAACTTTGATAGTTTTTGTGTTGCACCAATTAATGTATAACCTCTTTTTCTTCCCCTAGAAGCTAGACTTGCAACAGCTTCTAATGATTCTGATCTGCCTTTAGATGATTCTGGTGCAAAGACATGAATCTCATCTATTACAACTAGGCAAGGATGCCATAATTTCTTTGGTAAGTTTACTAGGGCATTTACAACTATTTTTACAAATCTAATTCTCTCAAAAGTTGACATTTCATAAAGATCAAGTATTGCATCTGCTCCTGTTTCCAAGAGTCTTTTTGCTAATAGTTCTGCATGATTAATATCAATCTGAATATCTGCGTTATCTTTTCCGACTAGGAGATAATCATATTTTTCTCTGAGTGTTGAAAACTCTCCCTCTGGATCAATAATTATCTGTTGAATCTTTCCGTTTGATTCTTCTAAAAATTTTCTAAGTAGATATGATTTACCACCACCTGAATTTGCTTGAAATAGTGCTCTACCTTTTACTATATCATCTAGATCTATTACTACTGGCTTGTTTGTCTCTACATCGTAGATGATTTTATTTAATTTCATATTCCCCACCTACAAATTTCACAACAAAACCACTTGTGAACATGACAGTTTGTTACCTTTGGGCTTTTTGTCTTACTGTTACATTTTGGACAAAAATTAATTACTTTTTTAGGTTTTGGTTCATTTGGAATTAGTCTTAACCCTACTAACAAATGATATGCCTTACTAACTGAAAGTTCATTATTTCTGCATTTTAATAAAATTTCTTTAGGTGCATTTTTCTTTAAAAATTCAACCTGATTGATTAGAGTTTTTCCTATTCCTATTTTTTTACCAAATAACTCAGCAGATAATCCTTCCTTGATTTTCTTTTTTGCTTTTACAATTTTTCCTTCTTTATCAGTTACACAAAGTTCCTTGTTATTTTTCCAACATTCCCTTTCTAATGCACGTTTTTTCTCAAGTTCAAATAATGGCCATGATAATTCTATTTTTTGAAATTTGTTAAGTTGTCGCCTTGCCAAGTTTGTCATTACAACAAATTTTCTTTCATCATCTTCACTATTGAATCTCTTAATCTCAGTTGGTATGTTTTCAATTCCTAACTCTAGACAAATTTCATAACGAGTATGACCATCTAAAATAAATCCATCATTGTTTAAAATTAGTGGAATCTGAATACCATTTTTAATTATTGATTCTTTGAGTCTTTTTTTATCTTCTGTATTTGGTCTTGGAATAAAATCATAGAAAGAAGCATTAATCCTAGGTTTTAGTTGTACTTTTGCCATTAGTAACCCCACCTACATTTTGTACAGCATCCGTTATTATGGACATGGCAATTTGATTTTTTTGCGTCAACTGTTTTCCCACTACAGTTTAAGCATACTGGAAACCTAAGATATTCAGCACCTTCTTTTTTGTAATCTGCAACAGTCTTTCTTTTTTTGTCTGATAGTAAATTGTAAGCTCCTGCAATACTGATTTCTTCCTTTCTAAGTTGGATTTTTGTGTCTTCATCTGCGTTTAACATTAGCCATGTTAATTGATGGCATACACTGGCACTACTTCCTATGATTCTAGCAAATCTTTGAAGTAGTCTTTCCTTTTTCCCAGTAACTGTACCACCTGTAGTTTTTCCGGTTCTTCTTTTTTCCCATGCAGCATAACCGCCTGTTTCTCTACCTCTCTTTTTTTCATCTTTCCACCAAGTAAACAATATTTCACCTCGTTCAAATAATGTTAGTTGTCGTCTGTTTAGATTAGCAGATACTACAAATTCCTTTTCAAGTTTAACAGAAGTGAATTTTTTTACTATAGTTTTTGGTTCTAAGTTTAACTCTTTACAAATATTAAATCTAGTATGACCATCTAAAATAATACCATTTTCATTTACAATAATTGCTATCTGTTGTCCATCTTCTTTCATAGAATCCCTTAAACTGTTTATTTGGTTTGGTTCAGGTCTAGGAACTAGATTAAAATAATTCTCATTAATTTGAATGCTCATTTTTCTATCTGCTCCAATTTGTCTAATGGTGTATAGTCAGTTTCAGATGTACAAACTCTGCAAATTCCTCCAGGATTATCGGTTCTTCTACCGCATCCATTCTTACAAGGTTCGCCTAACATTATACACACTCCAAAAATAAATTATTTACAAAATCATTTGATGATTTATTTTTTAATCTGGATTTAACTGCCTTGTGGAAATTAATTAGATGTCCCTTTTTTTGAGGTACTGATTCACCACATAATTTGCAATAGAATTTTTTCTTTGATCTAGGCAATACGTGGCCAAATATCACTTCTGTTTTACTCAACTTTGTTTTGCTCCTTTTGATATTTTTTTCTGTATGGTTCTGCTGCTTCATCTATGTATGAGTCGGCAGTAACTTTTGTAACACCAAGATTGACTTTACAAAAATCTAATAATGCCTCCATCTTCCATCCCATTAGAATTTTTTTTCTAATATCTAAAACTCGATTATGTCTAATCTTTTTCCTTTGAGCAAAACTAGGCATTATCTTACATTCACCGTTCCATAATCTAGGAATCTTTGAGATCTAGCACCTAATGTTTGACATTTCCAAATAATTTTTTGTCTAGTCTCATCATTAATTTTATCACTGGTAATGTATTTGGTCCATATTTCGTCACTATCAAAAAATGCAGGAGTGACCATCATTTCCTCATTATCTACAAATTGATCTAGAGTTGATGTTCCTGCTCCATCTCCATAAATTCTAATATAATTTTCCATAAACTCATTGAATTTATCACCTATACCTAATCCATCCTTAGCTAGTAATGCCTTGAATATCTTGTAGGTGTCCTCTTTAGCTTCAAAACTCTTAATCTTAACAGTCATGAGTTACACCTCTATTTCCACTCAAAAAACAAGACAAAAAAACAGTAAAACTAACTAATAAAATAAATAAATAAATAAATAAATAAATATTTTTTTGTTTTATTATAATCGTATGTTGTTTATTGTAGCTAGTGGAAATGAAGGTGTGTATAGTCAATTTTTTATAAATTTCTCCTTTGTTTTTCTCTAAGAACTACAGATCTTGCAATTTCATTGGCCTGCTCTACAGTATATTTTTTTATATCAACATAATATTTTGAAACTTTGAGAAATGTCGCATCTGCATCAAACTCTTTTAGTTTTGTAGATGTTTTGCTTGGTGCTTGAGTGAATTTTTCATAAACTCTTTCAAGTGCTAATTTAATTCCAGGATTTTCTTCTGTATCTATTTCCTCTTGTAGCCAAACTTTAGTGAAAACCATCATTCTTTTCTCCAATACTTGATAACTTCGTCAATAGATGGGTGTCTTTCGTATGTTGAACCTTTTCTACAAGTTCTTTCCCAAAATCTAATTTTTAAATATCTGAATGAATGAGAATCAATTTCAAGTCTAACCATTAATTCATGAGCTAATACTACGAGTGTAGTTAATTTGTTTGAATCCCATGTTGCAAAACTATCACTAGTTACATATTCAAAACAATGCTCATCTGCATATCTAAGTTTTTTTCTTTGATTGTAATCTAAATGATGTATGCCACCAAAAGTATATGATAGAATCATTAGTGATTTTTTAGCAAGACTGGATAATTTCTGACCATTTGAAAAAAGTTTTATTTCATCTAGATCATTATCTGATAACTTGTATTTGTAAGCCATTAGTTTTCATCATCCTCTTCTGTAATTTTTACAACTTTGTCACATTTTCGACAATAGAATCTGTTAGTTTTGAAATATTTTGGTTTAATCTCATCAACTTTTCTAACTTGATAAGATAACTTGTATGCCATTTCACCACAAGTATGCAAAATAGGCATTATATCACACTCAGAGTATAGGCACTTCCACCAGTTACAAAACAAATTCTTCTATCTCCTCTCTTAATTTTTCCGTCTTGTAGCATTTCGGTAATTCTTGGTGCAACTGATCTTAGTGGTAAAAGTAAAAGCTTTGCATATTCGGCACTAGTTCTATTAGGAAATTTGAAAATAGCATTGTAAACTTCTTGTTGTCTTTTTGCCAGTGTTTTTTTTACTTCGTTGAATGCTTCAATTGAAGTATCAACTCCAACCATCATACCTTGTGGAAATTTCCTATTTTATCGTAAATGAATTTCATATACATGCCAATTTTGGCAGGGTTTGGATCTATTGTGTTGGTTTTTAGTTTTTTAGTTACAAGAAATTCTATTGCATTGATAATATCAATCTCTTTTTCAATAGTTTTAGTCTGTTCTTCTGTAAAAACTCCCTCTAATTTTTTATCAAGTTCTTGTTGTTGTTTTTTAATTTCTTCTTGTTTTTGTTTAAGAAACTCATCACTAGATGGTGCTTTCTCTGGTGTAGTACTGGTTTCTATCGTATTTTGTCCTTCTTCTGTAGATGTTCCACAATCTCTAATCTGTGAATATTGGCCAAAGTTTAGATATTGATTACCTTTATTTTCTTTCCAGTAAATTCCAGTTAATTCGTACTTGTGGTTTAGTGCAAATCTCTTAATATCATCTCCCCAAACTGACATATTTTCAGAACCTGAACTGTCCTGTACCGTAATATCTTTTCTAGTCCAATCCCTAGCACTAGATGAACCAGCTTTAAGCTCTCCAATTTTAATAACTGTAACTACAATACTGCCTTTAGTTGCAATTTTGGATTCTGCTAAAGTAACAAAAGTCAATTCATATCTCCTGCTTTATCCATAAACTTGAAACCTTTTTCTATTGCAATTTCATCTGTAATTTTGAAAAGGTCTAAAATCATTTCTTTCATATCATGGGATTTTACATCTCCTAGATCCTGGGGATTGGTGTAAATTTTTGTCTCATCAGAATTTCCAAATGTTACCTCAATAGTTCTTTCTTTAAATCCAATGTACTCTTTTGGACTTTTAATATCAGCGATTCTTACTCTTTTAGAAAAATAAGGTGTCTTTTCTTCTTGACTCATTTTTCTGCCCCCTGATCAAGAGTTGTTTGCCCACCTTTTTTGGATATGTATTCGTCAATCTGCTTTTTGATAGTATGTGCTTTTCTCTCATTACCACAAGCTTTTACTTTTACCTTGAGGATTAGTTGTTCTTCCTCCTCATTCCAATTCTGGACCACAAGATCAAAAATAACTGGATCTTTGATCAAGTCGTAGATTGCATTTCTTACTTCTTGTACTTGGTTTTGAGATTTGAAATTTCTCATGGTGTATGTTAAAGTAATACACTCAGAGTCTGCTGCATTGACGTTTGAAACAGATATGCTACCGTTTCCTTTCAGTACTGTTGTTTTACTAGACAAGCTTAAGATGTACTCCCATACTTTTTCTTTCCAAATTCAACTTCTTTTATTTTCCAAGTGTGTTTGTGCTCACCAGCTTCTAATGGTTGACTTTCAAATGGTGGAGATTTTACCACATCAGCTAGTGTAACTGTGCCATGATAATTTACTACCATATTGCAAGGTAAACCTTTTTCATATCCTGTGCAAGAACACTGAATCATTTTGTATTTTTCTCCGTTTCTACACAGTCAAAATTTGATTCAAAATTACAGTGTAAGCATTTCATTGAGATAATATTTTTCTGAAACTCTATTTCATTTTCATATAGTTCTACTGGAACTTTTATTGTCTGAGTAGAAAAGCCATCATCATAAGTTATTAGAAATAACCTCTGTGGCATAAGTTTGACACTCATTTCTTAACTCCCTTTTCTATCGTGAGAATTAGATCCTCAGATGATTCTATTCTAGATGCTGCAAGAAGGAGATCGGGATTTTTGGAAAGCAGCTCCAAATTCTGGAGAACCAAAAGATACCCAAATCTTCCTAAAACAGATCTATCAATAACATTACCTTTCTTTTTAAGATCGGAAGCTACACGTGATATACTAAGAATACTATCAATAGATTTGTTAAAATCCTCAGTTACGGTTATGACTAGACCTGTTTTCTTACTACCGGACAGATTGTACTGCCTCCAGCTTAATTTGTATCACAAAAGGTAATTATTATTACCTTATTTAAATGATATTATTCAAATGTAATCAACATAATATAACAATATACATTCATATTATATTATAACCTAAAAATTATGCTGCTCTGGTGAAAGGAATAATCTCCAGTTTATTGTATCACAACTTTAAAACAACCAGTGCAGCGTAATTATTTTTTCTATCTTAATTACGATCATGATTATAATAAATAATTGATCTATGATTATAGATCCAGATTTTCAGAACACGGTGATCCAAAAAAGGAGAAGTATTTTTTATTATCTATTTTTTTTATAATTTTACAATGATAAAAAATAACATCAAAGTGATTTTCTTTGCCTCATTGATGGTTGCTATGATTCTGCCATTTTCCGTAATGGAATTTGCAGAAGCAGATAAACCAAATATGACAAAAAGAATACAAAAACCGGTAGAGACTGAATCTCATAAAGAAAGAAATATTCAAGTTAAAGCTCTGTTCCTAGAAAGACTAGCTTTAATGAAAGATAATCATCCTCTAAAAGAAAAATACCAAAAAAATGGTTTACAGTCATTAAATGGTATTGAGAAAAAAACTTTAGAGAAAAATCTTGAACGGTTACAAGAAATAACCGATGAGGTAAAAGCTATAAACGTTGAATCACGAAAAGAGTTTGCAATAGCACCTGAAAGAAAAGCATTTCTAATTTCTCAAAAACAACTAATTATGGATAGTGTAATTCCTTATGATGGTTTAGCAATTGATCATAAAGCAAAGGCTGTTGTGGTACAGTTTACAAGTCAAGAACTAATAGATGAATATGTTCCACAGTTAGATAAATTACTAACTGCACCATACTATACTGAACTTAGTAATTGGATGCCGTTATCTTGTGATAATCTAGATTCTACTTGTGATCCATTAATTGGTGGTATAGGAATAGGTACTGAAAATCCGTATGTGATAGGAGGAATACAGGGGTGTTCAATCTCAGTTCCTATGATCACAGATAATGATGAGATAGGATTTGTTACTGCTGCCCATTGCTTTACTAAAATGCCAACTTGGTTTACTAATGTAGTTCAAGATGCTGTTGGTAACTTTGTAACACAACCAAAAATAGAAGGTATTACAGCAGAAGAAGTTACTAATACAGTAGGAGAAGTTACCACTATACAATATTCAGGAGAATGTGACTGTGCATTTGTAGCTACAAATGAAAATACACAAACATTTTTTGGTTATTGGGGTGGGTACATGAACACAAATGAACTCACATCAAAAGGTGATCCAGAAACAGGTGATCAAGTAATAATGATTGGTAAGGTATCAGGGATTCAAGTTGGACAAGTCGTCAATACTCATCAAGAAGCTACTAATGTGAATAATGCACATGCAATTAACCATCTAATGTTAGATGGTGATAGTGGTGGCATAGTAATTGATATGGAAACATTCTCAGTCTATCAAGGACTCATTATGGCAGGTAATAGTATTACAGGTCATACAGCTATAGTTCCTTGGACACACATTGATGCAGCCCTAGATCTTCAATAAGATTTAGAGTTCATCTTTTTTTTCTTTCTAAAATATACAAAATTACTAACCCAATAATAACAACAAGTAATGATAAAATTATAGGTTCTTCAATATGAGAAGTAATTGATTTATTTACAGATTCAGAATTTAGACTATGCCATTGTTCATTAATTTTCTCTTTTAATAATGAAAGATACGTTACAGCACCTGCAACTATTATAGATGCAAACTTTACTGTTTCTTTGAAGATATTTTTTATTTTATTTTCTTCTGGAACTGCTGAGACAAAAATATCAGATACAAACTCATAGATATTATGATCATTTCCTTTTTTTTGTAGTGGCTTTCTTGTAATTCTTAATAATCCTAATTGTCTTAATACCTTAACTTGGTCTGATGCTATGTTTATTCCAATGTGTAACTTTTTTGCTATCTGACTGATTGGTAATTTTTCCACAGTTAGTAATATTATGATTTTTCTGCAGTTATGATTTCTTAATGCTACGCCTAGTTTGTCTAATGATTCATCAGTTATTTCAAAAATTTTTACTTTAGGCATTAAGATGGATGGATTATTAGGCTCTATTTGATTTATATTGTTAAATATTATATCAGTAATACCTAAATAATATTCAAATTATAATATTCTCAATGACTGTAAATAACGGAAAAACAATATTGTTTGCTGTGCTTATAGCTGCAATGATTATTCCTGTTTCAGGAATAGTTATGACAGAAGCAAGGGAAGATTATTCATCAAAAACAGATGAATACTTATTCATTAAAGCAGATAATATTGAGAAAAAATACAAAGACGGCTTTGACTATAATAAAGTTGGAAACAATAAATCTGGAAACTCTATAGATCATAAAAAACATCAAGACATTGTAGATGAATTGAACTCTCGTGGTATATTCCACAGAAGTCAAGATCAACCTAGCACTATGACTCCAATATCTATTAGTGATGGTTCTGTAAATCAACATGAAATACTTGATGTGTTTCTAATAGAATCTAAATCTATAGAAACTAATGGTTCTGTATGTACTGATTGTGAACCACGACATGGCAAAATGCTTTCCATAAAATCAGGAATTGAATGGAATGCTCCTTATTTCCCTTGGTGGGAATATAGAGTTGAAGGTGATTGGTCTCAATGGACTAATACATTTGGAAATGCAGTTACACATGTAGATGGTGATGAAAATGATATTAGACCTTATGTAATGGTAACATCTAATCATCCAGTTACATTTGCAGACTTTCAGATGGGATCAACAATCAGAATTATAGATCAAAACGGTGATCTCATACCGTTGACCTCTGTACCAGTTGGACAACAGTATGCTGATGTGTATTTCCCATATTCAACAACTGAGCATAAAGGATTTTTTCCTGGTGTGACATACATTTCAGCCGGCTCAACACATGAAGTAGAAATACAAATAAGTAGAATCGAGTAATATTGATTCCACTCTCTTTTTTTTATATTAGAAGGCGATAAATAAAATATGTCTATTTACAAAATGTCTCAAAGTTTTTTCTTAGAAGAAGTAACTAAGATATTACCAAAGTGGGATATAGAAATTATTCCTCATGATTATATAGAATTTCCTGAAAAATACACGGGAATTGATATTAAGATAATTGCAAAACATAAAGAATATTCAAAAATAATTATAGAAAAATCTGTAAAAACCATTAAAGGTTGGAAAGATGTTTATGGTAATGTAAAAATGGAATCTCCTCGACATTTAACTGGAGTCTATCATTTAATTCTATCAGTTGTAAATAATGCTCGTGATGAATCTGAGCAATACTTTGTTTTACATAGTGAATTATGTTCTCATTTTGCACAGATTTTTAATAAAAGAAAATCTGAAGAGATTGAGAATAAATGGACTGCTAAATACAAGCCCGAGATTTAGAAAGGATATTCTTGATAAAACATTATGACTTTTGTTACTTACAATTCTACAAGTCTTTATGATAGGATATTTGCAGATGTATCATATTTTTTTTCAGAGTTATGCCATGATTTATCTTACTTAATCTGCAGTATATTTAGCTAGTTTCATATCTCTAATCTTTGCTAGATTCTGTTTTGTTTCTTTTTCAAATTTCAATCTTGCCTCTCGTTCTTCTTTGACTTGCTCCAGGAGTTTTGAATTTTCACTGACTTGTAATTTTAACTCATTCTTTTCTTCCTTTAGTTTTTGATTCTCTACTTCTTTTCTTTCTGCATCATCTATAGTTAGAAATGGAATAACCTTTTGATACTCTGGCCATCTCTCAAAATCTTCTTCGATATATCTTTCATAGCTTGATTCAACTCCTAGATCTCTGCCTTGCATTTCTTCCTTATCTGCATAATCAACTTTGGCTCTTCTCATCATGGTATTGTTGAATTTTCTAAATCCATGATCAGCAGGTACTTCATGTCTTTTTTTAGGATCATCAAAGATTGGTCTAATCCCTGCGGAACGCAGCAATCGGATAACTCTGGTACGAACTCCACCCCATCGTAATCTTTTAGGGTACAAAACTTTAGTAGCTACAATTAATGGTTGGCTCTTTTCTGGATATTTTCCAAATCTTGCCTTCCAAGATTCTTTGTAGAGTAGTAACATTTTTGCAGCTTCTGGTGTTCCATGCGTCCAATATTCCTCTGCATCTTCTGCATATACTCTAACTGCCATTCCTTTTATGGTCCCATCATCATTACGGAAAATTACAATATCATTCCAGGTGAAATAATCCCAAGCCTCAACTCTAAACCCTACAGATGAAAACATTAGGATAATTACCTTATCAACTATATCGCCTGCTTTTGCCATCATAGTTTGAATTTCTTCCCTAGTGTATGCTCTGTCTGGTGACTTGCCGATTCTAGGCAAACCCTTATCGATTAACTTCCATGAGAAATCTATTTCGTTTGCATGTAGTAATGCCTTGATTGGTTTTAGTCTATTTTTAATGTTAGATGGTTTTACCTCTTTTGCATCAACCATTGCTTTTCGTTCTCGAACATACGCCTTTACAATTAATTTTACTATCTTGATATTTTTCCTGGCTAATCTTACAAATTGATTTGTTCTTTCTTGCTCATCATCTGAGGCTGTTTCCCCTAGGTATTTTGTGAAAATATCATTAGGAACCATATCAATGAATAATTTTAGATTGATTTTGTAATTTCTTAGAGTCTTTGGTGATCTATTATAATCTATAAAATTTTGATAGGCATCGCCCTCTATATCCTCTATCGTTATTTCCATGATTCAATCCCTCTCCAATCTTTTTTAGTTGGTATGAATATTTTACGATATTGTGAATAATAAAAATTCGGTTTTTTAGGTGAAATTTTTGTTTTTTGAAATAATGATTTTTTATATAATTTTAGTCTGAGTTTGTATTCATCAATAATTTTTTTAGATTCATCTATTGGTAAATAATTGAGCCATTGAATACAAAAAGAAATAGCTGTAGAGGCAGTAGCAGTAATAGTGGAATTATAATCGGTGGTTCCTGCAGATACAAAATCAGTATGAAAATATGATGCCATTATTGATCCCAACCCCACCACTTAGTCCATAATTTTATCCATTCACCAGCTAGAACTATAGTGATTTTTTTATTACATTTCACACAAATACCTTTTCCTTGTTTTCTTGGTCCATACTCTCTAATTTCTGTTGGTTCCCATACGATATTTCTTATCCAAGCATTATCATCAGGGCAATTATGTAATTCAATTATTCGTTTTTCTTGCCACATTGGAATTATAATATCAATTAAATTCTGTTTCATTCTAAATATCACTCCTGGATATAATCAATGATTTATCATGTATAGGACAACCAATTTGAAATCTTCTATGAGTAGAATACCCTTTTTTTAATCTTTTATCTAGACGTTTGTATATTTTACAAATACAATTACCCGTTATTGTTTCCATTATTTACCACCTTGCAAGAGTAATTTCCTCAAAAGTTTGTTTATTTGGTTTTTTAGTATAATCTAATATTTTTAAAACTCCTCCATCTTCTGTCCTCTCTAAGACCATCATTTTTTTTGGAGTAATCCATTTTTCAAGTCTCATTATTGTTTTTCCTTTTTTATTACAGGTAATTCATTTAAAATATCAATACAAGATTTACAAACTTTTTTTCTCGATTCATAGCAAGGATTAGGAGTAAAATCAACATGATCCTCAGTAGTGCCATAAGCTCCAAACCAAACTTGGCCATTACATAATTCGCAAAATCTTTCTTCACTCAAGGTATTTTTTCCATTTTAACATTAAAAAATAATGGATTGCCATCCATATAAGCGAATATTCCGATTAGAAACCTTTTGGTAGATCACTGAAATATTCTCTGAGAGGGATTATAGATTATAATTTTATAGATTTAACAGAATAGACCAAATTTTAGATGATTTTTATCATCATCATATTCATTTGATTCTGAAATACGTGGGAGTGGACAATCTTTTAGATCAACAATGACATTATGATTAGTATATTCAGGCCAATCAATTATCATTAATCTTGTGATTGGTTTGCCACTTTCAATTAAATTTCTTAAATCATCTAGGCTTTGATCATAGTGTTCAGTTGTAATAATGAATCCATGAAATCCGTGTTCTGGAAAATCAAAATATTCAAAATCCCAAAAATCAAAATTAGTATGCCCCCAATGGCTATCATCATCAATACTAATAATTAATTCTTGATTCACTACAAAAGATGAATTTGGTTCTTCATCATAATGTTCTGTAGGTGGATTAACTTCACCAACAACACGATCTGCTTCTTTATCCTCATCTTGTAAATGTGGATCTCCACCAACAAGACGTTCTTCAGAAAATGCAAAGCTAGAACTGGAAATGATTGCTATTGTAAGTATTGTTAAGAGTAAATATTTCATGATAATTCTAATAAATTCTGATATAATTAGTTATGCTATGAGTTCTTGAAGCCTTTCTAAATATCTTGCAACATCGCTAATGTGATCACCTAGTTCAAGATGTTCTGATTTCACAGCACTAGTTCCAGCTTGAGCCAAATCTACTATAGCCTTGTTTGTTACTTCAAGAAATTCAGTTAATTCAAGTTTTGATAGAGGCATTTCTATAATCTTCCATATTGTATTGTTTTAAAGTTTTAGATTAAAAAAAAAGAAAGGGTTAAAGTGAACTTTTCACTTTTCCCAGTTTTCTAATGATTTGATCAATGTTTCTTTTCACACCTTTGGAATCATCCCTTAGGTGTGCTCTGCACAATTGGGCAACATCTGCAGTTAGTCCAGCAAGAACATAAGCATCCTTTAGCTTTTGTCTGCATTTTTCTATATGACTAGCCATTTTATTTCACCAATTTTATGTGAGGGTGCAGTTTAAGATATTCTCTTTCTGCTCTAGTTAGTGGATCAACACAATAAAGATCATAATGTCTTTTCATGTTACTATCAAATCTAGCCAGTGGAACAAAGAGTACACCATTTTTTGATTCGTTATAGTAAACGCCTTTTGTTCCCTCCATCCAGTAGATGTACTGAGTTTTTCCTTTTCTCATTGCTCTACGAGATGTTTTAGTTGCCACAAGAACCATAGAATGTCCATCAATTTTTTTGATTAGAGAATTATGTGTATCTCTGTCTGCTACTTTAGAAAAGTACATTAATTTTTAACCTCTGTATCTTTTCCTGGTGGTAGATCTTCAGAATTATCTATTGGTTCTGGTTCAACAAGAATTTCATCCTGTATCTTTTTTTCTTTAAGTTTTTGACCAATCTTTTGTCCTTTTCTTACAGCACTATCAATTCCCATTACAAGACCGATTTGACCAGCTACTGCAGCAAGCTGCATAGTTGTATCTAAAGTATCAGGTAATGCGTCCATAACAGGTGCTACTAGTCCGATTGAGGTAACGATACCAATCATAAATGTACTTCCAGCAAGAGTTGGATTAAATTCACTCCAACTTTTTCCAGCCATTCCAGTTATGATTTGATAGCTTATACCAACGATACAGATTGCTACTGTAACAACTGCAGGATCAAAGCCTAGTATTTGCAAAGGATCTCCCCTTTTTTGAAGTTATTATTTCTCATTAAAATTACTAATTATTTTATGCTTTATGAGAATTATTTACTATTTTGAACCATCTATAAGATCTTTGTATATCTCTTCAATCTCTGTCATTTCTTCTGTTGATTCTGGGTGTAACCTTTTAGTTTGAGATACAAATAGTCTTACAATTACTGCCATAGCAGTTTCTATTTTTTGTTGTCTTATTGCCTGCCTGTGTACACATCTGTATAATGTGTAAAATGATCCTGCAGCACCCACTATTGCTATGACTATAAGTCCCACCATTACTTCAATTAAGATTTCATCTACGATCATACTAATGTCCTGTGCCATAATCCCCAAAATTTTTGTATATCATTTGATACAAAAGAATTAAAGCTTATTGTGATATAATTTTACTTTTTGCTGTGTTAAGAAAATTTCGTAATTCCTCTTTGATGTCAAAGTTACCTATCTGTTCTAACCTTTCGGGTAGCTTTGGCATCGCCTAAGGGGATTTTAGGCATAAATGATATAATCCCTCAATATAATTAAGAATTTACTTTTAGTATAGCTTGAGAATTATTGGTTAAAACGATATATTAAGCAGATCTGATTTTCTTATACTAGATATGACAAAACCAATCAAACTCTTTTTGCCTAAAGAGTTCTATGATGAATTGTTATATCAGTATGAGGGAAAAGACTCTGATCTTAAACAACTAGTACATGGTTTTCTAAAACCATTTGCCAAGCAGGGAAAGATGGCACTACTTCATAATAATATGCAAGTAAGTGTGATAAAAAATAACACAGAAGTTTTTGAGTTAAAAACTCTCAAGGAAATTAATTTAGATAGTATAGTGATTAATCACGATGAAAATTGGATTCCTGAAAAGTTAGAAAAGGAAACATCACAAATTTACACTCTATCAGTAAGTGATAGACTATATGATGATTTACTAGTATTTGCTAAACTGTATTATTTTAGAACTACAGTATGGAATGAATCTATAAAAAATGATGAGAATAATATTAAATTTAAAATTGCAGATATACCTGCTTGTTTTGAGCAGATTATCCAAGATGTAACAATTCAAAATCTAACTAAAGCTGTAGAGGATAACATCGACAAAGAGTATGATGAAGATTTTACAGAACTTAACACTCCAAAGAAAAAAGAGTAATTTTTTTTATACTAAATAACCTGAAAATTCAGCAAACGCATTACCAGCATCTATCACATTTTTAATTTCAATTTTCTTACTTCCATTTCCTAATAATGATAAACCTAAAACATTAAATGAACATGTCTGACCACCACCAAATCCAGACCCAGATCCTCCAGCTCCAGTTTGGGAGGCACTACCCGTTGATCCTGCGCCTTTTGTTGCTATACCTATCTTTGCCTTACTTTTTACCACTGTATCTATAAACAAATCTGCAACAACTTGATCTTTAGTGCTTTGAGAACTACCCGTTCCTATTCCTGAAGCATCAGGATTTGTATTCATTGTAATTTTAGCAGCAATCAAAAAGGCTCTTCTGCCATTAGGTACAGTAAATTCGATAGTAGATCCTACTGCTGGCTCTTCTTCATTAATATTACCTGAAACTTGAAAATAATCTCCATCTAGAACTTTACCTTCGATGTACTCTAAATCACCCATGTCTACTCCTTTGAGACTTACAATTGTCATTCCTTGCTGGCTTAATTCCTATTCACCTGTTACTATTGGTGATTTTATTAGTTATAAATATAATAATATGTGTCAATTTAATTAGTTAATGCAAAAAAATCAAAAATTACTAACAATAACGCTAGTTATAATGATATTTTTTACTATCTCGCTAGTACAAAGTGTAGATGCTGAAGAGCTAGCTATTAAAGGTAGTAATGAAGATGTTCAAATCTTTCTTGCAATAGAAGGAGAATCTAATATGTTTGGACTATACGGAAAATTAGGATTTTCTGAGATCACAGAATCTAAAGTAAAGTTCTACAATAGTGGTGGGTTCTCATTGAAGAATGTAGAATCAGGCATCCTTGTGTATGGTCATCCTGTTACTAGTACGCAGTATAAAATATTCGTACTAACTAGTGATGGACCATACAGACTTTTGGCAAATATTGTAAATCTTAATGATTATCTCATTACAGAAACAATAGAACCTAAAAGTTCTCTAGGTGCTGACATTACCAAACATGACATTCCAAATATTGGAAGATCAGGTGATGAGTCAGGAGCACGTTGTCCATCTAGTACCACATGGAATGATACTACTGGATTATGTGAGATTGCATAGTTATTAGTAAATTATACACAAATCTTTATTTTTTATTTTAATCTATGAAACAGTTGTTGTTCTATCATACTTGTCCCATGAAGTGTTAGAAGTTTTAATGTATAATGCACCATCTGCAATATCATGAACAAATAATGAAGTAACAAAAGCACCTCCAGCACTGTTTAGATCATTAGCTCCAGGATTACCATCATTAATTCTAGGACATTCCAAAGTACCTGAAGTACCAATACTAAGACTAAAATCAACTACCTGTGGAGTTACAAAATATGCCATATTACCAGAACTTTGAGGTTGCATTCTTGCAGATCCATTAAATGCAGTTAATATCTGAAATTGATCATTATTATCATCCCCTTCAATAGCAAAAGCATCTTGTACCGCAGTATTGTTTGCCCTTACTCTGATTTTAAATAATCCTCTTTCTGGAGCTTCGGGTACAAGAGTTCTAATTGTAGCATAAGTTGTAAAAACACCATCATCAAAAATTGCGAAATCAAGATCGCCTATTGTGACACCAGGAGAGGGAGAGCCATCCTCTCGTACTATACGCATCTCTGCAATTTCGTTATTAAGACCATCAGTGTGACTTGTCAGAGTCAATCTTCCATCTGCAAGAGTTAAAATATTTATATCAAATCCATTAGATTTATGCCAAAATCTCATAATAGAATCTTCAGAACCATCAGTTTCATCGAATATATCTACTTCAATCTTACCGTATTCTATAGTTTCAGGTACTGTAGCATTGTTTTTACCAAAAAATTGTATCTCACCTATTGGATCATTAGGAATTGGATTAGGATCATCTCTAAAGAAGTTTAATTGAGCAGTCTGTGTAAGTGGTTTAGTAGAAAAAATTTGTGTTTTATCACCATCTACTCCAAATGCTATATCACCATCAAATTCTAATTTAAATTCATTAAGATTAGTACCTACAGCAGCATCAAAAAGACCTATTCTAAAAACACTTGCTGCTTGCTCAACTATCATTGAAAAAGCAGATCCATCATCAAAGTTTAATGTAGAAAGACCAAAGATTCCAATAGCAGATCCAACATCTATTCTATTAAATTGAATACTTAGTACATCAATAGCATCTACAGTATTTTTGATTAGACCTAAACCTGAATCAGTTACAGTAATATTGGAATTTAACTGTCCTATTGTATTTATGTTAGATGTAAGGATATCAACATTAGAACTATTTTCTCTACCTCTAAACTTGTTAGTTGTTGAGTTGTACCATAAATCCCCATTTGCTGCACCTGTTGGATCTGATGAAATTTGTCCTACACCTAATCCTGGAGTTGTGGCATTTGGATTTGCTTGAATCCTTAGACCTTGTGCAAATGTTAATTGTGATGCTGTAAGTCCCATTAATTCAGTAGAAAAATTAGTGGTCCAAAGAAATTTAGCAGCATCAGGTGCATTAAAATGAAAATCTTGATCATCTGAA
>Ga0114923_10000863_pt1 | contig 21754 bp, 38 predicted proteins | sample SumtaG_FD_89578 | JGI IMG/M metagenome (GOLD analysis project Ga0114923, IMG submission 89578) | Deep subsurface microbial communities from Indian Ocean to uncover new lineages of life (NeLLi) - Sumatra_00157 metaG | ecosystem: Environmental > Aquatic > Marine > Oceanic > Sediment | place: near...
CAGCGCGGATGAATGCGTAACAGCCGCACGTCCTGCCCGTCGCATATCAGGCGGCGCAGGTTCTTGATGCCTTCCTGTACCTTGTGCGTCGCGCCTACGGTGTAGATGCCCGTGTGCCATACACGGCTGCGAAGTTCCGCCGCGCTGCTGTCGATGTAGGCGTTGCCCGGCTCTTTATAAGGCCACGCCAGCACGTTCTCTATGCTCACTTCTGAGTGTTCCTGTGTGGCGTAATATTCGTTGAATATGTTCACGCCGCCAATAGCGGTCTCTTGCCCCAGCAGGATCACACGCGGGTGATAGTTCGCGCTGCCCGGCCCGTCGCCAGCGGCATAGCCATCATCGACGCCCCAGATGACCTCGCGCGTCGGGTCGTATTCGGCGTCTTCAGTGACGTTGTGTTCCGGCGCGAAGTTGTCATAAATCACGCCCTCGGCCATGACCCATAGGCCCTTGACCAGCCGGTCGTGCATCACGCCTGTGAGCATGTTGAGCGTCTTGAGGTAATCGTCGGGGTTGGCGGGGTTATCGGATGCCTTTGAATAATAAACTTTTGCCATCTGCCCGGTGATGAGCTTCTCATTAATCCAGTGCGTCGGCGCGTCCGGGTTGGTCGTCAGGATCACCTGGCGGTAATCGCCAGCTGTGCCGCGCATACGCCCTAATACTTCCTGGAAGTCAAGCCATGTGAAGGCATTGGCCTCCTCCATCCACACGATGTCCACCGATCCGGCCTGCCCGATGGAACGCAACGCCTCACGCTGCATATCATCCTTCATACCGCCCCAGTGCAATACCGAGCCGTTATCGTAGATGAACCTGCTGTCCGCTTTTTTGAAGGCCACGCGCTGGTTGTCTTTAAGTACCGTGTGGTTCATGAATGGCACGATGGACTTGCTGGCGAACTCGCGCGCCTTGCGTAGCATCAGGCCCGTTGCGCCGCTGTGCGTTGCCAGGAATGCGTGTATCTTGTGCGCCGCCAGATGCGACTTGCCACCGCCTGCACTGCCAGTGAACAGGATGATCGGGGCTTCGTCGTCGAACGGCTCTTCCTGCCAGGGGTACGGCTCCCAAGCCACCCCGCCAGCGAGCGCGTCTTCGAGCACCGCCCACAGCTCGTCAATCGTTGGCGTCTGCATTAGCATATCGGTTGATGAGCGCCTGGAAGTTCTCACTCGGCGATTGCCCGGCGGCTTCCATGTGCTCGATCAGCTTCAGTATGGCGTCTTCGTTGGCCGTGATGCGATGGTCGATGATGATCTTCTTAACTTCCGGCCCGTACTTCTCGCGCATACCGGGCCGCGTCTTGAGCAGGTAGAGCAGGGTCGTCACGTTCGGGTACATATCGTACTTGCCCGGCGAACCATCCGCCAACTTCTCGCGCTTGCCTATTGCCAACAGGACAGCCGTATTCTCCAGGCTATCATCGACGCGCGATTCTTCCTCGTCGTATATCTTGCGCGCCGTTGGGTAGCGTTCCAGCAGCTTGGCAACCCAAACACCGGAACAGCCCAGCTTTTGCCCGATGAGCGTCTTGTTACCGCCGCTGCTAGGGATCGCTGCGATTAGTTGTTCTGCTGAGATTGCTTGCTTTGCCATACTTAAAAGCCTAACTATGCTAACTCACGCCCGCTCCGGCGTCAGGCCCAGCGCCTGCATTCGTTCCAGGATGACCGCGCAATATTCGGGCTTTTGCTCTATACCGTAGGCGATGCGCCCATTCTGTTCAGCCGCCACGAATACCGTGCCACTGCCCATGAATGGGTCATACCATGTGTCACCAGGATCGGAGTAGGCTTTGATAAAGAATTCCGGCAACTGGACGGGGAAGGCTGCTGAATGCCCCAGGCTCTCATCGTTGCTATAGGCCCTCAACACATTCGATGGATATGCCTTACCAGGGAGTATATCTTGCCCACCAAATAGAAAACTTGAAGATCCCTGCAGGCCCGACGCCGTCGGGCCTGTCTTCCCTTGTTTATTGGCCCAATTTGTATCCCCAACACCGGGGCCTCCCGGTTGCGGCACGTTATCGGACACATGCATCACCGATTGCGGGTTAAACTTAAAATCTCGAGATCGGGTTGTGAATTGATATATCGGCTCAAAACCATTCTTAAATCGATACATCACCCGTTTGGGCACGCCAGCTCGTAACCAACAATATTCGTCAATAAATGTCCAGCCCCATCGTTGCTTCATGGCTAGAACCAATTCAAATACGTAGAGAACCCGTTCGGTATCCTCCACATGGGGCTTAATATTCACAAAAAAGCTGCCATCATCCCTCAACACTGCTCGCACGTTCGCCTGCACAGCTTCCCACCAATCGACATACTCATCAGTCGGAATGCCGCCATACTGTTGCTTACGCTGTTCGGCATAGGGTGGGGAGGTAAAAATGCCCTGCACAGGTTCTACGCATAACCGCTCAACATCCTCGCGCACCGTGCTATCGCCGCACAGCAGCCGGTGCTCGCCGTCGCCACTCGCGCTCAGAATAATCCAGAGGTCGCCAGTTTTGACGCCCCATATCTCTTGAAGTTCCGCCGCCCGGTCGAGCTGCGCGCCCTCGTCTTCCGGCGGCTCGTCATCATCGCCCACGCTGTAAGCATCGGGCAGCGCGTTAATGCCCGCCATGAACTCAGCATCGAACCCGTCCAGTTCTGGCATGTCGAAGTCCAGCGCCAGCGCATCGAACGTCGGCAGATCGTAGCGCGCCAGGTAGGTCGTGGCGTCATACCACTTCAGCGCGGCCTCGTGCTCGGCTTCGGTCAGGTCAACGTACACCACGTCCACCAGCGTATCGTCGCCCTGTGCCAGGGCCTGCCATGCGCGCTCGACGCCATCTACAATCATCCCGTTATTCGCATTAACCAACAGCGGCGCGATCTGCCCCAGCTTATCCAGCGAGGCCGCCACCGCGTCGCGTTGTACCTGTGGATGCACACGCGGGTTCATCGGATGCGGCGTCAACTGGTCGGCGCGTTCTTTTCCGTAGCGCACGATCCGGCTGCGCCAGTCGAATTTTGCAATGCCGTTATCGCTCATCGCACCACCACGTCCACACCCGGCTCCGGGCACGCCTTATCCAGCGTCGCCACTAACCGGCGCACCTGAAAGTCATCACCGAATACCACGCCGTTCATGCCGTCCAGTATCGCCTTGCACAAATTGTCGATGTCCACCCGATGCCTGGAAGCCCGCCGGAACGTAAGCTCCACCTCGACCTCGCCCGGCAGTGCATCCTGCCCGACCATCGCCAGCATCGCGTACTGTGCAACGGTCTGCTCCCACACCACAGAGCGCGGGTCGCTATAGGCGCGCCGGGTGTGCGTGTTGACACGCGGGCGCTTTTTGGGCAGCGGATTGCCGGGTACTGTGAACTCGATCATATTGCCTCGATAGGGGGGGGGCCGGGCAGCGAGAAATCGTGTAGGTTAAGCGCAGCCCGGCTTGTGTGGGAAGCCGCGTTTTAGGCAACCAGTACGCGCAACTGGTGGGAACAGATGCTCATCACATCATGTGCCAGTGCCAGGGACGGTTTCGAGCCGCCTACAAACACGTCACTGCGGACGCGGAGGCCGTACCAACGGCGAACCCGGCATATCCATCACGCCGCCAGCGGCAGCGCCACGTCTTCAACATCCATCACAGCGCCAGCGCGCCAGTCCTCATAAAGCGCATTGATCGCCGCCTTGCGATGCTCAGTCTCGATGCGCCGCGCTTCCGGCAACAGCCAGGCGTGCCGCGTATCTGCCCACTCACCGCGCAAGCCATACTTTCGCAGGCACGACCAGCACAGCGCGTAATCGCCGCGTGTATGGCCGTGACAGCCTTCAGTGCCGGAGCCAGCGCAAATGCGTGGCATGGCCGCCATCTGGCGCTTGATGGTCTCCGGCTTGGGCGTCCATGTATTATGTGCCACGTCTTTACTTACTAACTGGACAAATTGGCTGAAATTGGCTATTTTTGCTCGAAAGTCGGCCCGTTCCAGTAATCGGTAAGCATTCCGTAGATTGATCCCCAGCTTCAACGCTACATACTTTGCAGCATTCTTGCCCCGCCGGATGGCTTCAATCGCATAGGCCACTGCCTTCTCTTGCCGCGATGTGAACGCCTGATGCACGCCATCGAAACTGCGCCGCGCCGCCAGAAACAGATTGAACAGCGCCCGGAACTCGGTAGGGCGGTTGACCAACAAATCCCGAAAAAAATAATGAGCCTGGCGCATAGGGTCTGCATCCAGGTCGTCAGCGTCCAACCAGGCATATTGATTGCGATACCATAATGCACCCAAACGCGCCTCCGCATGATTGCATACAATAATACAATCATACCTGTATGCGCGCCGGGTTGCAAGGAACTGGGGCGAATAGAACAGATTAGAACAAGGTATGAATTCCGGCAAATTGATAGCCTAATCGCTTGACATTCAAGTACGGTACATGATATACTATATATAAGTTAGCGATACAGGAGAATGACATGAAAACAAAAGCGGAATTCTACAAACGATATAAAGTAGACATGAAGCAATTCAAAAACTCCAAGGTTGAATATTATCAAGACTTAATCGAACAAAATGCCGCGATTGAACGAGCATGGACAAAACGCGGGAGTAAAAGCCTGACACGCAATGGAGCGAGTTATTTATATGTAACAGCTAAGGGCGAATTACTCACAATATCGCGCTGGTATGCCGAATATAAATCAGACTACGCAGATGGCTGGTGGATTATCAATGGCGATGATTGGTATAGCGATCAAATACCGACACTGCGAGAGATACGCAATCATTGTCTGGAAGCCAGCTAACCCCAAGCCGACGGCGGCCCGGCTCGATAGGCCACCGATAGCAATGGAGCAGGATGCATGTATATACTAGAACTACAGTCCGAAAATGAGGTAATCAATAGCGCCTATGCCTTCACCCTGGAAGAAGTCCGCACGATAGCCCGCCGCTGGAAGCCGCGTAATCGCCTGCTCGTATACTGGGCACAAGCGCCACGCAAAAAGACTATGCTCACCGAAGGTGGACAGGGCATTGCTGAGTTTGCGGTGAAACCAAACGACCGCTGGGCAAACTGGCCGTCTGCGTACATCTACGTAACGTGTGATCCTGATACAGTTGACCGTCATTTTGAACGCATGGCACGCAAGCGCGACCAGCGAAAAGACGCCAGCTAATGCCCCGCACAAACATCGTCCAGATCGCCGTCGGCATACCGCGCGACAAGCGCGACCACCTGGAAGCCTTCGCCACCCGCGCAGGCTTCCGCAACGCCGCCACACTAGCCAGGCATCTACTCAGCGAAGCGTCCGGCCTCGACCTCGACGTGCAGCACGGCGGCCTGCGCGCCGGGGCGGGGCGCAAGAAGCCGGAGTGAGATCGCCCGGCAGGGTAGTCGGCTCAAATCGCACCTGAACGCCGTCCACGTCCATCAGCGTCGCTAAATCGCGTGAGCATAGCGTTCTGTGCGCTGTGGGCTGGTTTGCGGCGCGCCAGCCATGCCCCCCGATCCGCCTAGCGCCCTACTCTGTTTGCATAATTTACCGGGTGATAAATTAGTAACGATAAGAATAGTTATCTTTTTCAATCGTCCGCTTGTGAAGTTATTCACTTACGCCACCTCGCCAGCGAACAGGCTCAACTGCTTGCTGCCGCCCGGTAGCACCGTGTCGCGCATCGGGTCGCTGGTCTGCAAGCGCCGATTAGCCAGGTCAACGTATTCCTGGCTCAGATCGCAGCCGATGTAATCGCGGCCCATACCCAGTGCGGCCACCGCAGTTGAGCCGCTACCTACGAACGGATCAAAAACTAAATCCCCTCGCTGACTACTAACGCGGATCAATTCTTGCAATAGACTAATTGGTTTCTCGTAGGGATGAACTAGTTTTGTTGGCTCAACGCGCATAACACGGATAATGTTTTTTGGTCGGGGCCAGTTGATGTAATGATAATCCTTGACAACGTATAGAATAAATTCGTGCTGGGGAGCATAATGGGTTGTCAGACCTGACAACCCATGAACTAGTTTATCCCAAACAATACAATCCCTCACACGAAATCCGACGCCCTGCAGGGCCTTAATCCACTCGTGAAAATTGCGCCATGAAGCAAAAATATAACCTGCCCCACCAGGAACAAGAACTCTGTAGGCATCATTGAGCCACGCGGTATGTACTTTGTCGTTATTGGCAACGTCAGCAAACCGTTTATGTGGTGAGCGCCAGGCGCTCACCACATCGCCGATGCCATACGGCGGATCGGTCACAATCAAGTCCACACTCTCGCTCGGCAACTGCCACAGGAAGCGCAGCGCGTCCGAGCAGTGAATGCTGTTCCTCGCGGGCCGCCACACTGTAAGCGCGTTACCCGCCATCAGCCCTGCCCTCCCGTCTGCCGCTCGTAAAAACGCTGCCGCGCGTCCCGCTCCACCTCACGTAACACGTCAACGCAGCGGTCAAAGAGTTCCCAATCGTCTTTCCCGAATTCGGCCATACTGATCGCCAGGCCGTACTTGATAAACTCATCTGAAAATTCCGGCTCACCATCAGCGCCCGTCATGTACACGCCGTCCATGAATTTCAGCAGCACATATTCATCCGTTATCTCTGTCCCGACATGAAAGCCCGATGAACAGTCTTCCAACTCAGACAGCCACTCTTCAAGCGTGTACATGCTACCCCAGGCATAGGTGACTGTTGCGACATTAACTTTCACGCAGTACCTCCCCGTCCAGCGGTATCCAGTGCGCCATCGCTTGGAGAGCAACCGTCGTCCGACCGCCCCACTCGCGTTCCCAGCCGTCCTCGTCGATATTGCACGTCACGATGGTCGCCAGGCGGTGCGCGTAGCGATGGCGAATTAAGTCCTGCATGAACTGGTCGCGCGTCGGGTTGTGATCGTCAATATTGGCCTCGTCGATGAGCAAAACCGGGAAATCCATAATCGTCTTTTCCAACGTGTCGTCGTCTGTCTTGCGTTCACGCATCACATCGCTAATCATGTCCCGGCAACGCATATACAAACATGGCTCACCTTGCTCCATGAGGTAATTGACAATCGCCGCCGCCAGCCCGGTTTTGCCTTTGCCCATTGGCCCCAGAAACACCAGACTGTTACGTGTGTCCGGGCTGTAGTTGCGCTGCGCCTTCTCCCCCGCCGCCGCGATCACGTTGTCCATGTAGACCTCGTGGCCTACGTTCAAAACCATATTCCCTTTGTCGTCAGGCGTCACGACAAAAGCCTCCGCCGCCATGCGCGCTATCATCTTGCCGCGCTGGTAAAACTCAGCATACTTGTCGAACCCCTCGAAGGTGCATCCCTTTTGCAAATCCGGCAACTGTGAAATATCCACGCGCTTGACGAACTGTTCGCGCCGGGTGTTGAGCAAAGCATCGCATTTGGCCGGGCATGGAAACAGCTTGCCGAAGTCAAGGTGATCGAACTCCACGCCCCTACTCACCTGCCCCCGTCCGCCACATACCGGGCAAACTTCCAACTCTTCGGGCGGCTCATCGTCAACGATCCGCCCGTTGGCCCGCGCCAATTCATAAATCCTACGCCCCTGCTCCGCAAGGTTCGTGATGCCTTGCGATTGCACCTTGCGTTCGGCTTTGTTTTCCAGCTTGTCAGCTTGCGTCTGCGTGCGCTGATACCGCCGCACCTGTTCTTCCAGCGATATATTGTTCATGCCGTCTCCCCCAAATCGTCAGCGGCGAGGCGTTCGCGTTCCGCCTTCCGCCGAGCATTCTCGGCGAATAACCGTGTTTGCGCCTCATCCTGTTCGGCGGCGGCAGTTCCGTTCTGTGCGCTCCCGCTGGCGGGATTGGCCTTAATCCAGGCTGGCATCTCTCTCGCAACATCCGCCAGATGTATCACCTTGCCGATGTACTTGCCGACGCCCCGGAACTTCTCTTCGCCGACCGGAACTTTTAAGGCGAAGCCTGTGAGCCATCGGCTCACATCTTCTGGGCCGTAACTCTGATCTGTCAGATTGCCCGCAATTGTCCGCCAGGGATTTATCTTGTACGGGTTATCATGTTCTGCGCCGTTGCGCTGGCGTGGCCGTTGTGCAGGATCAAGCCCAGTCCAGTATGCCTCGATGAACGCGCACAGTTTTTTGTCGCGCGCTTTTTTCAAATCATCGAGCTTTGGTGCGGGCGGTTGCGCCGCGATAGCGGGCGCAGTTTCTTTTGTCTCTGGTAGTCTCTGTGTAGTCTCTGTATAACCATCACAACAAGTTGTGACGTTCCATCGTCGCACATTGATATGATGCATCGTAACAACTTGCGACGTTGATGGTAACAACTTGTGACTATGGGGGCGGTCTATTACAGCTAATTTGTCATAGTCGATAGTATAGTATTTTTTGCGGTCGCTCTTATTCTTTGATAGGTGTCTCGCTATGACCACTCCGAGCTTTTCCAGCTTCAGAAATATGCGTTGAATTGTACCGGCTGACCACCAGGGGAAATTGCCAGCGCGCCAGTCTTCATAGGTGTTGTAGACCCAATAGCGGCCATCGTGTAGGCGATCCAATTGTTTCTTCTTGACAGCCTTTACCACCCAATAATGTAGCTGTTGGAGCACGATTGATTCGTTCAGCCCGATCTTAACAGCCAACGATGGCAGTACCAGAACGGGGTCTTCATCCAATAGCAATTTGCTTGTTGTTGCAATACTCATGAGAAATTCCCTTGTTTTTCTACTCGCTTATGTGCTACACTGGGCGCAGTGAAAACATTGCTGCGCGGTAAATGGCGGCTCCCGTGTGTTCGCACAAAAGCCGCCCCGGCAATCATTGCCCCGCCATCGCGCGGGGCTTATTGTTGCTGCAAGTACCGCCTTATTCCGGTATATGCTTCCTGAGCGATGCCAACGAAGCAATCTCTATGGTGTCTCATGGCATCATGCGATTGCGTGCTGCGTTCATGGCACTCCTCGCATGTCCAAACATCAGTGTCAGGGTCAAAGTTCACCCAATCCTTGCTGATGCTAGAGCATTCATTCATCACACGTTGCAGGCTTTTGTTCTTGCGCTCAACCCGGTTCTTGAATTCTATCGCGTCCCAATCAACCCATTCCACTATTCAACTCCTCTCGCCCGTAGGCGCTACGCGGCCACCAGCGCGGGCCGCTGCGGTCACTAAAACGCCCACGCCCGGATTTCGCGTTTGTGTTCATTCATCCACGCCGCGATTGCTACGGCTGTATCGAGTTCCGATTTGAATAAGATAACTGGATACCGTTCGTAGTTTTTGGGCCAACCGACAACATAGTGATCGTATGTCATATAAACCTCGATGCCTGCGCCGTCTACAGTGATGTCGTAGTAAAAATCGCACAAGATCGACCGCGAGACGGAATGGGCATCTATCCAGAAATCATCGAATCCACTTTCGGCTAGGCAATCGGTCAGCGCGGCTTTGAAGAACACAGCCCGGCGCTTGGAAATTTCATAACGCTTGGCGCTCAAATCTCGCCTGTAGGCATTCTTGTATGCGTTATCCAGGAAGTCTTCGACGACTTCAATGCGTGGCATATTGGATTTTTCCATTCCATACCACTTAGCCTCTTTTCGTAGTTCTAGCTCAATGCGTTGCTCGTGTGCACTAGCCATCCTGCTGCCCTTTCGCCAGCGCATGGCGTGTCCGTACCCGCAGACAATTTGCATTGTGGTCAATGTCGGCAAACGTCAGTCCGGTTCGCCATCGTGTGACGTAATCGCAAATATCGCATTCGTAGTTGCCCGCCAAATTCTCATCGACCAGCCACGCATCGCCTAATGCTTCCCACTCCGCCAGCAGCGCCCGCAGGCCGTCGAGACGCGCGCTTGTCAGCGTGGTCATGGGAATGCGATTGCCCGTGTCCAATGGCATCAACCGTCTAAATTCCAGGTCGTCGTCATCGGGGCCAGCCTCCACCGGCCCGCCGCAGTCGTCGAAGGCGTTCAGGTATGCGCGCATGTCGGTCATGGCTGCGCCTCGGCTTCGGGCGGCGCGAACGGGTTTGGCTTCTCAGCATTGGCATCGCCTAACTGGTGGAATGCAAACCGCTCAACTGCCACTTCAATCTCACCCTCGCCGATGACGACCTTACCATTCCCGGTCAGCGTCGAGATGTCCTTATGCATTTGCGTAGTGTTTTTGCCGTATGCTGGCAGCAACCTGTTCTTGAGGTTTCCGACCGTCCATTTGCCAGGAACGTTTTTAACGCCCTTAGCAGCCCCGTCACGCGATTTTCCCTTCCGCGCTTGTGATTTGACGTTACCGCCTGCTGGCGGCGTGCTGGCTTGCTGTGGGGCAGGCTCAGGCGGCGATTTCGCAGCGCTGACGTAATCAACCAGCACCCACTTGTAACCAACCGGGCTGCTGGCACTTTCTTCTTTCTTGCGGTCGATTTTGAAGTTCACCGGCACGGCGAATTTGTGGAACTCGCCGCTGTCCTTTATCGGGTCGGATCGGGAGGCGACCATATCCGTGAATGTGACGCCACTTGCCGCCTCAAAGCGGGCAATATCATCATCGCTGTCCAGCCATATCTTCATGTCAGCGCCGAACTTGCCGCCAAAGTTGGTGTATAGCAACAGACGGCCAACCTGCGAACCATCGCTCTTCTTCGTGTAAATTTCGTGTATGGCGTGCGTGATCTCAACAGTATTGAGCAGCCCCAAGTCGGGCGGCAGATACGAAAAGCCCGCGCCCAGTTTCACGTCGATTTGTGCGATTACATCACGGGCGTCATCTTCGAGCGGCGATGTGAATGTGACCTGTGGCCCGCGTGGGTGGAATAGTGCATAGCTGATTGTTGCTTGTGTATCCGTATCCATTTGTGTTATCCTCCTATAGTCTGGGGGCGACACAATTGCCGCCCCATCCTTAGCGCGTGCCTGCCCAGGTTTACGCGCTTTCGTTTTGCCGCCACTTCTCGACTTCAGCCATCATCTCTCCAGCACAATGGAGTTGCTCCTCAGCAGCACACTCACAGCCGAAAGCCCGTATTTGAAATACGAAATCTGACGTTTCCCCTAATTCACCTGCGATTTTGCGAAGCTGTGCCGCCTGCATGTAAAACAGATCGGCCTGTTTGTAAAAGTCATTCGTGACATCAAGCAGTCGAATGATCGCGGCGCTGTCGCCCAGTTTGGCGCGCTGTCGCGCTGGCGGGATCGGCCCGTGTTGCTGGAACGCGCGGGCTTCGTTAGCTTCGCGCAGGTCTTCAATATCTTGTGTCATGCTATCCTCCGTTGCTTATTCTGCCTCTGAAACGTTCTCTTGCTTGGCTCCATCTTGATTACTTTGGGTGGCGGATCGGGTTGATAATGCGCCACAACCAAACTCAAATACTGTTCATGGTGGCCGGGTGGCGGCGCTGGCTTCGTTTTCGCCAGCTTGATTACCTTGTGAGCCACAGTCATATTTTCTGCTAGCCCGCACCGCGCCTTCGTGTATGCGTCCAACTTGGCAAAACTGTCGATCCAGCCCAGCGTGCCGACCAGCAACACCAGCGCATCGTATAGCTCGTGTGTGGCGTTCGGGTTCAGGTAGGTCGCAACCATCACCACACGCCCCCGCGTTCCACCTGCTCGATAGCCCGTTCGTCGTCGAGCGCCTGTTGCTCGGCATCCATCGCAAGCTGGAACTCGATGTGTTCGTCGAGAAGCTCCTGAAGCTCTTCGCGCTCCTCCATCGTCAGTGGCCTATTCATCGGCCACCACCTCGCCCGCCGCCGCTGCCAGGGCTTCTAACAACACATGATACGCGCACCTTGAAGTATGTCCCTCGTCATACGCATTGGCGCACTGGACACAAACATAATCATCGAGCGCATCGTCCCACAGGCTGTATATAATGGCCCGTCGAGGGTGGGTTAGAACACCTTTCGCCGCTGCCGATACCGTTTCCAACGCCGCCTCCGCACGCTCGGCCCGCGCCCGCAGCGCCGCATTCTCGGCCACCAGTGCCGGGTTGCTGTTCACGGCGTCCACGATCAGGTGCGCGTTGGCGTCGCGTGGCAGCGTAATGGCTTTTGCTCCGAGCATACTGCCGGGTGCGTGACTTGGTAGACAGACAATAACATTCGCATCACGGTCAAGAATGAAGTCGCGTGCCCCCAGCGTAGTCTTCCAGGGCAGCGGACTATGCCCGCGACCACCGTCAGCAGCGCCCGTGTCTCGCGTCGTCATGAGCGCACCCCTGAAAGTGCGATAGCCCGAATCGCGCGCAGGTCTTGTATCTCATCCGTGTCTGGTAAGCCATTGATGCGACTCAATGTGAGAGCCGGAGTAGTTTTCGACTCAATCTCCGTCAACGCCGCCCGCAACCGCGCAACTTCCCGCCGCGCACTGTCACGCTGCGCGAGGTACAGATCGCGTTCGGCCTCGATGACCGGGTAAGCGCCCTGGGTCGGGGCTGTGTCTGTCGGCGTCATGATGTACACTCCCAACCCAAATCAACAGCGCCGTAACGCTTGCGTTGTTCGACTTCATTCTTACGCTCGCGCTCAGTGTCGGCAACCAATTTCTTGCTCAGGGCTATCTCGGCAATTGCCTCAACATGGGTTTCCCACTCACCAGGGCGATCAGTCATAATGCCATCGCGGGGCCAGGAGTGGTACACATTGATATGGGGCACTTTCATTTGATGACTGGTCGTAGCTTCTGGGTGGTTGTGAGAGACTATCGCATTGATACTGACAGCGTTGGTATACGTGTATTCGATAATCCAAATGCGCTCATCGCTGTACGTATCTATGCGCCCGTGTTTCTTGCGCTTTCGCTCTTGTGCAAGATACTCAGTGATAAGCAAGGCGTTACTTCCAATCCTACGCCTCGCTTCCTTCTGCTGTTGCTCGCTTGAATCTTCGTGCATGAATACACTCCTTATGCTAACCAGCTATCCGATTTGTGGTGTACACTAGGAGCAAGTCGCTATCTGCGGCCTACTCCGCCGTCATAGAGGCATCTGCCAGAAGCTCGGTTAAGGTGCTACCGGCAGTGCCTCGGCGGAGGTCATCGTTTCAGGGTCTACGTCATTGCCTCTCGTCTCAAGAAGCCGTAGCTGGTTCTGCAAAAACTCACCATACGCATCACCGTATGCCAAGCGGCAGATGTGTTCCGTCGCCTCAGCGATGGTCACATTCTTTCCACGCTCACGGGCCAACGCATTTGCTACGTTTTCAATGAAATCCGAAGTATCTGTATATACCCTGATGAGCTTATTTTGTCTGCTCATGATGACCTCCATAAATGAATTATAGCATACGGTGTATACGGTGTAAACCCTGTTAACGTTACAATCCGGTTATAAATCAAAACGGAATATCCCCGCTATCCACCGCAGGCATCCGCGTCGTGTCCGCGTTGTCATCCTGCTTGGCACGCGGCGCGAGATAGATGATCCAGTCCGGGTCGTTCTCGCCTTTCTTGAACCCATTGCGAAAAACTAGCATCCGCCCGCCGCCCAGCGACCCGCTCAGGTACGTCGTGCCCCCCGCGCTGGTGTTCTCCCACAGCCCGCCCAGGCGGATCATGTCGCTCTTTTGTTCTGCCATGTCACTCACTCCCAAACATTCCCTGCTGCACCCGCACTTCCTGATCCGGGTAACGCAGCTTCCACGTCGCATTGCCCAAATCTTGCAGCCGCTTATACGTCGCCTCGCTGCGGTCTCGTGGCTCGATGTACGGCAGCCCCAGCGCCCGAAACACGTCCGACTCTTCCGGTGTATCGAGTTCAGCACCGCCATAATGCAACGCCCCGTCGCGCTGCTCCATGCCCGGCGGCAGCATCCCCCATTTGTGCGCTGGAGCGAACAGCTTCTTATTCGCATCTGCCGGACCCGTGCGGATCACCACCATCGGCCCCCACTGTCGATCTGGTAGCACAATGAACAAATCCAGTGGAATGCCATCGAACGCCAGCGCCTTATAGCGCGGCCCATTTTTCAGCGGATAGCGGAATGCCAGCCGCTTCTGCGCGCCCAATCCCCGGATCATCATTTCCAGCTTGTAGCCATGTGCCCGGCAGATAATCTCGATGTCATGCACCCGCGCCTTCTCGCGCCGGATGCTTCCGCCAATCATCGCCAGCGGGAACACCTCCCCGCAGACCATCACCTCGATGAACTCTCGCGCCTTAGCCCGCGCTTCGTCGAGCCTATGGGTACGTGCTGGTAAAGTCATTACTCAACTCCCTGCTCAATAATCGGGCGGCGACTCGTCGGCTTGCTTCACCACTCCGCAGACCATCGGCCCGCCGCCCCCGGCCTCCTTATCGGCTGCCGTTGACAAGCTCGAAATCCAGCGCCCACCCCGGCTGCTCCGGCGTCCATTCGCCGTACAGCGCCGTCAAGCTGTCGATGAAGCCCTGCACGTCATCAAAGCCCTCAGCAATCGCGTCGGCCTCGCTGATGGCGCCCGCCTGTTCATGGCGAATGCGCGTGATGCGGTGTCGCCCGATGGCGTGCTTTCCGCGTCCGGGCTGCACGGCGTAGTCGCGCCCAACTATCCATTTAATGTGTTGTTTTCTGTTGCGAACCAGCATGATGTCGTCAGCGGAATTGCGTACCGCATACTCGCCATCCTTATAGGGCCGCCACGTCCGCGTCTTCCGGCCCGCCATCACCTTCTCTGCGTTCTCGCGTGTGTATTGCATCAGCCCCTACCCCGCCTCCCCAAAGCTAATCATTTGATACCGACCTGGAGTATCTAGTAAGTCGGCTGTCCAATTCATCATGACTGCCAGCATATTCTGTTTGCGCGTCGTATCAAATATGAGGCACGTCTGATTATGGTCGCGTTCCATGACACGCTCGGCAGCAAAAACCGCTTCAGGCATCGTGCGGAAATGACGGCTGTTGTGTGGACTGGTGGCTTGAATAAACTCGATAAATTTATCGCCATCCTTGACATTGCCCGTTATATACTCGTCGATAGAGATTGATCTTAGGAAGAATGGTTTCTTCATCAGCCCCTACTTCCACTGTGTCCAGTCGCGCAAATGTTTCTCGCACTCTGTCCGCGACATGCCGTGCGCTTTCATCATGCCGGGGATGATGTCGCTCAGGACACGGGTTTCAACGAACGCCTTGATCTGTGCGTACCAGTCGTTATTTTCCGCCTCGTCCAGCGCCTCGAACATCCCGTCGAGTTCGGCCACCGCTTCGTCGCGCTGCTCTTTCATTTTTTCCGTACCCGCCCGCATCCCGTGATACAGGAATTTGGCTTGCTGTGCGGTCTTGGCAATCATGGCGCGGTCATCGTCATCAGTCGTCGTGCTTTCCATCATTTCCAGCATGTCCATGATGTTCGCAAATAGCGTGGTCGGTGTGACGATAGCCGTCTCTTCGTTGTGTGCTGGCAGCGCCATATTAAGCCTCCTGAACCATCGCAGCGGCAGCAGCGGCGTTCATTGCCGACGATACAACCGCCTGATCTAACTCGCTGACTTTCTGCTCAGTGCTCAATGCGCGGTCATGCAGGATCGAGCGCGTCTTGCGTTCTGGCTTAACATCGCGCTCGTAGATCGTAAGGAAGTTCCAGCGGTCGCCTTCCCTATCTGCCTTGCCCATTGCCAGCCGGAAGCCGTCCGCAGCGAAGTTGTTCAGGATGTCCTCAAGCTGTTGGGCTGCGTCGGGCTTTCCGGTAAGGATGCTGCCCTGCTCCACCCGGTATTCAACCGTTTGTCGCGGCGCAATGTGCAGCCCCGGCACTTTCGGTTCGGCAGCCAGTGGCGGAAGCACAATCGTCGTCTTTGGTGCTGTGTCCGTTTCATTTTGGAACCAATTTGCAAACATCTTTTGCTCCTCACTCTCTTTTTTAGTCTTCCGTAAATCCTGCGGCACTCTGTAATCGCAAAAATCATCTTCCTCGTAACGCTTTAATTTCGCTTTCAACTTCGCCGTGTACCGTCGCTGCCACGCCCCCGGCGACCCTCGCGCACCGTTGGCCGATTGCGCGCCCCGTGCCAGCCCGTCCTCGATTGCGTCAACGTTGTAGTTCTCGTTATTGAGCCGTCTTCCATTTCAGCCACGCCCGCAGCGCGGCCTCAGCTATCGTTGTGCCGCACGCAACAAATTCGGTTGGCGTCCAACTGGGATCACTTAGCCGGAGACGCCACCAACAATCAGGCTCGGCATTAAAGCGCATCCTGATGTCGCATCCGAGTTCCTCGCACAGCGCAATCGCCGCGTCGTGGTTTTTGGGCCAGTACGGAATAGGGTCATAATCACTCGTCTGCCAGTGTTGCATCACATCCGACCATCCAAGATCGTCGCGTTCCCACCCCAGCGCCACCGCAACCGCAAGCCCCAACTCGCGCCCGCTCAGTTCGCCGATCTGCTTACTCGTTAGCGTCGTCATCGCCCCAACACCTCCCCCACCTGCGCCACCACATCGCCCCAGCCCGTCGCACCGCGCAGCTCGTACTCATCACCATGGACCCACAGCATCCCCAGCCGCTCCGGTACGCGCCGCAAGATCACCGTCCGCCCGTTGACCGTGCCGCGTACAGTACAGCCCATGTCGCACTCAGCCACCCGCCGCAAGAACTCGCGCAGCCCGCAAGCATTCCAGGCGTCGCCGTTCGTGTATGGCACGCTATGCGAGTAATGCTGCGATCCGCGCCGCGGCATGTGTATCGTGTGCTCGGCACCGTAGGTCGGGCTGGTGGGTTCGGTCATGTGTTCATTCCTCCATGAGGGCGACGCCATCGCCGCCCCCGTTCGCAGGGTCTAGCGCCTAGTCAATATTCAATGCCAATAATTCATGTAATTCGGCTAACTTTTGCAAGTCTGAAACACCCCAATAAACCATGCCGGATTTGCCCCAGTTATCACTTCGATGACTTTCACAGTTCACCAGTTTGTCGAGCCGATTGCCATACAGTCCAACCGGGCAAATTCCTTCGGGGCTATCTGATTCGCTGTGCAAAAATAGTAACCATACAGGCCAATCTACAAAGTTAGTTATTTGCTGGTAATGTGCATACTGATACAGGTCGATGCCAGTCACCCATTGCTGCCCTATTCGATACCAGGAATAATGTTTTTTATGTTTTGTTTCAATCCATCGCACATCACTGCGCCCCTTTATGGCTAAAATATCTGGTGCAATATAATCGCCCTCTGGTGTTTGCATTCGTGGCCCTTTGTTGTTTCGGGCAGCAATGTCATAGATAGGCAACACGCTATAACCACGAGCGCGGATAAGCCACTGCTCGATGATCTGTTCGCCTATGCGCCCGAATGCCAGCGTTTCCTGAAAGTCCATCACCTGAGCCTGTTGACTACCACGCCAAACTTGCTAAAAATATCCGCGAAGCGTTCGCCCTGATGTCCAAAATAAATAAAAGCATTACCATGCGTTGGGTTGCCAAACTCACCCTGGTCGTCATAAAAACGGATGCGGTGGTCGGTGAAGCAAATTGTGTAATCCCATAACGGCTGGAACCACCTGCGATCAGTCACCGCATTAATCAGCATGATTGCTTCTGTCGCAACGCCTGCCTCATACTGGCTCACAAGTTGCTTGCTCCATATTTCTTGGTTACTCTCGCCAGCATCGCGGCCATAAGGCGGATTGAGGAACACCCGCCCCTGCCAGGCATGATCCAGTCCGTTGGTGTCGATGGTGTAATAAGTTGTAGCGCGCACAATCCGGTTGGCTATATCGTTGCTTGCCGGGTCGACATCCACGCCACCCATCACGAGGTGTACGCCCTCGATGTACTGTTGCGGTGTATACCATTCGTTGAATTCGCTGGTGAGTAGCGTCGAAAGTCCGGCCTCACGGCGGTGATGTTGCTCGATTGATTTCTTAGCCTTGACGATTTCCTCAACTGAGGCGGCCTCGAAGTCGCACCATTTCTCCATGTCGTTGCCGTAGTGCATCCCGCCCGTCTGAATGATTTCATCGAACGTCCCGTTGCTATGTTCCTGATCGCTGCTCTTTTGGAGGTCGCTAAGAATGCGCGCCTTCTCCGGGTTGTCAGCCACCCGTTCGGCTGCCGTGTCCTGTACGGTGTCCGGCAACTTCTCGATTTGTTGGGTGAGTTGCAATGCCCGTGTTGGACTGATCTCACCAGCCCGCGCTTTCTTCTTGATGGCTTCCGGGGCGGCGGCTTCAACGCGCTTTACACGACTCATGGTTGCTGTAGATGTTTCATTATTTGTTGCTGCATCAGCCCAAGTGTTTAACTCTCCGTTGGTCTCTTTTTCTATAGAAAAAATACAGTTGGATAAACGCTGCTCTTCTAGAGCCAACATGCCCTTCACATAACTTGTCAGATTGCGCCTGCCCTGCTGATTACGCACCATCCACAGCATCGCATGATCGCGGCTATCGAACTCGATTGCCTTCACCGTGAATTCCACACCGTGATTGCAGCAGATGGTATAGCGGTTGTGCCCGTCTACGATGACGTTCTCGCCAGCCCATACCACCAGTGGATCGCGACAACCTTCTGCTAGTATGTTGGCCTCAAGGCGTGCGAATTCGTCTTCTTTGAGTGGCGGTATCAAGTCTTGGAATTCAGGATCAATTTCTAGCGCCTGCATCAAACTCCCTCAAATCGCCGTGACAATTAACCAGATACATGTTATATATATACGCAAAGCCCGCCCCACTCTCAAAACTGACCCGGCCTTCAATCCAGGGAAAGTTGTGTGGAGCGGGTTTTTGCGTCTAGCCCTTGCGGGCGCGAACGTTGTCAGTGTGCCGGGCTGCGGCGGCGAAGTGGGCGGTGGTGTTAGATATTATGGTATACTAAACCATAGCAATCATTGTACACTATTTGCGCATTGTACGCAACAAGCAATTGTGTTAAGCTACGGGAAGGCAAGAAATAATCAATGGGGCGATATGTGAACGTTCGAATTGAGAGAACCGTTAAATCTGCACTTGACATCTATATGGCTCTCCTGGGCGCGCGTACCGGAAGTCGGCCAACGTTATCACAGGCAATTGAGGAGCTTTTGCGTGCTACTGCTCCAGAGGTATTGCAACAGGCGGAAGATGCCGCCGCAAAAGATAATGACGATAATGCGTAATGTTACGCGAGTAACAAACTGTAACACCTTATCGCATTGCCTGCAACAAATGTCTGTGACGTATGTCACGATATATCCGTTACGTTACAGGATTAGTACCTCGTAATGTGCGCTGTAACGTTAGCCCGGCCCCGGCCCCGGCGACGGCGGCGCGTCCGGCTTGGGTTGTAACTGTACCGCCTGCCCTGCCCGCAAGTCATCCTGCATTTGATCCATGCGACCCTTCATGTAGGCCGCACCCCGGTCATGTTCCAGCTTACGTAACTCTGTCATAGCCTCGTCGAGCCGTTTCTGCAAATCGCCTGCAACGCGGGTGCGCTCCTCGATGATCGTATTTAACCGCGAGGTATCAGTATTTCGCCGTTGTTCTAGGATTTTGATTTGATCGTTTTGCGCCGCTACCATGTCCATTAGCCTTTCAACTTCTTGTGTCAGTTGGAGTTCGTTTTGTGTGGGGGAGTGCTCAGTGAGCGCCTTCGCAGTCTTCGGTTGGAACTGCCCGCGTTCGTCATTGCGTAATCGTGCGTGGACTTCTTCGAGGGGTTTATGCTTTCGAAGTTGGGCATACAGCGCCATCTTCTCAGCGTCCGATTGTGTGAATGCCCTGGTTTGGCCCTTCTCCGGCCTGGCGTGGGGGCTGAGGTGATCGTGCAGTTTCGCCGTCCAGTCAATGATCGTCTGCCCTTTTACATCGAACGCCGATGCCAAATCGGACGTTTGATATTGAGGTACTTCAGCACTATTCATCCAAGTATTGTCCCAAATTTGGGCTATTTGCACAAGTCTTAGCTTTAGCCTAAATTCCAAACTTGCCAAATTTTAGGGCTATGTGCTAAAATCCATTAGTGAACTTTACCTATGTGCATCAATTTGCCTAAAATTTTAGGGTATCGGTGTGCTAGGCGCGGCAGGGGAGTAGGAGACAATGCGGCGGCGATTTATGTTTTGGCTGCGGCCAGACAAACCCGAAGAGCAACATCTGATCGACTTGATTGTTTATCTAAAGTCGAAAGGCGAATTCTCATCAGCTATTCGCGACGGGTTGCGCCTCGTTACCGCGCTCCGTAATCGTGAATGGGACGCGGCCCTGAGCATGTTTCCAGAGCTACAAACCCACGTCGATAACCTTATCCTCGAAGCCACGCTCGAAGCCTACAAGGATGCCGCCGGGAGACCTATCAACATTGTCCAACAGCAAGCACAGGCCGTCATGCTAGAGCAGGGCAGTCAGCCCGCACCCGCGCCACCCGGCCCCAAGCGCATCGAAGCGCCCCAGTTCGCCGCGCCCGATGACGACAATGATGACGACGCGGGGTTGGTGGATATCCGCCTCGACAAGAGCGCCGGGGCCGATGCTACGGCCAATTTTTTTAGCAGCATGGAGGCATTTCAACGATGACAAAGTACAGATCGAAGGGTGACAACCCAAGAATTAAATTCATCCGCAGCGCCACCCGCGCCAGCAATACCTTCGCTTGGTTGGGGCAATCGACACGCGAACTACGCTGGGCGCTGGTCAAGTTTGCCAGAGCAGCTAAACGGCGATAGCAGTGTGATAAGTATCAGTGGAGTTTCTATTAGCTATTCGCAATCTCCATCCGATCTTTGATGTATGCCTTCGGAATGCGTGACAATTCGGCCATACGATAACGCGAAACGCTCTGAGCAACCACAATGCAATCGTCATCTTCGTGCACCAACCAGCCCAGTGTTTCCACCATGAAGCCCTCGTTGATGATGTCTTGAAGCTCATCTACTGAGTGCCAACCGCTGCGGTGGGTGGCATCTTCCCAATGCACCCGAACCTCTTTATATTCCTTCGGCGTATCCACTATTGCACCTCGTCCAACTCTTCGGCGTATTCGGCCAAACCAGGATCGCGGGCCGCTGCGGTTTCCAGAATGCTACCCAATTCGATAAGAGCAACCACATCATCAGATGACAGTCGAAATTCAACTGTGTCGTGATCGTATTCTAGCGACCCCGGCTCCCAATGTTGCCGCACACGCGCGCCCCCGCCATCTTCAAAAAAGATAGCAATATCGGGCCTGGCGCTATCGCTGGCTCGATGTCGAGTGCGACCTGTACGTGCATCAGAGCGCATAGTTGCCAGCGCGTTTCGCCACAGAGTTATTTCATCGCGTGATACAGGGCTGACGAGACGGCGGATAGCCCGAAACCAGTTTTTGAGCATCAGCTATTCGCCAACCGCCGCGTCCTCAATCGTGCCCGGCCAACGCTCCGGCTCGTCATTGAGCACCAGCATCGCCACGCGCATAGCCTCGCGCTCGTCAACGATCTGGCGAACTTCGCAAGACCATGAGCCATCCCAGGATTGCGAAACGATGATCGCCCGGTCAGCCAGGAACTTTTGCAGGTTCTTGCCCGGCTGCATCACGCCGCTTTATCCAGCGCGCTGCCAACTCGCAACTCAGTCGCGCCCAGCGTAATCACCGCCGCCTGTTCGCCACTGGGTCGGTCAGACCATGAGCGTGTCAGCACGCCAGCCAGCCCCAGTAGAATATTCGCAAGCATCGTCTGGTCTGCTGCGCTCATCAATTCGCGCCCGTCCAAGAAGATATGCGCGCTGCCAATCACCGCCGCGATCAACGAAGTCCAGAACTCCGGTAATTGCGCCACGTCGAGCAGCTTGCTTGGTTCCAGCGTGCCATTTTGCACACGGCTGCTGATTGCCCGCAA
>Ga0114923_10000864_pt1 | contig 21751 bp, 20 predicted proteins | sample SumtaG_FD_89578 | JGI IMG/M metagenome (GOLD analysis project Ga0114923, IMG submission 89578) | Deep subsurface microbial communities from Indian Ocean to uncover new lineages of life (NeLLi) - Sumatra_00157 metaG | ecosystem: Environmental > Aquatic > Marine > Oceanic > Sediment | place: near...
CAAGCTGTTTTTAGGGGGAATTATACCGGGATTGGTGATGGGATTTTCACTTATGTTTATGGCCTACCTCATCGCCAAAAAAAACAAATTTGGGAAAAGCGATCAGAAAATTCAACTTGGGAAAATAGCCAAGAATTTTATTGATTCTTTCTGGTCAATCCTAATGCCGGGCATAGTGATTGGTGGGATTGTACTGGGTATATTTACACCTACGGAAGCAGGCGCTGTGGCCGTTGTTTATGCTTTGATCGTAGGTTTTTTAATATATCGAGAGTTGAATCTAAAGTGCATCATTGAAAGTCTCTGGATGACGGTCTTAGGAACGGCAAAGGTATTCTTCATTATCGCCACAGCTGGTCTATTTACTTGGCTTCTCACTGCAAACGGATTTCATGTTCTGGTCGGTCAATTACTCTTGTCTATATCAAAATCGCCAACTGTTTTAATGGCCGTAATGGTATTGATAATACTGATAATTACAACCTTTATGGAAAGTATTGCTACACTCATTCTTCTGTTACCAATTCTTTTTCCGGTGGCACAGCAAGTCGGTATTGACAGTATCCACTTTGGGGTCATGATTGTCATTAGTCTAGGTATCGGATTGGTTACCCCCCCAGTCGGACTTTGCCTCTACGTGTCGGCAGATATCGCCGGCGTGCAAATAATAGAAGCCTCAAAGGTTTTGGTCCCTTTTATTCTAGCGATTATTGCTATATTGGCAGTTTTACTCATTGCACCAGAAATAATCACAATTTTACCTAAAATCTTAATGGGCTAATTAATAGATGAACGTTATGAAAAATGATGAAATAAGTAATGTCTTTCGCCCGGCCTTGCTAATCGAATACAGAGATACTCAAGATGATTGCTCAGTGGTAGTGCAGATGAAGGCGAATAGAAATATGCAAGTTTTTAAAGTAATTTGCCCAAAAGCGGTGGATATGCTACGCACCGGGTGGCGCTGCTTATCTAATATTAACTGGTGAACTGTAATGAAATGGACTGCATTAGACAAGTTTAAAACTTGCAAGCAATACAGATTATAGGGAAGATAGGAGTAAAAAAACTAGATGTCTAATTTTGATTTTACTAAGTCATTAAAGCCTCTCAATCGGGAACCCATCTCGGTTTCTATTTTGAACATGATTACTGATAGCATACTTTCTGGAAGACTCAAACCAGGAGATAAGCTGCCCACAGAGTTTGAACTGTCCAATAAGTTGAATGTCAGCAGGAGCTCGGTACGAGAGGCTATTAAAATGCTTTCCTCACTTGGAGTCATAGAGGTAAAGAGAGGCGCTGGAACCTTTATCACACAATCCATGTCAAGCTCGATTCTGGATCAACTAATGCTTAGCTTGGCCTTTAACCAGGGGACATCCAAGGAGCTAATTGATATCAGGATGATGATTGAAATCGGTTCAGCAGAATTGGTTATCGACAATGCTTCTGATGAGCAGATCAAGGAGCTTGAAAAAGCGAATCTTAAGCTCAAGGAAGCTGCGGAGAACCATTTAGTGGATCCGCACCAACTCCGGGACCTCGATTTGAACATTCACTTTACCCTGCTTGAAATAACAAACAATTCGTTCGCATCAAAGATCGGTAGGACTATATATCGACTTTTTTTTGCTTCAATCGAGGATACAGTCAGGTGGGACATTATGAAGGCTTACAGGAACCATCAACTGTACATTGATGCGATTAAAAAACGTGATAAGGAACTGGTGCGAAAAAGAATTAAGGAAGCCCTTTCCTTCTGGGTGGAGTATATCCACCGACGTTAATAGGACTCTGGATAAAGACATAAGTATCATTTTAAAGGAGGCAGTGAATGGAGATCATTAAAAGCTGGCAGGAAGAGGGAGTTACGATACCCAAGCCATACAAAAGACATCTTAAAATCGTACTTGCTCCGGACAGGCGGAACGTTCCGGAGATTACCTTTACTTTTGCGTACCTTTACCCACAGAGCATGACAGACTATCACAAGCACGATCGCCCTGAGCTGATCATTGTCCTTTCAGGTAGAGGAAAAACGGTTTGCGACGGAGTGGAGACTGATCTGGAACCGGATATGGCTCTCTGGGTTCAGAAGGATGAAATGCACCAGGTTGTCAATACCGGTGATGAGATGATGAAATTGGCCACAGTGTTCGTCCCGGCTTACAGGGCGGAGGAACTAATCAGTGGGATTCTCGCTAGTGCAGAAGAGGCGAAGAGGGACTAAGGATAAAAAATGAACCAGATTGTGAAGCGAAATGAGTCGGCGGATACTGGGGGTGGGGCAATGGATGGACATATAGAGAAGCTAACAGAAACAGCACGTCTTTTGCGCCAGGATATAGTCCGTATGATTCATCTGGCAGGGGACGGCCATCCGGGACCTTCGTTATCGGTTGCCGATATTGTGGTCGCCCTCTATTTCGAGGTAATGCATATTGACCCCTCTAATCCTCGATGGCCTGAAAGAGATAGATTTATCCTATCCAAGGGACATGCCTGTCCGGCCCTATATGCCGCTCTGGCTCGTTTGGGCTATTTCTCGTTGGACGAGCTGCCTGGACTTCGTTCGTTGGAGTCAATGTTACAGGGTCATCCGGACATGAATAAAACTCCTGGCATCGACTCAACTTCAGGATCTCTAGGAAATGGTATTTCTGTCGGTCTTGGTATGGCGCTGGCCGGAAGACTCAAGGGCCAGGACTACTACACTTATGTAGTTACCGGTGATGGAGAGCTGGAGGAGGGGGTCGTCTGGGAAGCGATGATGGCAGCTAAGCATTACAACGTTGGACGGTTAGTAGTGTTCATTGACAATAATGAGATGCAAAGCGGAGGTCCTGTTGATAAAGTCAGTGGATTATATCCGATCTTGCCAAAGGTGGAAGCCTTTGGTTGGCACTGCCAGGAGATCAACGGACATGACTTCGTCGAAATACTCGGTGCTTTAGAGCGCGCTAAAGCGGAAACGGAACATCCTTCGGTGATCCTGGCTCACACCGTTAAGGGCCAGGGTGTTCCGTTCATGATTGGAGACAACTCCTGGCATAAGCGCGTACCTACTGAAGAGGAGCTGAAGGAAGCAATGATAGCGTTGGGAGGGGATTGATGAAGCATGAAAACACACGTATTGCTGTAACAGAAACCTTAATGGAGCTGGCCGCTAAAGATTCCAACATCGCTCTTGTCTGCGCTGATTCGCTGTTAGTGCTCAAAGCTAAACCTTTTGTTGACGAATACCCCGACAGATTCTTCGATGTTGGCATTGCTGAGCAGAATGCAGTTTGCTGTGCTGCTGGTATGGCTTCGTGCGGTTTGATACCGTTTGTGGCTACATACGCTGGATTTATAACAATGAGAGCCTGTGAGCAGGTAAGAACCTTCGTGGCCTATCCGGGTTTGAACGTAAAGCTGATTGGAGCAAATGGAGGTATTGGATCAGGGGAAAGAGAAGGAGTCACTCACCAATTTTTTGAAGATCTAGGAATCCTTAGAACAATATCCGGCATCACAATTGTTGTGCCTGCAGACGCCGGGCAGGTCAGAGAGGCTGTTAAAGCAGTAGCCTATACAAAAGGTCCCGCTTACATCAGGATCGGTAGCGGCCGAGATCCGGTGGTCTTTGAGGAATACGTACCGTTTGAGCTGGGCAAGGCAAGAATCTTGAGAAAGGCCGGAAGGGATGTGGTAATTTTTGCCAATGGATTTATCCTTCCCCGGGTATTACAGGCCGCCGAGGAACTGGAACAAAAGGGCATTAAAGCTACAGTTGTAGAGGTCCATACGCTCAAACCGTTGGATAACGAGAGGATCGCCAATGTGCTGGATGAATGCGGGGCAGCGGTCACTGTTGAGGATCATAATATTATCGGCGGGTTAGGAAGCGCCATCGCCGAGGTGATCGCCGAAGAAGTACCGGTGCCCCTTGTCCGCGTGGGCCTCAGGGACACGTTTCCAAGATCGGGTGCAACGGAGGAATTGCTCGATCACTATCATATTGGAGTGAAAGATATTGTCGGGGCTGCCTGCAAGGCAATCGAGAAGAAGAAGTCCGTTTACTAAGAGCTATAACATAGAGTTTATGAGGAGAAAAAATATGAATAAAGCATATTTTCATCGGCTGAACAAATTGAGCCCCACAAGGATGTGGATCAATAACCCCACACCACTTGATGCGGAAAAAGCCATAGCAGCAGGTGCGATCAGCTGCACGACCAATCCAGCTTATTCAAGTAAGCAGATCCAGAACGAAGAGACCCGGGAAGAGGCACTCAAAATCGTTGATGAGATTGTACATGAAGAGGCGCGTGACAGCATAGCCGCTGATCTAGTGCAGCAAAAGCTGGTGAAAAAGATCATGGAAAAGTTCCTGCCCCTCTACGAGAAAAACCCGGGGAAGGAGGGATTCGTATCGATCCAGGGCGACCCTTTCGCAGATGAAGATCCCGATAATATCATCAATGAAGCTAGGCGATACATAAGCCATGAGAAGAACTATATTGCCAAGATCCCGGCAACCGCAACCGGTCTTAAAGCAATTGAAGTTCTGATCGCCGAGGATGTGCCTATCATTGCGACGGAGATAATGTCCATAGCTCAGGCGTTGTACACTAGTGAGCTTTACCAGCGTGTTTTGAAGGAATCAGGAAAGAATCCTCCGTTCTACCTGTCGCACATCACCGGTATATTCGATCAGCACCTCAAAGCTGTGGTTGAGAAGGAAGGTATAAACATATCTCCCGACATACTCTGGCAGGCAGGTTGCATTGTAGCTAGGAAGCAGTACCGGATCTTAAAGGAGCGGGGTTATCCCGGGTTGATGATGGGCGGAGGAGCGCGCGGTCTGCATCATTTCACCGAGATGGTAGGATCAGAGATGCATATCACAATAAACTGGAAGGGCACGGCGGACAAGCTAGTTGAGATGGATCCCCCTGTGGTATACAGGATGGAGACCACTACGCCCCAGTTTGTCATCGATGAACTTTTAGAGAAGGTGCCGGATTTCAAAAAAGCGTATATGGAAGACGGACTTTCGTTAGAAGAGTTCAAGGTCTTCGGACCAGTGGATCTATTCCACAGCATGTTCATCAAGGGCTGGCAGAGCCTGTTGGACACAGTAAAGGAGAGAAGGTCACGGGTAGCTTGAAAGAGTGGGAGAGGATGAAATGAAAGAGGATCGAACTGTAACTAGGCTGAGCAAACTGAGAACGGTGGAGTTTATGCCAGGCATTTTCAGGACTACTATGTCCTATAATGAGAATAGCATGCTGTGCCACTTCCGGCTTACCAGAGGAGCAAGCATTAAGCTTCATCATCACGCGGCGGTGCAGAACGGGTATGTAATCAAGGGCAAGGTTAGGTTCCTTAAAGAAGGAGGAAAGAGCTTCATCGTTGGAAATGGTGATGGGTATATCTTTGGATCAAACGAGCCCCATGGCTCGGAGGTCCTCGAGGACACCGAGTTGATCGAATGCTTTACACCCATGCGCCCTGAGTATGTCGATGAATAGCGTTTGGACATGTGGCCAGCTGGATTGAAGCGGCGCTTGCTCAGGATTTAATATTTTCGGTCGCTCGAGCGTCAACTTACAATCCGATGGAAGCGCAGGTGAAAAGCAGCTTGATCGATATATCGGAGAAAGTGATCCTGCTGGCCGACTCATCCAAAATTGGAAAACGTACCTTGCCAGCCTTTGCCGATTTTGAAAGTATCAATATCTTCATCACGGATTAGGGTGCAGACTCGTATTTTGTAGATCATTTAAGAAGCAAGAACATCGAAGTCATCGTAGTTGAGAAACCGGAGCAAGTTCTCCTCCGCTATAACATAAAAAACTCAGGAGTCAAGGAGGTATAAGTATGAACCACAAAGACAGAGTTCTTGCTGTACTGAACCATCAGGAGCCGGACCGAGTGCCACTGGCTCTCTGGGGAAGCTACTATACACTTAATGATGGCACCTATTTCAGCGTCCTCAAGCACCTGGGCTTGGGAGAGCCGCTCCCACCATTTCGACGCTATATGCCTAGAAACTCCAATTACTACGACGACCGGATTTTGGACCGACTGGATACGGACATCCGCTACATATGGTCCGGGTTCACCGACTTGGGTGGAGCCAAGATGAACGGCGACTGTAAGGATGCCTGGGGTGTGGAGTGGCAGAGAAACGGTCCCAGCATCACAAGCATCAAGGCACCCCTATCCGGGCTGCCCATCGAAGAGGTGGAGGGCTACGACTGGCCGGATCCGGAGAAGTACCTGAATTTTGAGCTGATGAGTGAGAGGATTTCTTATTTGAAGAAGGAATACACCACACACGCCTTGGCGGCCCGGGCAGTGAACTCCTACGGCCCCTTTGAGCAAGCTGCCGAGCTGCGGGGACGAGAAAGCTTCTACATGGACATGGTGATGGAGCCGGAGCTCTCCCTGCTGATTGTAGATAGGTGCACCGAAGTGATCATTCGAGCTCAGGAGATGTACCTGGACGTTGTGGGAAAGGATGTGGACTTCTTCGAGATACCCGGGGATGACTACGGCAGCACTCAGGACGTGATGATTTCACCTGACTCATTCAACAGCATGTTCAAGCCTGCACTGAAACGGATCGTGGATTCGGTGAAGGAGTTCAACCCCAGGCTCCCTGTGGCATTTCACTCCGACGGGGCGATCACCAAGATCATCCCGGGGCTTATCGAAACCGGAATCGATATCCTTAACCCGCTTGAGCCGCTTCCGGCTATGGATTGGGATGAAATCAAGAAAGCTCATGGCGAAAAGCTCTGCTTCATGGGTGGTGTAGATCTGAAGGAAGCACTCACCGGGAAGGTGGAGGATGTGGAGGAAGATGTGAAGCGCTGCATCCGCACTTTTGCAGAGGGCGGAGGATATATCCTGACTTCGGCCAACCATATACAGGTGGATGTTCCGTCGGAGAACGTGGTAGCACTGTTCGAGGCGGGAAAGCAATTTGGCTCCTATCCTCTGGATCTTTAGTTTTAGTACTTTGAAATAACCCTTCTTATCTTCTATTAAGAGTCTTTGATTAATCGCAGGTTCAGGGAGTATTAGGACTCATTGTAAATTGTGGATGACGATGATAAAAGAAACAGACTGGTAGAAAGAGCCATTAGGGTCTATAAGCAGGAGAAAAGGCTTGTTGCTCCATTAATGAGCTTTCCCGGCGTTAAGCTTGCTCAGCAGAATTACTGAGGACACTTCAGGGCCATCTATAAATTCGTGTGGGGTCGGCTAAGTGGGGCGTGGGGTTGAAAAATCACGTATGACAGTAGAATCGCCCCATAGTTGAGGAGTATTCCCTACCAGATATGCAGAATGAACCTCAGAAAGATAAGGGTTTCAGGCTATTAACCCTGACAAGTCTGAATATTTCCATAAATCATACGAAATTCTTAAGCTATCACGGCGTTGAACGAATATAGTTACCTTTGCTCTTGAAAAAAAAAGAAAGGGGATTGGAGAAAAGCAATCCCTTTTTCTTAATACCTTTTTCAAGATGGCAGGGGAATTAGCTGAGAATATAACATTATTTGCTTCCTTATATTGCGGCTCCCCGACGCTCCAAAAAACGTCCGTGTTTTTTGGAAGCTATTTTTTCAACACCTTAAAAAAGAAAGAAAAGTCCGCCACGATGGCGGACACGAAGCAAGGCGGACAATCTGTTTTGGATAGTATTTTTTGATGTGATCCGCTTACTATGCCTGTTTATTTGTGTGGAAAATATTTGAACTTGCTTATGGGATGCGAGAGTCGGCCCAAACAAAGCCACCGACTATTCTTGCGGGGTGAGGATTTAGAGACAATCCCATTTGTTAGGATAATGTTTTTCTCCCCACTAGCTCGTCCAGAGAGATCTCCAGCGCTTCAGCAATGGTAACTAGCGTCTGAAGAGATGGATTTGTTGTTATCCCGGACTCGATCTTCAGATAGGTACTGTAAGGCATGTCAGCTTTTCGTGCCATCTGATCCTGGGACAAACCTCGATCGATACGGTATTTTTTTACATTTTTCGCCAATATTTTACTTGACAATATATCCATAAACGGGTATCCTACTGCGGTAAAGCTATAAACTCTCTCGGCCTTGATCTTACCAGTAACTCCTGGTCAGATCAATCTATTTTTCTGCCTTCACTTTGCGCCTTTCTCTCTAAGCAAAAGGGGGGTAGAGGACTATATATACCGGATTTCTGTATGGATGATTTGAAAGCGAAAAGAAAAGTTGCCTTTTACATTCGGGTATCCACAGAACGACAGGCGAAGGTAGAGGAAGGTTCACTTAAAAATCAGAAACAGATACTCCATACAGAAGTGGAAAGACGAAACCTGCAAGATAAGGACTGGGGAACTTTCATTGAAGCGTACATAGACGAAGGGATTTCCGGGAAAAATACTAACAGACCTGCTTTCAAGCGGATGATGACTGATCTTGAAATTGGCAGAATTGATACTGTGATGTTCACAGAATTAAGCAGGCTTTCCCGGTCACTGAAGGATTTCCTAAATATCTTCGAGTTTGCACAGAAACATCATAGTGATCTTGTCTGCCTGAAAACCGATATAGATACCACCTCTCCCTATAAAAGCCTGATTACCAAGATACTGATGGTCTTTGCTGAGTTTGAACGGGAGATGACCTCCCGGCGTACCAGCCAGAATGCTTAGGAGCGCAGTAAAAGAGGGCTTTCAAACGGCGGAGTTACTCTGCTTGGATACAAACGGGACAAGAAGAGAAAAGCATTATCAAGTTTGAAGAGCTGAAAAAGGAAATGAAGAAAAAAGGCTCTATGTTAACCATACAATTCAGGGATTAAAAACACTGCTTTTAAACGATGAAAATCTCTTTGCTGACTACAGCAGCCGTGTACGAGAAGTGCTCGATTTGCAGCCGGCAAACATGGAGGATGGCTCAATAAGGTTGCCGGAAAACCAAAAAATGGCACCAGAAACCTTGAAAAACGCCCTCAAAGACCTTTTAGCGTCCCTGATCCTTGAGGAAACAGCCATAAAAATAGCGCTTTCCAGTGTTAACAAGAAAGCGCTCTGTTCGAGTGTGTTTGCTTTAGCTCCCCCGCACGGACTCGAACCGCGGACATGGTGGTTAACAGCCACCCGCTCTACCAACTGAGCTACAGGGGAATGATGAGGATAAGATAAGCAAAAACTTCAAATAGTGTCAAGTGGAATAATTTCTATTTCATTTCCATGCCCTCTGGCTGCCGGCACCGCGAGCAGGTTTTATTGACTTGAAATTATTGATTACTCTGGGCATAGTTCTAAGCAGATAAGGGGGTTCTATGAAGTGGGCTTTGGTGCTTTCCGGCGGCGGTGCCCGGGGGCTTGCCCATATTGGTGTGCTGAAAATTCTAAAGCTCTGGGGGCTCAGACCGGATATAGTTGTCGGCACCTCAATGGGGGCAATTGTGGGCGGAGCTTTTGCCTGCGGTATGGAACCTGAGGCAATGGAAAAGTTCATGGTCGAGGAGTTTGATCTTCATAAGTATCTTGACAGCTGGATTATGAAATTAGCAGGCGGGCCATTTGTAAAAATAATCAAAATTGGGGATGCTTTTCAATCACTTTGGCGCAGCACCGCTGTAGATAGCGGCAGGAAGGTATTGAAACTATTTCGTATATTTACTGATAATAAAAAATTCTCAGAAACGAAAATCCCCTTTGCCTGTAATGCGGTTGACCTGCTTTCCGGTAAAGAGATTATACTCGATGAGGGCAGGGTTGCCGAAGCGGTCCGGGCATCCATGGCTCTACCCGCGGTTTTCGCTCCTGTTAATTATGGGGAGATGCTCCTGGTTGATGGTGGACTTGCAAACAATGTGCCGGTATGGATCGCCAAAAAAATGGGCGCTAAGCGGGTGCTGAGTATTATGGTAAGTAAATTTGAGAATGTCCCGAAGCAGGAGTTGAATAATGGATTCAATATCTTCTTGCGTTCAACAGAGATTACCGCCAATGCCTTAAGGGCGCATACCCGGGATAACAGATCAGTGCTGGAAGTGCTGGCTTATGACGGCACCGAGATTCTTGACTTCGGGCGTAATAAAGAGCTGATTCGTCTTGGCGAAGAGGCGCTGCTGGCGAGGAAGCTTGAGGTGATGAATTGGTTCGGCAGGAAGCTGTTCTGGTTTTTAAGATCCTTAAGAACAAAGAGCTAATCATACTATAATGGAGGAAGCGTGAAATACGATTGTCTGGTAGTCGGAGCAGGGTTCGCCGGCTGTACCGCTGCCCGTTTGCTTGCTGAATCAGGCAGGAAAGTGCTGGTAGTAGAGCGTCTAAACCATCTGGCCGGCCACAGCCATGATTACCGGAATGAACACGGTATCTTTATCCACAGCTATGGCCCACACATCTTTCATACCAATAACCAGGAGGTCTGGCAGTTTGTCAACCGCTTCACCGATTTCCATCATTATCAGCACCGGGTTTTAAGTTATGTTCAGGGACGTCTGCTCCCCTTTCCCATAAACCTGGATACTTTGAATGAGATTTTCGACTGCAAATTAAAAGCAGGGGAGGCAAGGGGGTTGCTCCGGAAGGAGGCGGCAAAAGCGGTGTATAATCAGCCTCCTGAAAATTTCCGTGATGTAGTTGTATCCCAGGTGGGGGAGTATTTATACGAGCTCTTTTTCAAGAATTATACTATCAAACAGTGGCAGAAAGACCCCGAGGAGATTCTGCCCGAGGTTGCTCGTAGAATACCGGTAAGGGAAAACCGGGATGATCGCTACTTTACCGATAAACATCAGGGTATCCCGGCTTCCGGCTATACCAATTTGGCTCAAGAATTGCTGAACCATGACCGTATTCAATTCTCCCTGGGAAGGGATTACTTTGACATCAGGAATAACCTGGAAAGCAGACTCACTGTATATACCGGCGAACTTGACCGGTTTTTTGATTATAAATACGGCAGGCTGCAGTACCGCTCGTTGGATTTTAAATATGAAACCCTGGATCGGGAGTATTTCCAGCCGGCTGCGGTTGTTAATTATCCTAATGACCACACCTGGACCAGGATAACTGAATATAAACATTTTCTTGGAGAAAAAACCCGGAAAACGACAATTTCCTATGAGTTTCCTAAGGCAAGCGGTGAACCTTATTATGTGGTGATGTCCGGCGATAATGTCGAAAAGCGAGAGTTATATCAGGCTGAAGTAGATAAGCTGAAGGGCAAATATCTCTTTTTGGGCCGGCTGGCTGAGTATAAGTATTATAATATGGACCAGGTTGTTGAAATGGTGATAAAGAAGATCGGAGAATATTTAAAGTGCTGACTGTCCGCAGATCATATGTTAGTGCAAGTGGGTATGGATTTACTTTGATCTTACTGGTTTTATTGACACCAAGATGCAATCGAAGTAGGTTCTTTCTAAAGCGTTGAAATTCCTGAACCGTATTCTATTGCTAATCTTTTCTCATGTTTCGATGCTCTTTGGCGAAAAATATGAAGATCAATACAATCTGATAATTGCCTCTTCCGGGGAGGATAGAGCCCTTTATAATATTATCCTGATAGGATCTTATCTGGACGGCGGATTTCGCTGAAAAAAAATATAATCGATTGTGTGCCGGATTATCTGGTTGGTGAAGTAGAAAAAGGTATTATTCCTGAGGTCTATACAGCCTTTATCTACAAGGATAATCTCTGGGTCGTGCCCTTTCTGGCAAATTTTCAGCTTTTCTATACTAACATGGATCTTTTACACCGAGCCGGTTTTCATGATCCGCCTTCTTCTCCGGAAGAAGTTGTGAATATGGCTTCTGCGGCTAAAACGAAAGGAGTGATAAAATATCCTCTCTTTGATTCTTTGAGAAAGCAGGAAGCCCTGGTGTGCGAATATGTCTGGCTTGCATGAGCCTTCGGCGGCGAATGGGAAGATCGAAATACGTGTTTTTCAAAAAAAATGAACATATGCGCCTGGAGATACAGGATTGGGGCTCGGGTTTTGATAAGCAGATCAGGCAAAGGCTCTATTGCCGAAGCTATTCATACTGCTGTTACCGGGCAGGCGGATTCCAGCCGGCCCTTTTATTGCTATCGACTGCCCAACCATTCCTGAAACCCTGTTGGAAAGTGAATTATTCGGCTATCGCAAGAGCGCTTTTACCGGGGGCAATAAGAATTTTCCGGGAAAAGTGCGTTTAGCAGAGAGTGGCACCCTCTTTCTGGATGAGATCGGAGATTTCCCCTTGAGTATTAAGGCCAAGCTGCTACGCCTGTTTAAGCCGGGATGGAGCAGGGGTAGGGTAAAGGGCTAGAAAAGAATCGCTAAAGCAGCTTTCAGCGGCCGTATTCCCGGTTGTACTCTTCATAGCTTATGGATTGAGATTTTTCCTTGCGCACATTGTTGCACATTTCTATATGATAATGTATGGCTTTAAGCATTCCATCTTCTTTGAAACGGCGGGAAGAGGTTAATACAAAGTTGGCCGAATTAAGTTTGACCTTTCCTACAGATCTGAGACGTTTGCCCAGTTCCAGGTCTATGCCAATGCTGTTATAGATATTCTCATCATAACCGCCCACTTTAAAATATGAATCGCGGTTCATTACCGTATTGTATCCGGCGGTTACATTCAAACCCCTCAATTTGCTGTATATCAAGAAGAGAGAGTGAGCAATCCCGGCCATATTATTAACAAAGAAGTTATAGTCGGAGAAAAAAGTGGGACCGTATACTACTACAATTTCCGGGCTTTTTTCGAATTTCCTGTTCACCTTTTCCAGCCAATTGGGGGGATAAAGGGAGTCGGCATCACAGAAGGAAATGTATTTTCCCCGCGCTTGCCGGGCGCCCCTGTTGGTAGCGTGAATGTATCCCTTTCGCGGCTCAGAAAGAACCTTATCCACGAGTCCTTTAGCGATTTCTGCGGTTCTGTCCGTGCTGTTATTATCAACTACAATGATTTCATAAGACGGATAATTCTGACTTAACAGGGATTGCAGGCATCTTTCTATATATTTTTCTTCATTATAAGCGGGAACGATTAGACTGTATTTAATGTTTTCCATTTGTTCTATCCTTTTTATTGTGATCGAATATTGTGATATATATTATACAGCAAAAACGATTATAAGAAAAGCTTCTGTTTATTCAATCCCCAGCACAGATTACATCCGCAACCGAAGTTCTTAAAGCAAAAGTCCAACACAATATATATTCAGGCACTGGACTTGATTATTTTTTACACTGAACACGCAAGATTTAAAAAGCAATAGCATAAGACAGCTTGCTTAATAAAAAAGTTGCAGTTGGCGGAATCATTTTTCTGTAAGGGACCCCCTGTAATAACCAGTCTGCCCGGGCGCTTCCGCCACTCCCACCTCCACAGAACTGAGATTATCTGTTTTATAATCCTTCAGGGAGCTGATTAACTTACCGCAGATATACTCAGCAAGTCTTTCAGCGGTAATATTGTCTAAAGGTAAAACCATTAAATCCTCTTCCGGCATAATGTAACGACGCTGCCTGTAGCGGATTTCCCATTCCTTTTCTTTTTTTTGGAAGTCAATATCCGGATTTTTTTCCGGAAGCAGAAAACGGTGATCCAGCGGCAGACAAATAGCGCTCAGTAATTTTTTTAAAACCACAAAGTCAAATACATAGCGGTCAGGAGTGAGGTTTCCCTCCATTTGCACTGATACTTCATAGTTATGACCGTGCAGCCGCTCACATTTACCGCCGGAAGTAATAAAGTGAGCAGCGCTGAAACTTAAACTTTCTTTTTTTACTTCAATCCGGTACATATCAGACGTTAAGCCATTCTTCTAAAGTGGTATGATGTACTGACCTTCTGCCCGTCAATACCTCCTGCCGGAGCTCAGCCATGGTACCGAAGTGCTCGGCAAAGGCGTTATGCTTATGGATGCCTTCGAAATTTTCCTGTTTGGCCAGCATAAAAGCATCATCAGGAAGATCAGGATATATTTCCACTACATTGCGAATAATCTCCCTTACCACATCTTCGACAAAGCGGGGATTTGTGTGAGCTTTGTTCACAACAAAAAATTCATCTTCGCGTTTTAAAAGCTCGTAGGTTTCCGAGCTCATTGAGGCTTCGATAATGTGCAGCAGATTTTCGGCGCGAATACTCCGGGTTGTTCCCAAAAGTAGGGTTCCTCTTCCTCGCTGATTGTGAGAAGCAATTGGCAGAATATTCAGAATACGGTTTATCTCTGAACCGGAGAAACCCTCTTCCTGTAACAGCTCCCGTGAATAGTTCTTTATCATGTCCTGGGCACAGGGACACACAGTCATGCCTTCCGCTTCCACTCCCACCAGGCGTCTGGTCTCTTTGGGTGAACTGGCCGCCATTCCGATTAGAGTATATACCTCTTTTGATCTTTTAGCCGAGACAGGTGTGACCCGGGCAATAGAAGAGTACGCTCTGATGCGCACCTCGGAGCGTATAGCTTTTTGGCTCTTGATTACCTGCCTGGCCAGCTGTTCTGCCAGAGATTCGATGTCGGGAGAAGCCTGCAGTGATATTTCCTCAACCAGCTCCTCCAGAACATCGCTGAAGCGCGACATATGCACACCCGATTGTTTGGGATTAAGATCGGCAAAAAGCTCCAGGTGCGCATGGAAAAGGTTGCCCCTTCCCTTATCTTCTATGCGGATAATGCGCTGCAGGTTGGTAATGCCCACTCTGCTTAATGGAAGGGGAACTGCGGGTTTGGTCTGCTGCCGGTCCTGGCTAAGATGAAGTTTGAGGCTGCGCTGCAGACGCTGGACACCGCTCCTGTCTATTTTTTCCAGTAATTCCGCCACACTTGTTTTCAAAACAGGATGTATCTTTTCAGCTGCAATCTCTGCAAGGGGTAGGAGAACGAAAGCCCTCTCCTGCAGGCGGGGGTGGGGGATAGTCAAACCATCATCGTCGATTACCAGATCATCATAAAAAATGATGTCCAGATCTATGGAGCGCGGCCCATTCCTGAAGCTTTCTCTTCTGCCCACGCGCTTCTCAATCCATTTGAGAAAGGAAAGCAGTTTCCTGGGAGAGAGTTCGGTTTCCAGGGAACAGGCGATATTAATAAATCTAGGCTGTTCAAGGTGACCTACCGGTTCTGTTTCATAGAATGATGATATTCCATTAATGTCAGCCCTGGCCCGTATATATTGTAAAGCCTGGAGAATATTACCCTGCCTGTTGCCCAGGTTGGCACCCAAGCTTAAAAGTACCTGATTTGACATACTAAAAGATTATAGCAATCCATGGTGATGCAGGTCAAGTTTGGCTTGTTATTTCCTTATCCAGCACTTCCCTAATTTAGCCTTAAACGATTGTTGCCACTATGCCGAAAAATAGATTGTGCTTGAATCTTTTATGACATTTATTATTTCGCCTCTGCAAATAGGCGGAATCGTTTTCTCCTTTTCGCCTCTCCAGGCGCTCCTGCGATTTTTCCTGCCCCTGATTTTACTCTTTACTCTCTATAAGCTGCTTTTATTCTTGCTAAAAAGATTGATCCTGAGACCACTGAAGATAAAGGAAGAATTAAAACAGAAGGTTTTCCACAGAATCCGTCTGCTATTAAGAATAGCTGCATTTGCAGTACTGATCTTTCTGGCGTTGAGTTTTTTTGAGGCTGAAATACAGAGCTATGTAGCCCTGGTATGGGATATACTGAACAACCCCTTCTTCACCACAGGTTCTTCCAGAATATCGATTATTACCATTATTCTTACTATTCCTATTTTTTACCTGGCTTCCTGGCTGGCAAAGATCAGCAAAAGATTTATGGAAGGGGCCATTCTCAATCAGCTTATACTGACCTCAGAAATGCATTTTACCATTTCCACCCTGATCCGCTACGGTATCATGGTGCTGACCATTTTGGTGGGTTTATCGATTATCGGGATCAACCTTTCTTCTCTTGCTGTAATCTTCGGTGTGCTCGGTATAGGGCTGGGATTCGGACTTCAGAATGCAGTTGCCAATTTCATGGCCGGACTTATAATAATCTTTGAACGGCCCATTAAAGAAGGAGACCGCATTCTGGTTAACAATATGGAGGGGGATGTGGTTCACATACGCTTGCGCTCCACCATCATTAATACCCTCACCAATGAAACTATAATCGTTCCCAATAATCAGCTGATAGGGAACTCTATTCATAACTACTCATACCAGGACAGAAGGATCGTTATTATCAATACTGTGCAGGTTGCCTACGAATCAGACCTTGATCTGGTTGAAAAGGTACTGCTTGAAATGGTTGAGAAGAGTCCTTATGCGCTCAAAGATCCCCGGGCGCAAGTAAAGATAATGGCTTTTGAGGACTCTGGGATCCTGGTGGAATTGTGGAGCTGGATCGGGGAGGCTACCCAGAAACTGGCGGCTAAGTCCTGGAATAACCTGGAGATCTGGCGGAGCTTTAAAAACGCAGGCATTACCATACCCTTTCCGCAGATGGATCTACATGTAAAAGAACCACTGCAGGTTTAGCCGAGGTGGTAGAGCAGGGGAACCAGAAAAGGTACAGCCAGCGAGATAATCAGCCCATGCGAAATAGAGAGGGGCACCGCGGTGTCTCCGCAACTTAAGCGGATAATCGGCAGGGTAACGTCCATGCTGGTGGCCCCGGCCACTCCGATGCCGATGTGAGGGTAGCGGGAATGGGCAATTACCGGAATAATCAATAGAGCAATTGATTCCCGCAGCAGGTTGGCCAGGAAAGCAATCGATCCCAGGTAGGGACCGCCCAGTTTGGTCAGGATAATCCCGGAGAAAGAGTACCAGCCAAAACCGGCAGCCAGAGAGAGGGACTCGCCAATACTCTGTTCAAATAAGAAAGCCAATATCAAGCCGCCGCCAAGAGTACCGATTATTGTACCTGCCGGCAGAATGAGCAGGTCAGGGTGAGTAATGACATCAGAAAACTTGAGCGGCTTTCTGGCCATGGACATACCGATGAGTATTACCAACAGGTAAAGTATCCAGGTGGTTATGATGTCTCCGTTAAATTTAAGAAAAACATCGAAAAAGAAGGCAACAAGAAAACCGCAGATAAGAATAATAAGCAATTTCAGCGGCTCGGCCATTACTTTCAGGCGCGCCGTTCTTAAGGATGACTTAGACTTTTTATCCTGAAAAGAACTGCTCTCTACCTGTTGCCTAATACTTACATGGTTGTACCTGATCTTGAATTTCTTCAAGAGCTGGTAAATAATAACTATGGCAATTATTGTTCCCACAACAGTAGCCAGGGCATAGGATAAAGATATTAAGCCAACTTGAGCAAAATTGGCGGAAACCTCCTCGCTTGTTCCTACTCTGAAACCCATGGTAAAAATGAGTAGGCTTAAACAGATAGAGGTGATCCTGTCGATTAACCTTTTGGTAATTATTTTAAAAACTTTACCGATATAAAAGCCGCCTATAAGGCAGCAGGCCAATGTCAGGAGGTAGCTAAACTGGTTCATGTAAAGGGTTAATCAGCGGGTGTGGAAAACTTTTGACGCACCTGTTCACTGATATAATTCCAGGTAAGCTTTCTATCGCTGAAAAAGGCAATAACCCCGCAGAAAATAATACCATTTAAAAAGTAAGCTGCCTGCACCCACCAGGGACAGTGGAAAATATTCAATATTGGCCAACCGGCGTAAACTGTGCCGGAAGCAAGATGGACACCGGCAAAATTATACCCCAGATATTCAAAAAGTATTATACAAATTGAATAGGTAATGGAAAACTTCAGCCATTTGCGCCAGCGGTTCCTGCCGTTAATCCGTGTTAAAAAAAGGAAATACATAACCATGAGCAGGGTAGGCCAGGCAGCGATCGGAAAAATAGAAACCCCATATACAGAATATTTAAAGACATTATAACTACTGTAGATGTCCTTTGCCGCATATACCCACAGCCAGGAGATGGTCAGGGCGGGGATCCAGGCCCATATCTTATCCCTTTCTGTAATGAAGCTGAGAATAAATATTAGAGAAGTACCGATCAGTACACCTGATTCCCTGTTAAAGTAGAAGATTACTGCAAATATCAGTGCAGCCGGTCCCCACATTAGTGCTTTTTTCATAATATTAGTATTATATATGAATAAATGGAAATTGCAATAGGAAGGCCTGCCACCTGTCAGCTTCTAAATGACTGTGCCCGGCGGCAGGGTGGTGTTTTTAGGAATAATTATAATTCCATCTCTAATGAAATAGCTGCCGTAATCCCCATCCCGGCGGCTGAGATTATCTATACCAATACGGCAGGATTCTCCTATCCGCACATTTCTGTCGATAATTGCCTTACGGATTATGGATCCCTTACCTATGCCCATATCGGGAATACGCTGCCGGCGGTTTTCCTCTTTCTGTTCATCGGTTTCATAATAATCCTTACCCATACAGACAACCCCATCCAGGCTGGCTCCGGACTCAATCAGAGTTCTGATACCGATAATAGAGTGCATGATATTTGAATTGTTGATAATGCAGCCGTCGGCAGTAAGAGAGAGGGTGATAGTGGAATGGTTTATCTTGGATGCCGGTAGATCGCGGCGCCTGGTGTAGATTGGTTTCAATTCATCGTAGAAATTGAATTTAGGTGCGATTGAGCAAAGATCGATATTGACCTCGTAGAAGGATTTAATTGTTCCGATATCTTCCCAGAAACCGGGAAATATATAACTGTTTACTGAATACCTGTCTATACCGGCAGGAATAATATGTTTACCGAAATCTTCCAGTTCATTATCTAAAGCCTCTTCCATAATGGGGGCATTAAAGATATAGATACCCATTGAGGCCAGATATTCCTGTTTTTTGCGGCGGTCTCTGATTTGGGAAGGCTGTGTATCCGGCATCTTCATCTCTGAAATATCCTCTCCCGGAGCAGGCTTTTCCAGGAATTTAACGACTCTGCCCTCGGTATCGATCTTTAATATGCCCAGCCCTTGAGCTTTTTCATGGGATATGGGAGTTACTGCCACGCTGATATCTGCTGAACTTTCCAGGTGCTTGACGAAAAAATCTTTCAAATCCATACGGTATAACTGATCACCGGAGAGTATCAGGTAATGAGTGGGTGACTGTGTGCGCAGATGTATAAGGTTCTGTCTGACCGCATCTGCGGTACCGCGGTACCAGTTGGAGCGCTCAAAGGTCTGTTCCGCAGCCAGGATTTCAACAAAGCCGCGGCTGAAAGAATCAAAGATATAGGTATTGGCAATGTGATTGTGCAGGGAGGTGGAGTTGAACTGGGTCAAAATATATATTTGCCTGAAGCCTGAATTAATGGCATTTGATATGGGTATATCAACCAATCGATACTTAGCGCCGAAAGGCACGGCCGGCTTTGCCCGTTCCCTGGTCAGTGGAAAGAGCCTTTCGCCTCTTCCCCCGCCCAATACTACTGTAAGCACTTTTTCCATTTTTCCCCCCCACTATCAATATTAATGGCTGCACATACACCAGGTCAAGAAAAGAAAAATGATAGAAAGCAGAGAAAGCGCCATTGCGTCCTTTAAAGGGTAAATGATAGAATGACCTGGGAAAAGGCTATGTTGAAGAAGGTAATAGAGGATTTAAAGAAGGATAAAGCTTTCATGTCTTCGGTGAGCCACTGGGAGGTGCTTCCCGCAAAGGATGGCGATTATCTGGATTTTCCGGAAGAAATAGATCAGCGGCTGCTTGACGCGCTCTCCGGCAGGGGTATAACCCGCCTCTATTCTCATCAGCACGAGACCTACCTGAGAGCAAGGCAGGGTAAGAATGTGGTGCTGGTTACCCCTACCGCCTCAGGTAAAACCCTGGCTTATAACCTGCCGGTGCTGCAAACCCTGCTGGAGGCGCCGGAGGCCAGGGCTATGTATCTCTTTCCCACCAAAGCCCTCTCTCAGGATCAGCAGGCTGAATTGAATGAGACCCTGCTGGGCGGCAGTTTACCGGTTCGCATCTATACCTATGATGGCGATACTCCCCGCTCAGTGCGTATCTCAGTCAGAGAAGAGGGCAGGGTGGTTATTACCAATCCCGATATGCTGCACACCGGGGTGCTGCCTAATCATCCCAAATGGCTGAAATTCTTCAAGGCCCTGCGTTTTGTAGTTATCGATGAAATACATACCTACCGCGGGGTTTTTGGCTCCCACATGACCAATCTTATACGCCGGCTCAAGCGTATTGCCGCTTTTTACGGATCTTCTCCTCTTTTTATCTGCTGTTCAGCCACAATCGGTAATCCCCTGGAACTGGCCCGGAATATTATTGAAGAAGAAGCCGTGCTGATTGATAATAATGGTTCACCGGCAGGGGAACGTCATTTTATTCTCTATAATCCGCCGCTCGTTGACCCGGTCCAGGGAATCAGGCGCGGTGTAGTTCCTGAAGCGCAGCGTATCAGCTCCCGCCTGTTGAAGTCCGGTATAAAAACAATTGTCTTTGCCCGTTCCCGGGTTCGCACTGAATTGATCGCGACCTATATTAGAAAATCACTCTCAAATATTTATAACGATAATCACCGGGTCCGGGTGGCTTCCTACAGGGGCGGCTATCTGCCCAAAGAGCGGCGGCGGATTGAACAGGGGCTCCGAAACAATACTATCCAGGGTGTGGTTTCCACCAATGCCCTGGAGCTGGGCATAGACATAGGCGGGCTCGATGCCTCTATCCTGGCCGGTTTTCCAGGTTCAATCGCCTCTGCCTGGCAGCAGGCCGGCCGTGCCGGACGGCGCAGCACTCTTTCACTTTCCATTCTGGTAGCCTCCGCATCTCCTATTGATCAGTATCTTATTCGCCACCCGGAGTATTTTTTCGGCCGTTCACCGGAATCGGGCTGGGTGGATGGGGACAACATCTTCATCCTGGTTGATCAACTGAAATGCGCGGTATTTGAGCTCCCCTTTGGCGTCGGAGAGGAATTTACCGCAGGAGCTCCGGAGCTGTTAAAGTACCTGGAAGAAAATGGGGTGGTACGGTTTACCCATAACAAGTGGTTCTGGGCCGACCGCTCCTATCCGGCAGAGGGAGTATCATTGAGGAGCGCCGCCCCGGGGAACATTGTTATTGTGGATACCACTAAGGGCAAAAATGAGGTAATAGGAGAAATGGATAAACCCTCGGCAAAGATGCTGATCTTTGATGAGGCTGTTTACCTTCACCTGGGCAATCAATATATCGTGCGCAAGCTGGATTTGGAGAACCAGTGCTGTTATGTTGAGGATACTGCGGTAAATTACTATACCGATTCTATTGTCAAGACGGACATAAAGCTGCTTCACGAGGATGAGAGAGAATCCAGGCGAGGTCTCGACCTGGTGCTTGGGGATATTCTGGTTCGTACCCAGACTGCGAAATACAAAAAACTGAAATTTTATACTAATGAGAATGTCGGTTACGGTGATATTAATCTACCGGCAGAGGAAATGCATACGCGGACAGCGATTCTCCTGATGGCGGAAAATTCGCCTGCCGGTGAATCCCTGAATTCACTGCCGGAAGAGGAACAGGTCATTGTGCTGCAGAAGCTGGGAACCCTGGTCAGGAATGTAGCGCCCGTGTTTCTGTTATGCGACCTGAGGGATATCAGGGTAGCTGAACGCTTTAAAGATCCCGCTTATGGCTGCTGCTCTATCTATGTATATGACAGTTATCCCGGGGGTACCGGTCTTTCAGAGGGGCTGGTAAGGAGTATTGCTGATATCCTTGACGGCTGCCGGGAGCTGGTTGAGGGTTGTTCCTGTGAGGCGG
>Ga0114923_10000866_pt1 | contig 21690 bp, 30 predicted proteins | sample SumtaG_FD_89578 | JGI IMG/M metagenome (GOLD analysis project Ga0114923, IMG submission 89578) | Deep subsurface microbial communities from Indian Ocean to uncover new lineages of life (NeLLi) - Sumatra_00157 metaG | ecosystem: Environmental > Aquatic > Marine > Oceanic > Sediment | place: near...
AATTAAAGGGAAGGCGAAGGTGCGGATTAGCAAAGATATCGCTGCTCCATTAATAAAGAAAGGGCTGTTAGTTGAGGCTCAATACCAGGAACACGTTGATGAGTTCGGACTAATAATGACAGACATATTTTCATACGAAAACGTGGAAGCGTTGAATGCGCAGAAAGAGGAATCGGAGAAGGTCACTGATTTCAACGCAAAATATCGTGCTGCCCAGAATGTTGTGAAAGAGCAGAATCAGCGGTTAATGGCAATTGCAAAACAGTATGTCGCGTTAGAAGTTAGACAACTGTTTTCCGACAATATACAGTTGCTGGAAAACGTTCTCAGCGCTGTAGACATTCAGTGGGAAGGTAACACAAATAGCATTAGAATTCAACCTATGTCTCCTGGAAGCCCAACGCTGCTTATCAGCACGGATGCTGACCTGGATAGAATTTTATGCATTGAATTTCTGGGTGGGTTTGAAGTATATCTGACAAGCACGAATACACGCTCAGAAAACATACGCGCCAATACCATCATGTTAGAGATCGCTCAATCACTGACACACGGAGTAATAATTGAGCGAGTATTGGAGATTATAAAAGAAGCCAGAAGCCAAATTAAACGGCTTTATGAGTTAGAAGCAGATTTATCAGCGGTTTTCGATGACAAGGATGGGCAGAAGCTGTGCGTGATTATAGATAAAATCACTGCGTTGTAATGAGAGCGTGTCCAGGGGCAAGAGGAAGCCCCTGGACACGCTTTTTAAGAAGGTAACGTATGTATATGAAACAGAGAGAAAGAGAAACTATCCGTCAGGCGTATAAGGCATATAAGCGGATGTCAAAAGCATCTTTGGAGGAAATTTACGTAACTAGTCATAATGTGGACAAAGAAACATTAGTTATCGACATTATGACGATACGTTACGGAGCAAAGATGTTCCGACAGGCATTAGAACCAATAAACGCTAAAGAGCGAAAGGTAGAGGCGAGACAGTTGATTAATGCCTATCATGCCGGTTATATGGAGACAGGAGTAGTTTTTCGGCCTGAAACAACGGAGACTATCGGTGGATATGACGTGAGTCTCAATGCGTACATTATTTTTTTCATAATTACTCAAACCGGCAAGATTCGATATAGGGGTGAGAAGGAAAATAGTGAAAAATAAACGCGATATAGATATAATTTATTTAATTATTTTCGGTTATTTTTAATTATTTTTAAAAATAACTTGACAAAATAATACTTACAACTTATACTTAATTATAGATTATAGAGAATCATTCATTAAGTAACAGAGGGAGAAAAAAGATGAAAGATAGAATTAAAGAAAGTCATAAACGGCATTATAAAAAGAATATAAAAAATGCGTTATTCGTAGCAAGCCGTATAGCAAAGCGTATACACCCAATAACTATACTGGTCAATATGGACAATGTTGAAGAATTGAAGCTTTGCACGGCAAAAGCACAGCAGCAAACAAAATTCGCGTTAATGAATGCCCTGTCAGCGACAACCCCGCAAAAAATAGGCGCGGTTGTCAAGGCATTCCAGAAATCCGCGTTAAACCGGGTATATGGAATATTCAGCCTCCGAGTTACAAACATGCTTCCTGAAGATTTCTTCGATAAACCTGACACGCTGCCTTTTCTATTCATCACAACAAAAATCGTAACACGTACCGGCGTAACTACGCAAATAATAGATAAAATTATCATGTAGACTATTGATAGAAAAAAGAGAAGTTGGGGAGCTTTTCTTTTTTTTCAAAAAACACAGAGGGAAACCATGGAGAAGAGACAGAATACAGCATTAATTAATGAAAATATGAATCAGGCTCGTAAATTAATAAAGAACCGAGTCCTAACATGGAAAGAAGTCGCCGAAGTCGTTGCCGGAGACCTGGCGGATCGTCACCATGTAGTATACGAAATTTGTTTTGAGACAAAGATCGGGACGAAGAAACAGAGTGCCAAACATTACATAGGCACCACAGAGAACGGTCTAATTGACCGCCTGGTAAAACATCTCTGTTTGACTACATGGACGGACAAAGAAACCGGGAAAAAAAGAATTCCCGGGTCCCATCTTTTAAGAGCAGTTGGTGATCAAGGCATTTGGTATAGAGTTGTCAGAGTATGGGAACTTGATAAAGATGATAACGGTTATGAGCTTGAAAAACGATTAAAAGGCATAAAGAACGCCGCAAAGATGTGCCCCGTATGTAATCCAGAAGGATACATGCGGAATGGTTATGCTGACCAATATCCAGTGGTTATCAATGGAAGTGGCGTAAAAGAAGCAAGGGTGTAAATTAGTAATCACTAGATATGAGAGAAGAGAATTGGGGTTCTTTTTTTCATAAAAAAACATAGAGGGTAACATGGTACAGAATTTTGATCCGGCAATTCTATTGAACACACCGGAAAGTTTAGAGCGGTACTTTAAGAGTCAGGCAGCAGCAATGCCGCGCGTGCTCGAAGGCTATGACAGTTACCTCGACCAGTTTGTATTAACAGTAGAGACGGAATGTCGTCAGGTACATTGGATAGTTGAAGAGATTGAGTTTCTTGAAGGACAATTTGTTGTGACATACACGTTCAAATCGGAGGATACGGACGCTGTGATTGAGTTCTTGAAACGAATAGAGAAAAAAACCGGTCATTCTCAGATGAACATTATTCATGAACAGTATACAGAATTTCAGGGCAGACTCGCTATTCAATATTATCCATTCTAAGCATGATAGCAGGAGGCAGGAGATAACATGAAATACATTACACGACGTTTTGAGGGGGCGCAGACAGACCCGTTAGCACAATGCGCATGTTGCAGGGGTCAACTAGTGTACGGATTTCAACTCAACACAGGGGAAATCATTGACGCTGACTGTCGTGACGTGTTACATATATTAGAACAGTGCGGGCGTATTAGAATCAATGAACGCACAGCCCGCGATTTACGTATTAGCAGGTATGAGGTTAAGTTTTTCGGGCTGACATATGTAGAAAATGACCGAAAAACAGCATGGACAGCAGAGGAAGTAAAACAACTTGATGAACAGGCTATGAAGGATGAAAAGGACCTGTTCGGTTAATTCATGTGGTTATGAACATCATCATCATAAGAGAATGCCCGATATGCAGAAAATATGTCAATAAACACCCCTCGTTTGATACTCCGTGTTTTTTGACTCAGAAATGCAGGGGAACGGGTAAATCCTGGAAACATGTAACGCAGGAAGGGGAAGCCTTGCATGTTGTATCATGCAGATTAGCAGCATTAACAAAGGAGAATATAAATGACTTTTAGAATAGGAACAGAATTAGAAATTGAAGGCGGAAAACATATTGTAAAAAATATTGAAGTTTCTGTATTTGAGGGGAAATATGAGACTAACTCAAATGACATGTTTTAAAGGAAAAGTTATTGCTGTAAATGGGTGCCTGTTACGCTCAATATCCAAAGCAGGGTTGAAACAGGCTATATGTGACATTGAGCGTATTATGAAAAAGTATGACTATGTCGGGGCGACAGATTCAGAAGCGGAACGATGCCTGCAAGTTTCAATGATATACACGTATTTATCAGGCGATGTCTGTCGTAAAATTTCATGGCAATTATTCGATACGCATCCAGATTTTTTGGACGCTCATGAAGAAATGGATGACGGCCTGCAAAGAATTCTTGGAATTATTTATCAACTTTCTTTTGCCATGAGAAGTAAGAAAAAGAGAAAGTGTGTTAAGAAAATCTTACTGTCATACTGTGATAGATTAGGTGTATGGCAAGAGGCAATGCAACATAAAGAAGCAGAACAAACGGCTAAAAAAATCGCCCAGGAGAAATCTGCACAATAGCTATCTGAAGAAATGATAGAACCGATATTGAATTTTAGCGACGCGACGCGCCCTTCACGGGCGCGTTGATTGAGACCAGCATGTGGGCTTACAGAGAATGACGCCCGCGACGTGTTACTGTATTGGATAGAAACATTTGGTAAGAGGAATAGTAAAGGAGTAGAGATAACTTAATGAGAGAATCATCAGATGTAGAACAAGATAGGCAGGCAGTAATTCAAGCAAAAAATCAAAATATTGATCGTTTGAATCATGCTGGTATTTCAAATCCATTGTTGCTTCAAAATTTACGAAATACAATAGAAAATTTTTATCAATCTGAAATATGGGCTCTCAATGTAGAACTCGCAGTGAGAGAAGAAATGGAGTATTCGCATCATAACAACATGTCTTTGAAGTCTTCAGCTTCTTTAGGAACAGTAAACGAGGAGAAAATAAAGTGAAACAGTTTTTGGTAGCCTACATATATCAACCCGGCGTTGGTGAAAAATATTGGTTTAAGTTTCATTGGTTTTCTGCAATGAGTATTCCTATTAAATCATCACAATTCGCGTTGAAAGTTGCCAATGCTGTTATCCAAGATTGTAAAAATTGTGGATGGACGGATTCAGTTAGAAAATTAAAAATTACGTTAGAACCGAGGAAAGAAAGTTGTCTTAGCAGTTATGATCATGAATTAAACTGGATAGAATTGTATGGCCGTAGAGGTCAGAATGTCGGCACACTATTGCATGAGTTAGCTCATGTCATGGATGAAACACATGGAGATGAATTTCAATCATGGTTTGGAAGATTGATGTCAGCATGGACGGCGGAGGTCGAAATATCTCCTGAGTTTTCGGAGTGGAAAAGATACGGGTGTTGAAATAGGAGAAATCAATGAGAGATTATGTTTTTTATTTAGAGCCTGATGAAGATATTACAGCGTATGAACTAGCTCTTATTTTAATGTTACAACGTCCGACTCTTCAATGGATTGATATAGATCATGATATACTGCATAAGCAATATCCTCAACTGGAAAGGCATTTAAGGAAAGGGGCACGCGGAGAAACTATTGCAGAAACAACAAGCGGTAGTATCGCAACTATCGTTGACTCATTAGGGTAGCCACAAAACAATTAGCTTGCGCGGCTACTTTGACTGTATGGCAAGCTTAGAATTAATTGAAACATCCCGGCAGCGATCAAGGTGTATAAAGCTGGGTATTAACACTACTTGGGAGGAAGAAAATGAATTCATACATTGTTGCGTTTAGACCACCTGATGAAACCTTTAAAAAAATGAAAACTGTTTCTGATGCTTGCATTAAGGCAGGTGTTGATTTACCAACAGAAGTGTCAAGGTTTTTTGGTGATTCTGAATCAGATCCGAAAGGTGTTGAAATTGACATCAAGGATGCTATTGAAGAATGGACTGGTGATATGTCTCAAGGATTCCAGGTTGACCTTGGGAAGTTACCAAAAGACGTGAAATATATTCGGTTTTATAACCAGTGGTAATCGTGCTAACAAATCGTTTAAACTGACCTGAAGTTTCATCTCGGCTGAATTCAATGTTATCTATGGAAGTAATACATTATGCGAGTAATATGTTCTAAATGTGAGGGGACTGGTGTTCTTGATTTTGATACTCCACCTGAAAAGTTTGGAGCGCAACAAGTACTACTTACTGAAATGAATGAAGATATTGTTCGGTTTAAGCAACAGATGTTGATGTCTGCTATTAGGTCGATAATTCACAAGCATAAACTTGAAAAATTTAATTTCACCGTAAAATTTTATGAAGAAACGCGGGATTTGCCTGGGTTTGAAAGTCAGCGGTTTTTGATTATGCGTGGCTTATTGGATGCCGAATAAAGCATTGTAGCAGACCCTAAAGACACAGGTTAAAATTATCTTGCAATGTTAGCATCAGAATGGCCATGTTTTTGGGGCTGTTGAAGCGAGGCGTCATTTATCGGTAGGCAAACAGAGCTGCGGAATATGCCGATACCGGAATGCGTTAAAAGGCTATCTATCGTAGCAATTGAAACCGACACAGGAAAAAGCATCTGAGGGGTTCTGAAGGGGTATTTTTAGACTGAATGGTCTGCTCTGTGGGTGTCTTTGTATTCGTCGCGCAGAGAGTATCTGAGGGGTTTAGATTTGTAAATTCTAAAGTCTTTTATGTGGAGGAGGAGAAGAGTCGTGAATAAGGAATCTCAATATCAACAATATCAACAGTTTATTGAACATAAAATACATTTGACCGAAAATTTTGGTTTTACTCCTACCTGGATACCGGATATATTATTCGATTTTCAGAAGTTTCTTATAGAGTGGGCATGTCAAAAAGGACGGGCTGCGCTTTTTGAAGATTGCGGAATGGGGAAGACATTCCAATACCTGACAATCGCTGAGAACATTGTCAGACGTACCAATAAACGAGTGCTTATCCTCACGCCTTTGGCAGTATCCTTTCAAACGGTACTGGAGGGGGAAAAATTAGGCGTAGAGGTTACTCGTCGTCGGACAGGTATCAATTCATCTGATAAGATTGTTGTGACCAATTATGAGCGACTGCACTATTTTAATTCACAGGATTTTATCTGCACAATTTGTGACGAAAGTTCGATCTTAAAAAATTACGATGGAGAGTACAGAAAAGTTATCACGGATTTTATGAAAAAACATCCTTACCGGTTTCTCTGCACAGCTACAGCCGCTCCCAATGATTGGCCGGAGATCGGTACATCTTCCGAGGCTCTTGGGTACTTGGGATTTACCGATATGCTCGCAAAGTTTTTCAAAAAGACAAAAAAGGGGAGAAGTCGAAGAGATGAACTGAAGGCGGGCATGTATCGTTTTCGTGGACATGCGGAAGAGAATTTTTGGCGATGGGTATGTTCCTGGGCAAGAGCGATAAGAAAGCCGTCTGATATGGGGTTCGATGATGACGGTTTTGTCCTGCCGGAATTAATCCGTCAGCAGCACATAGTGAAAGCGAGCGCGCTGCCGGATGGATTCTTATTTGAAGTTCCTGCTGTCGGCCAACAAGAACAACGGAACGAGCTCAAAAGGACAATAGTTCAGCGGTGTGAAAAAGCTGCTGAACTCATAAATGCTCATGATAGACATGCTGTGGCATGGTGCTATTTAATAGAAGAGGGCCATAGATTAGAAAAACTTATTCAGGGTTCTATCAATGTAGAAGGGGCCGATCCTGAAGAGAAAAAAGAAGAAGCATTTAAAGCCTTTATAAAAGGTGAATTGCGTGTTATGATAAGCAAGCCGACTATTGCAGGTTTTGGGCTAAATTGGCAGCATTGTGCTCACATGACGTTTTTCCCTTCACATTCTTATGAACAATTCTATCAGGGGGTTCGTAGGATGTGGCGATTTGGGCAGAAAAGATCTGTAACGGTTGATGTCATTTCAACCGAAGGTCAGAAAAGAGTATTAAATAATCTACAACGAAAATCGGTAGCAGCAGATAAAATGTTTACGATGTTGACGACAATGATGAAACATGAACTGAATATTCATCATACAAATATGTACACACAAGAGGAGGTCATTCCATCATGGCTGTAAAAGAACAGGTCATAGAAGAAGAATACGCCATTTATAATGGCGACTGTATCGAAGTCCTTGAAACATTACCGGATGAATCAGTTGATCTATCCGTGTATTCTCCGCCATTCTGCGGTCTCTATAATTACAGTTCAGACCCTAGAGATATGTCTAATAACGGCTATACAGAATTTTTTGAACACTATATGTTTCTTTTAGAGCATATTTCCAGGGTGACGAAGGCAGGCAGGGTCACAACCGTTCATTGTATGGATATTCCTGCCCAAGGCGCCCGTATCGGAGGTTTGATTGATTTTCCAGGTGATATTATTCAGGCGCACAAGAAGGTAGGTTTTAAGTACTGGACGCGGCGCAATATATGGAAAGAACCTCTGCGTATAAGGAACCGAACTATGTCTAAAGGATTGGCGCATAAGACTATTGTCGAAGATTCCCTTGATTCAAATATCGCAGGTGCGGACTATCTTTTACAATTTCGCAAAAAAGGAAAGAGCATCGTCCCCGTTACCCATACGGATGGGTTCCTTTCGTACGCCGGGTGTACTCCTATGCCGCCTGATGCAGTAAAATATAGAGGCTATATGGGAGACCAGACAAAGAATAAATTTAGTCATTGGATATGGCAGCAATACGCCTCGTCAGATTGGAATGATGTTCGTCCTAAAGAAGTCTTGCCATATAAAGCAAGTAAAGAGCCTGAGGATGAGCAACATGTGCATCCTTTGCAGCTTGACATCATTGAACGTGCGGTTGCCCTGTGGTCCAACCCAGGCGAGGTCGTGTTGAGTCCATTCATGGGTATTGGCTCTGAAATATTCGTAGCGGTCAAAAATAAGCGAAAAGGCATAGGCATTGAACTCAAGACATCGTATTTTCAACAGGCATGTCGAAACCTGAAGAAGGCAGTTCTTGAAGCTGCAAAACAAGAACAAGGCATGTTATTTTAAACAAAGGAGACACTGATGATAAATAATCCATTTCCCAAAAACTCTGCGCGAAGCATTATATGGGACAATTTAAACCTCTATAAGCAGTGCTATAATCCGTTTTTCTCAATGTTTCATGTTCATTTATCAGTATTTTGGTTCGATAACCTTAGCGGATTCAATGTAGGGAAATTCAATGATGAGTTTTTGCATGTCTCGAAGCATTAATCCATGCATGCCTTCCTCCAAGAACATTACGGTGAGGAAGGTGTGGTATTACTCAAAAAATTGATAAAATATAAGGAGTGAGGAAAGAACATGAAACAAATTATTTGCGTTCAATGCGGACAATCGCTTGTCGTTCATTTTGGACAATATAGAGAGTACTTACGGTGCAGCGGTTATCCTCAATGTGATATCACACAATGCCTCTTTGATGGAATGCCTATAGGCGTTCAGGCAGATAAGCCATTAAGGACACAGCGTAAACTAGGGCATCAAAAATTTAATGCAGTGAAACAGCATTATGGCATGACCACACAAGAGACTTACGCATGGTTAGCCGGGCGATTGCGATTATCAATCGACCTTTGCCACTTTGGATTATTCAGTAAGGAGCTTTGTCAGGAAGCAGTACATATATTGCAAGATGAATTGGAGGAGCAAAAATGACACTACAAAAGGTTCTCAATACGCTTATGTCGGTTTCTTCGCTTGTGCAAAGAGGAGAAGCTGAAATATGTCTCTCATGTCGATGGCAGAAAATTGATGGAGGATGTCTGAGTACTGAAGCTGATTTAGTGATACTATCCGCAGACGGAACCCAGGATTGTATCATCTGAAGTGAAACATGTTCTCATGCAGAGCATATCAACTGTATTATGTCTACACAAGAGGAGCAGAAATGGTAGGTCTTGTGGTCGTGTGTCTTATTGTGATGGTTCTTGGCATCGCGATCATGTTTATTGACGCTTTGACAAGAGGTTAACTATATATAGACGTTCAGAAAAATAATTACATTTTCCAATTCTCAGAAAGCTCGATATGATAACTATTTCATCGTGAAAAAGTGTAATTTAATTTCTGACTCTCTATAGTTCTAACAAACAACTTAAAAATGAGTGGACGCTAAAAGACGTGACGCTCATTTATGGATGGTCTTATGCAACAAACACTGAAAAGCACATTAGATATTATACGGGCAGTTTCCCGTGCATCAGATATAAAAGTACGGCGTGGGTTCGTGGATTTTTTAGCCGACCGTATTATCCAGGCCACTACCCAGCCGACACTCCTGGCGACGGTTGAACGCCTGGCAGCGCTGCTTGATACAAAAATGGAATACATAGGCAGCTCGAAAATTGCTGCGTTTATGCAATGTGTGAACGCCCTGGATGCTTCAGCCGTTCTGGATTGGCTGAGGGACTATCCACGAATAGCAGCTATGGTTATTATGCAAAAAGAGACAAAGGAGTATGAGGCTTGTCTGTCTAACCTCGAGATTTCAGTATCAGTGAATCAAGACAAAGGCACCGCCCTGCCTACTGTTGGTTGGGATATTCAGATACATGTCACCTGCCTTTCACCCCTGGCGCATGGTGCGGATACTAAAGCCGGAAATGCTACGATCTTTCGGCGGATGCAAGTGTTGAGTACGACAGAACAAATACTCTCACTGCCATTTTATGCAGGTAACGCGATTCGTGGGCAGATGCGGGATTTGTTAGCTGATCATTTCCTGTCGTCAATGGGTCTCATGCCTCGCAAAGACGATCCACCTTGCAATTTGTGGTTTTTCCATGCCCTGTATGCTGGGGGCGCATTGGAAGAGAATAGCGCCCAGGCTAAAGTGTTGTCAAAGAAACTTGGCAGCAGCGGAGCGATGCGCTCTGAGGGTATGTATGAACTTCGCACTATGATTCCGCCTTTATCCGTACTCGGCACTGCGTTGGGAAATCGAATCTTAAGCGGGCGTGTGAACGTGTGTGATTTTCGTCCGCAATGCAAAGAGTGGGGTATCGGTGTGATCCCGGTCGGGAATCTTTTCGAGTGGACATATCTCACTCGTAGAGAAGACTATGAAAATTACGCTGAAGGTGAAAATGCCAGTATGATCGTCAATACTGAATGTCTAAAAGCCGGAACAGTATTAGTCGGTGGAGTAGACATCAGCGACCATGCCACCGACATTGAGCGGGCCTGTCTCGGCAAGGGGTTAGCACTCTTGCGAGACGTCGGATATATCGGAGCGGAGAATCGGAGAGGATTAGGGCAGGTACGGATAGAGATTGAGAATCTGCCTGACTCAGAAAACTATACTGACTGCCTTGAAAAAAATCATATGGCGATACGCTCCTACTTGGAAGAGATCGGCGCGATTACGACACAAGGAGACTTAATATAATGCATCCGGTAAGTTTAATTTCTCAGTCAATAACTAAGCATGAAGATCGTCCTGTCTTGCCCTGCGAGCCACAAGAAAGTATCTGTGCGATTACCGGGGAACAGGGAGCATGTATCTCGCGCAAAAAGCTCTTAGGAAAATCATTCACAAATCTTGATTTACTCGCACGGCCTGAAAGTGAGATGGTCAGCGTAGACGCCTATTACGCCCTGAAATTCAAATGGGAGCGGATGAATTCCTGGTGGTGTGATGGAAACACGTTTGAGCGGCTGACACGGCAGGGTGTCCGAGAAAAAGTATTTCAGGAGATAACGCCGGATACATGGACTGCCTATGCTACGACTAGCTACAAAAAGCATGGGGCATTGCGGGCGAAAGTCAACACTGGGAACTCTCGAATCTGGCTTTTCGACATGCGGCAAGTCAATTGTTCTGACATGGAGAAAGTCAGGGAATGGTGGCATGTTTTAGATATTGCTTTGCGATTCGGTATAGGTCGCAGAGTCTTAGAATCATTGATTTGTCCTCCATATATCATTGACAAGATCGGACTCAAGACGTGGATGCTGTTTGAGACATGGGCACGCGGGAAATATCTATCATCGCTGTATGCGTTCTTGATATATCTACTGCCTAGTCAAAAGGAGTTGAAAGATGAAAAAAGAGGATGAAGTCTATTACAGACTCCATGCAAGAAGTCAGGCATTTAACTCTCTCGTCGAAAAGACAGCAATTTTTCTAAAAAGTGTCCTTGAAAATCATCACAATCCTTATTGCTCATACAGTACTGGCAAGGATAGTCTTGTGATGTTATCTCTTTGTCAAAAAGTCTTTCCTGACATGTGTACAATGTATCATGACTCAGGAGTTGAACTACCGGAATCCCATGATATTATGAAAAAGGCTGAACAATATTTCAAAATTACTATTCATATAGTGATAAGTCCAGTTGATGTGTTGAAAATATATAAAAAGAAAGGCGTGTTTGCAGAAGGGGCGAACAAAGACTATGCTTGGACGCCCGCTATGATGAATCCTATTATGGTATGGGCTCAGAAACATAAAAGGGATGTAGCGTTTATCGGGTTACGAAAGCAGGAGAGTCGTCCACGCAAGATACTTCTCCTGAAACGTGGAAAGTACTTTTATGCAAAGACAAAACACATTCATGAGGCTTTTCCTTTGGCTGATTGGACAGCACAAGATGTGTTCGCTTTTATTGTTTCGCGGGGCTTGGAGTGCCTTTTGCACCCGGCATATTCCAAAACTCGATTTGTTCAGTCCCCTGAAGATATTCGTGTGTCATGGTACTGCGACCCATCAATGATTAAAAAAGGGTATTTTGTATGGTTACGGTATTATTATCCAATACTGTTTCAGTCTTTACGTAAACAATTTCCAGAGGTATGCAGTTATGCCTAAGATCTACAAGGATGAAAATGTGCTACAGGCATTCTTTAAAAGAATACACTATGTATTTGATGAATTTGAGCTTGTATATTTAAGTGTTTCAGGTGGTAAAGATAGCTCAGTGATGGTTCAACTAGGGAATCAAGTTGCAAAAGAAAGAAAGAGGATATTCGATGTTTTTTATGTCGATTATGAGGCTCAATATCAAGTAACGATGAAGCATATCTATGAATTAAAAAAGTTATCACAAATACGAACTTTTTATCATTTAGCATTACCATTCAATTCGCATAATGCCAGTTCTATTTTTCAACCACACTGGCAACCCTGGGACCCCGATAAAAAAAATAAATGGGTAAGAGATCTTCCGGAAGATTCTCTTAATATTTCTAATCATCCTTTTGGTAATTTGTTTACAAGGGGTGAAGAAGTTGAGCAGTTCATGTTTAAATTCCCCTATTGGCTGATGCAAAAACATCAGCAAAAGAAGGTTGCGTGTTTGGTAGCTATTAGATCGGATGAAAGTTTGAATAGATTCCGAGCTATCGCATTCGGCAAAAAATTATACAAGGATAAAAAGTGGAGCACGGAAGTAAGACCTGATGTTTTTAATTTTTATCCGGTTTATGACTGGCGCACTGAAGATATATGGGGAGCAGTGTCGAAATTTGAATTACTCTTCAACGACGTGTACGAAATGATGTATAAAAATGGAGTATCCATACACGAACAGCGCATCTGTCAACCTTACGGAGCAGATCAAAGAATTTCCTTAAATCAGTGGGCACGGTTGGAACCTGAAACGTGGTCGAAAATTGTCAATCGAGTTTCAGGGGCCAACTTCGGGAATATTTATTGTAAGAGCACATTATTAGGCCATAATGGAACGGAGAAACCTGGGCATTTAACATGGCAACAGTATGCCGTTTTTTTATTAGAGACAATCGGGCTGTATTCCAAAGAATTAATGGAACACTACAGGCGAAAAATAAAAATCTTTTTTGAGTTCTATAGAAGGAATCACGATATCGAAATAAAAAATATTCCGGATGAACTTTCTCTTAAACACATTAAAGAGAATTTTGTGGAAACGGGAAAGTGGATACACTGGAAAAGGATTGCGAGATGTTTGGAAAAAAATGATTACGCATGTAAATCATTATCATATGGTCTTACCATACCGGATTTTGAAGAAATAATTATCTTGCGTGAAAAATGGGGAAAATTCCTGGGTATCCAAACACATACGAAAGATATGAGGCACTTAAAGGAGAAATTAGATGCCGTTAATTAAAATAGATATGCCTGTGTTAAGTCCTAAAATGGTTCCAATAGAGGATGTTATTGCGAATGACTACAATCCTAATACGGTAGCTCCTCCAGAGATGAAGCTTTTAAAGCTTTCAATTCTTGAAGATGGTTTTACTCAGCCTATTGTCACCTATTACGATAAGAAAGAAAAAAAATATATCATTGTTGATGGTTTTCATCGGTATAGATGTGCGAAGGAATATTTTCAGTTACCGGAAGTTCCTGTTGTTGTCATTGATAAACCGCTTGAACATCGAATAGCCTCTACAATAAGGCATAACAGGGCACGGGGTGTTCATGGGATACGGAGCATGAGTGAGGTTGTTTTTAGCCTGACAAAGAAGGGGTGGGATGATAAAAAAATATGTCACCACCTAGGAATGGAATTAGAAGAAGTGGTAAGATTAAAACAGATTACCGGTTTAAAGGAGGCATTCTGCAATCATGAATTTTCAAAATCTTGGGAAGAATTCGAGGAGAAAGCCGAGCATGAACTTTAAAATCATTTTTCAGCTTGACGGATGCGGAATCTATTACGATCCTAATGAGCCGATTCATCTTGATTCCTTGCTTGCCTGGGCACTCGTTCCAATGCAAACGACAAGACAAAATCTTGAGCGAAGCGATACGCCGGATGATATTCACCTGCCACTTTTGCGATCGACAATACATGGCTCAAAGGTCTGGCATGCGTCAGCACTTTTCCCTAAGCAGGAAGGACATGAAACGCTCAGGTTTTGGCGCAAAAGATTTGACCAGTCCCGGATCGGAATGACCTCTGGTAGCCCGAACTTGCAAAACGGTCCCTACCGAGAATATAATATGCCAGTACCACTGTTGCTCGTATCGCGCATAGTAGCGTATGCAAGCGGAAACCGAAAAGAAGTCAAGCGGATATTAAAAAAGCATATTAAATATCTGGGCAAAAAGCGGGCATATGGTTATGGTCGGGTAGTGTCAATCGACTATGAGGAGACCTCGGAAGATTGGAGCTTAGCTAAAAACGGGAAGGCGATGCGGTGGTTGCCATATCCGGACGGGTGGAGGCTCTGTCGCGTATCCCCACCTTACTGGAACCCAGTTGACCGAATACAGGTCTGCGAAATTGGAGAAATTATTCCAGATTAAAGAGACGCATTATAATCACTATATCTATGCATGCTACAAAAAATGGTATAGTAAAAAAGTTTAAAGCAAGAAGAATTTATACGAATCCTTTCAGCGGGAATAAAGAAAGTACCAGATGGGAAAATTATCATTGTGGGTATTGGGCAGGGTATCAAACTGACTCAGGTTTTGAGTTTAATCATTTGTAATTATTATCTGTTTTTTGTTGACAAAAAACAGATAAAGGACTATATTAGGCATATACTGATTACATCAGGAAGTTAGAATGATAAAATTTAAACTCAAATAAAGGAACAAATCATGCAAACAATAAAATTAGACAAAAGTAAGATCAAGGAACTCATTGAAAATGGTGATAACTGTGACGGGAATTATATCCTTATTGTTTTTAAGGACGGAAAGTTCAAAACAACCTGGATGCAAAAAGACGCTACGTATTACCCGCAGATTGACAGTAATTTTGTAGTAACTATTCCGGCTCTTGACCCTGACGGAGACGGAAAAGCCTCTGAGTACGCCTGGTGGTTGGCTGAAAATTCATCGGTAGTATTAGAGGCTAAAGAACAGATTGAAAATATTCTTGACGATAAAGACTGGTCAATCATCGAATTCCTGGAAAACCAGTACCCTGAAGAGTGGTTAGCTGAACGAGAGGATTCTATTGAATGGATAGCAGACCAATGGCTATTGGCATTGAACGAAAAGCCGAATGACCTACATGATGCCAATTTTATGTATGAGTTCTATGACGGACAAGAATTCAAAACCAGAGAAAGGGTTTTTGAATTCTCATGGAAGGAGGATCAATGGATAGTCCTGGATGAATCATCTATTCTGAAGAGCTATTCTGGAAAATTTAGAGCAATCCCCATTGAATCAACGTTGATACCAAGCCCAAATGAATTTTTTGACGGGGAAGCAAAAGAATTTTTTGACGGGGAAACAAAATGAAACGATATGAAGCAACAATTCATATTCCTCAAGTAATGAGAGATGCATTACAAAATTCCCGATCTTTGGAATTGCTAGGCACAATCGGAACCTTTCAAGAATCAGCTTTAGTCCTTCATTTTTACCGAGGTCGCAATTTTTTTATAATGCTGTCTGCCTCTGTTCATGAAGAAACGGGTATTGATGTCTGGTTTGATGACGAGATTGAAGATTTGAAAGACTATCTTGTCAATGAGCTGCGCAGTTCAATCGATTTTGAAGAAGCACATATTTTCATACCTGACATTCAGAAGATATTAACTGAGGTGAATCGGATAGACCCAAATCAACCACCGCTGAGCTTAGGAGATGGGTCTGAAATTACATTTGCATTCTGAAGGAAGGGGAGACAATGCCAAAGGGGAATAAAAAAGCTAGAGGGACAAAAGGCAATAAGGGCGGTACTGGCCGCCCCCTAAAAACAGAAGGTGAACGACTGACAAAGATTGTTAGTTTTCGAGTATCAGGTGAGCTTTGGGATCGAATCAATATAGCTGCCCTGGAGAATTGTCAAGATAACTATGGCGGCTTTCTCCGGGAATTTTTAGGCACAAACTTGCAGATAGGAGGTACTTAAATGCTACATGAAAAATTTAAAACTCCATAGGCGTGGAAAACGTTTGTTAGTTGTATCACTGATGATATAGTAGCTGAACAACCAGATAAATTTAGGGATCGTATTATTTATGAATACCTTTTTGAATTCTTCTGGTATGGCATTGAAGCGGCCGCTGGTGGGGGAGTTCATCCAATAGACTGCCCCTTCACAGGTAAACTAAGGTATGCTTTCTTAGCAGGGATGGAATGGTTTGAAAGATATACTTTTGGGATAGACTGTATAGATAAAGAACGGGTGTTTAGCATCTCAGTATCAAAATATGAACTCTTGAGTCGTGTTTAGGAATATTAAATATAGCGTACTCTACGAAGATGCAACAACATGGTCGCCACTACCAGGTATAGAAAATGGTTTAAAGGCAGCTACGTCAATTTTATGTATCTTCTTCAACACATGCCACACCATTCGTACTGTATCCGGCCCATCATTCTTATATTCTATTGGCATTTTCTCATGCGTTTGTTTGCCTTTATGTTTTGTAAATTGTGTCACTAGAAGACCTTGTTGAGAGTGGCGGCGGTTAACCCATATTTGCCGATGCTGTGCTACGGGACGAAGTGCCGCAATACCACCAAGCTTATTTCCCATACTTGCCGGTATAAGCAGTTTTATCGGAAGCCTACGCCAATACTTCTTCGTTTCTTTTACTGCCTCTTTTGCGGCTGCTTGCATGTGTCTCAATGCTGTTGCATCCATTCCTGCTTCTTCTGCACATAATATTTTTTCTTCCCATGTCTCCCTGATTTGCTGAATTTTCTCTATACGAATGATATTGAGATACGCTCTCCCGATACCGGAAAAGGCAACAACATCTTCTAAATAGATAGTGACTCCCTTGCCAATATACCAGGGAAAACTCTCCCAAAAAATCTCATATATCTTACAGGCCAGGTCTTCAGGGGTTGATTGGTCACACCAGAAATGCCGGGTGTATAAATTTTTAGTAGATTTGTGAAAAGACCCGGCATAAATAGCGAAGGGGTCTGAGCCTTCCTGTGGAGTTCCGGCAACATCTACGGTCATTAGATGAATAAGTGGATGGTTTTTTGCGCTCAATCGGTCAGTAATCGGCGTGTCATTTGGCACACTGCCGTCATAATTCACGAACCATTCGTCATAAAATTTCTGAAGGGCAACATCTATCGTTTCGTGCTGCTCTTCTTGCATAAAAATGTCTGTTCCCCAATTTGCTGCAATAAAGACATAATCAGCTAACGTGAATCGAGCCTTCCAGGTTGGATGAAGTTGCTGAACGAATTGTTTGTATGTGTCCCAATGTTGATGAATATACTCTTCATGGTCTTGCTGGGTGTCATTGCGATGATCTTCATTTTCTATGCGGTCAATAAAATCACGGATATGAGGGATGTCTTCTGAGATGGTTCCCATGAAGTCCTTGATAATCTCTTTTTCCCCTTGTATCGCCGGTATAGTCAATACCTTTGCCATCGGCTCTGCTTGTAAGACATCAATCACATCACCTCGCGCCTGGCATGTACCGACAATTGTCACTGAAATCGGCGTCTCTGTGTAGGCGCCACCGGCAAATCCAGCATCGGACTTGATCGTATGGACGGTTTTGACCGTGTGCGGGGCTGAGTGGGCTTCTTCATAGCCTTTGACCGGATCATTGACAATCAGCCTGCCTATACGCTTGCGGTTAAGTGTGACTGTCCCGCGTATAAGGCTTTTTAGTCCAACATACCGAATATAGGTAAATTCATGCGTTCGTTCAATCCCTGGAAGTTTCGGAACAGAAAAGAAGACTTCTCCTTGACCGGGACGCCACGGCATTCCATAGGCGTCTCCGCAGAGCATCCCATAGTCTCCAATGATATTTACATTCGTGCGAAATTCTCTGCATAAATCCAAGAGTTCATTGACTGCCGTGTCCCGGTCATGCTCCATTCTCGTAATGTACCATTCAAGCCCATAACAGGTACAATGCGCAGTGAAACCCTTTAAAATTGACCCCTTTCCAGAATTACGAAAGGTCACAATAAGAACTAAACGTCCCCGGATAGTAAGATACGTTATCATATCAGGATGTAAGTCGGCAAAGTCTGAGGTGAAGTCGTCAGGCATGTATGCCGCCATCCATTCAAGCGGTTTATCGGCGTAATACCGAATACGGTCAATGCGTTCGGCAGGGGGAAATATGTCTGCATCAGGGACTAAGAGACGAGCCTGGCGTAGACTAAAAAATTGGTCGTTTTCTTGGCGGATTTGTGTTTTGAGTTTGGTGAGGAGTATCATAAAGATGTAAGAGAATCCTTTTTTAAGCATTCTTGCCAGTAATCTTCTTGAACACCTATAAAAAATAAGCGTTCTCGACTTTGCGGCACATAGAAATATTTGGCATTTAAAAGCCAACATTTAACGATATATCCTGATGCTTTTAATTCTCTTAAGATGTCAGCAAATATTAATTTCATCTTGCCCTTGACCATACCAGAGACATTCTCCATAATAAAAGCTTTAGGTTGCAATCCTTGCAAAAGTCGAGTGAATTCATGAAAGAGTGTATTTCTAGTGTCTTTCATCTGACGTTTTCCAGCAGTTGAGAATCCTTGACATGGCGGACTGCCATCTAATACGTCAAGCTCTCCTGATTTCATCAATCCTGCTAATTCCATACACTTCTCAACGGATAACTCGGCAATATCGCCATGATAGACCGGAATGTCAGGAAAGTTAAGCTTAAATGTTTCAACGGCATTATCATTCCATTCGATAGCTAAGAGTTCTTTGAATCCTGCCATTGAATAGCCAAGTGATGATCCTCCACATCCGGCAAAGGTACTAATTACGGTTGGGGCGTTCTCTTCCTTTGGCACTAAGTGCTCTTGCCATGTTGCTTCTAAAATCTCAAGATATGACATGTATTTGGGAAAAGAGGATTGTGTTTGTCCTGAGAAAAGATGATTATTGATATTCATTGCAATTGATCGCATAAAACCGGGAGGAATAGAATTACCAATTCTTGCGACTTTCTCTTTCCTTTTTCCAATAAAATTATACTCATCAGGAAAAAAAGTTAAACGTTTAAATTCAGGAATTGAAATATATCTTTCTCTTGATGGATGGATTATTCCAGTAATATCAATTTCTTGTTTAACAAGAGTACAACTTTCTCGATTCCATGATAATAATTTCGTATTGATTGAACCTGCTATATTATTACGAACTTTTTTGAAAGCTCTCTCAACAGATTTACTATTATAATTTCCCGCCTCTATATATTTAGCTGCTTCTTTCAACCAATCAGGGAATTGACGTATATCTTGAGTAAGTTCATCAGCTACATCATGCAAAGCATCTTTTACAAAGAATGATTCAGGAGAAAGGACTTTTGGGCATAAATTATCAAATATCATTTTTTTGTATGCTCATTTCCACACGTCGGACACGTACAGACTTCGACTCCCTCTGCGATAGATTCATCATATTCTTTAAATTTAATATCTGATTGTGGATTTATAATATTCGTAAAGAAATCAAATCCTGCGAATGTAACTTCAGGAAAATGTATTTGCCCTGATAACGTCTGAATATTCTCTGCATTAAAATCTAAATTCGCAAAAAATGTTGTGTCAGGATTTAATTCTGCATACCGAGAATTGATAATCGCTATTTTTGCAGCCGCGTCCTTCTTTTTCTCATAATAATCCCTACCCTGAGGGACAATAATTTGATACGGAAGCATAATGTCATCGAAATCCTCTGAGGCCGATTCAATCATATTCCCGTCCTTCTTTGTGTAGCTGATAACCCGGCAGTAAGAAAAACCGTCATTACGAAGCGATTTTAGGGCACGTAGTGTTTGATGACCATCCTCAGTGAGCATCTCTCCATTAAACCATGCGATAGCTTTTCCAATAAAAATATGATGACTCACGATAGATGCTTTAAGAGCATCTAAAGCATCTCCTGCTATTGGCTTCTTTAAATCACCTTGAAATAAGATAAAATCATCTAATTTGGCCAATGGCAGATCGGTTGGATTATCCACAATGATAATTTTTTCATCAATGTCCATATTTTATCCTTTTTGGGTGCCTCACATTACTTCTAAGTAATGTTTTCCAAAATTAAGTAACTACCTATATGATTTTAGAAAAGTCACTTAGAAACGATCCTCGACGTCATAATTTGGCTTCTTTCTTCTTAGAGTCGTTCACATAAAATCCCGGTCCCTTTAACACAAATGAGCTGAGGGATATGATCTTCTTCGTAGGCCCCTGACACAAGATGCATACGGTCAACGGATCATCGTAGAATCGTTGTAATAGTTCAAAGATTGTCCCACAAGATTCGCATTTATATTCATAAATCGGCATGAGCTTCTGCGATCATCTCCTGAAGTTTATCAGTGTATTGCGTTAAATTCTCAATGTCATATACTATCAGTATCCGATCCCCGACTCCTCGAAAGAATAGGTATTTCTCGCGTGATGGTTTTATGAGTATTGTGACTGGCACATGCACAAATAGTACATCCGCTTCGTATAATTCACCGGTGTAGGTTGCAACACACAGACCATAATCGGTATCATTTTCATAGCCCAGGCTGAATAGCCACTCGCGTAAAGCCTGTAGTATAGACTGGGGCTGGCAGGTTCCAGTGATCTGTTCCTGAATTGGTATGGGTGTCGGTGTAGATGTGGGTATGGGGGTGGGTGATTCTGTAGGTATTACTGTAGGTATTACTGTAGGTATCGGGGTGGGTATCAAATCCGGTAGCGATGGCGGTATATCGGAATCAGGAAGTTGTAACGGACACCCAAGAAGTAGTAGTATTATGAGTGCTGTGGTACTTTTTTTAAAAATCCTTTCGTGTGCCATATCGCCCTCCATGTTGATTGTTATATTCCATCAAGGAGAAAGTTTACACTCTGCTTTCAATCTATCTATTCCCTGACAGTATTTGCATCTTTAAAAATCCCCTAAATTCTTCCAGTAAAGTAATAAATTGATTTTCAACGCTCTGCTCTAGATGTTTTGTTGGGATAAAATGTTGTGTAATGATATTCAGAATAAGTTCGTAGTGGTCAAAAACACTCGCGGTCGGTTTCAGAGAGTCATGTAATTTTTGAACACGTTCAAGAGAAACTAAGAGAGTGAGATCATTGATACGCTCTTCTAAGAGATCATGCACTTGTAAAAATGTTGAAGGAACAGATTGTAAATACGCGTTTCGTTTTTGTTCTAAGACAGGAAGATATTTTATTAATTCTTCTTCTATAAGTGGAGTAAGTGCTGTGATTTCTTCTATAGTTTTTCCTTTACGGCAAAAAAAGTATTCTGCTGTTCTATATGCTTGCCTGCGGTGTTCCCACCCATCTTGGAATTCTATGAATTCTTCTTCAGGAATTTCCATTTCTTGACTTATTTCTGATATTAGTATATTTTGGAATATATATAATGTTTCTGCTTTTCTTAGTTGTTTTAATATCATATCTTTAAACTTAACAAGA
>Ga0114923_10000867_pt1 | contig 21676 bp, 19 predicted proteins | sample SumtaG_FD_89578 | JGI IMG/M metagenome (GOLD analysis project Ga0114923, IMG submission 89578) | Deep subsurface microbial communities from Indian Ocean to uncover new lineages of life (NeLLi) - Sumatra_00157 metaG | ecosystem: Environmental > Aquatic > Marine > Oceanic > Sediment | place: near...
CGTAAATGTCTAGAATTTGGGTGATTTTTCTTCAAGAGGCCCCCTACACAAGGGTTTGGGATAGTTGAATCAGGGGCGACTCAGGCATCATGTAGCCTTATCTTAGCGGCATTCGGGACAGGCCAGAATGGCACTAAGATAAGACTAAATTGAAGGAAAAAGTATAATTTGCATTAATGATTTAGGGCAGGCACAGAGACCTGCCCCTACGGAATACTGTAGGGGCGACCCTCTGTGGTCGCCCGTAAATTGGTTACCGGAGACACAAACCGGCGTTAAACAATAAATACATGCTTAACTTAGCAGCATTCGGGACAGGCCAGTTCTCCATACTACCACCGCCCCAGTTTCAGGGTTTTGATCTAGCATAAACCTGGCAAGCAAAACCGTACATTTTCCCGATAGATTCTCCATTATCATCATACAAAGCGGATTTTTCAAATTCATCAGGAGCATAGTGGGACAAAACATCGAAACCATTTTCAGAAAGAAAGGAATTGATTTTACCTTCTTCAAGCCCAAATTGATAGGGCTCTCCTGTCTTCGAAACCGATGCAAGCAATTCCTTTGCCCCGTAATAGTCGCATTTTCCATCGATAAACGATTTGTAAAAATAATCAAAAGCGACAATGCTGTCACGCCCTGAATTGTTTTTAATAAAAGCCAGTGTCTCTCTAACGGCTTCTCCAGGAAGATACATGGTAACACCTTCCCAAATAAAAAAACTTTTTAGGGATGCATCATATCCTGCTTTCGAAAGTACATTGTCCATACGTTCTTTGCTGAAGTTAATGGGTACAAAGGATACTTGCTGAGGAATAGAAATGTTGTGTTTTTGTAAACGTTTTTTCTTATGTTGTTGGGTGGTTGGCGCATCCAGTTCGAATATGTTTGTCCGTTGGATAGTATTTTTAAATCGAATGGCCCGTGTATCATAGCCGGCTCCCAAGAAAACAATCTGGGGAATGTTCTCTTCCAGGGCATGTTTAAAGAGTTTATCAAAATGGTTCGTTCGGGCAGTTACGTATTCATAAGAACCTGGGACTTTTTTATGTAATTTTTCACGTAGGGCACGACGAATAAATGAAAAAGATAAAAGTATTTTAGCCTTAGCAGGTAAAAATAACGTTGCTAAGTTATCCGGACCTTGAAAATTTGGCTGCTCTTCCTTTGAAGCGATAAAACGATGAATAGCAGCCATCATCGCGGTGTGGGAAGCTCTTTGTTCAATATTTGACTGTTTTTTTTCTTCAGATCGTTCGTTCATTTTAACTCCTTTTCAAAAAAATCTTTTAATCTTTCTTTGCCATAGGGTTTACCAACTACATCCATGGTCATAATTGACATCATAAATTCTACAGGTCCGTATGTTTTAGATGAGGTAAACGTTCTCAATATTGGAAGAATTACCCTAATCATCCACATGGGCAGAGTTGATATCTTTGCTTTTTTATTTAATACTTTAAAAGCCAATTCAGCAATTTCTTCAAAAGAAAACGTTTCCGGTCCACCCACATTAATCTCTTTTTCGGGCTTATTTAAAGAGGTGACACATACTTCAGCCAGATCAGCACCATGAATGGGATTAATTTTATTCTCACCATTGCCAAACAAAGAGACTCGCCCTTTTTGGGCCATCTTCAAAAATTCCAGCATGTCCGAGAAGAAACCTGTTGGCCGGATAACTGCATAATCTAATCCTGATTCCTTAAGTTCTTCTACAAACCGTTCTTTGGCCCTGATCATCTTTAAATCCATCATCAGGTGGGCATTTATCACCGAAACATAAATGAATTTAGAAACATTATTCCTCATCGCCAAATTCAGTAGGTTTTTATTACCCTGATAATCCACGTCCATGTAGCTCATTCCGTCTTTTTGCCTGGTAATTCCCACCGAGGAGAACACGAGATTGATGCCTTCGCATACTTTATCCAGGGTTTCCGGCCTGGTAACTTCACCGCTAAATACCTCGTCAATGGACTCTTTTAGATTTTCTAATTTCTCCGGGTTTCTGGCCAGGGCACGAACCCAATATCCTTGTTTTTTCAGTTCTCTTATAACATAACGGCCAAGATAACCCGTTGCACCGGCTGCTAAAACTTTTTTCATTCTTCTTCTCCTAAAAATTCCGACCATACACTGTGATGAACCAAACCAAATTCCTGCAGAGCTGAGGCAATCCTCAAACCCAGTTGGCTTGGAGATTTAAAATTGATTTCAGTTTGAATTTGTATATGAAAACTCCAGTCAGTCTCCACTGTTAAGTGCCGGTATAACTTCACGGTGTAATTTTCATACTCCCCGTTCAGATCATCTAGAAAACCGGTCAGTTTTTCACACAAAATCTTATAATCCTTATGGCTTGACCGAAGTTCAATAATTTCTAAACATTCCATTAACATCACTCTCTTTTTATTGCTTCAGAATCGGACCGCTTCCCGGGATAAACTTTCCTAAAAAATACCGTTGACGGATAAGTTTTGCCTCTTCTTCAGCCCATTTTTCTACACCAACGGCTTTCATCCGGCACAGGTTAAAAAGTTTGAAATTATGGGGAAATCTGTCTGCTCCATCTTTTGCCGGTTGAAGCTTTACACATGGAAACGCCTCACATTGGAAACAGAATTCCAATTCCTTATCCTCAATGCATTTAAGTGTCTCACAGGGCTGCCCCAGGTGTTTGCATCCCTTCTCTAACCGACACCCCTTGCAGGGGACTTCTTCCGGGTCTTTTCGGATTTTTAATGCAAATTGTTTTTTCATTTCCCCTGTGATGTTTTCTTCATAAATTTCGCAATTGAAACAATCCAGGCCACAAGGAGCGGATAATCTCCTTTTTGTAATAGCATTCATTTTTTCCTCCTTTTCTTTGAGATTTTTATCCGGCTTTGAAGCGAAAATCAATTTTGATTTTATAGATGCTTCAGCTCCTAAAAAAATTAGCAGGCTTTGAATAAAATGTCTTCGGTTTAAAGTGTCACTCATTTTTTCCTCCTCATCCATCTTTTATGCAATTTAATTGCCAAATGAAAAATGCAGTATTATCAACGATTTTTGATATTGGGGTTTAAAAAAAACGTCATATATGGTAACATGTATTGTCATATATGGCGATTTGTCATCATAATGCCAAATACGGCAATATCCTGATGTGTAATATCAGCTAATATTGAGGATAAATGAAATGGACGAAAATGAATTTTTCCGAGAGGCGACATTACATATATGTGGGAACCTGGTACTTGAAGACGCAATGTTTTCCATCTTTCAGTTTCTACGAAAGAAAATGCCGGTTGACAGGTTGTTCCTTCAATTTCAAGACGTGGGTCTAAACGCATTGCGTATCATTGCAATGGCCACACCAAAGAAAGCAATGAAAGTTGACTTGCTGACGCCTCTATCCTCTGAAGCACTGCAAGAACAAAGGGATTTAGTCAATGAATATCGCCAGCAGAAGAAGCCGAACTTTATATGGCTTTTCCAAGACAATCCTAAAAAATATCCAGTGATTCGTGAGGTTTTTGAGTTACATAAAATGAAGGCAACATCGCTCATGGTAATACCCCTGGGAGCGACTGGCCAGGTACTGGGGGGTGGCTCGTTGGTGCTCACTACTGAAGGTGACAGAACGTTTACTCAACAGCATGCCGACTTGCTTTCTTTACTAAAAGAGCCATTCTCTATCGCGATGTCGAATGCGCTCAAACATCGAGAAGTAGAAAAATTAAAAGAGATTTTAGCAGATGACAACCGCTACTTAAAAGGAGAGTTAAAGCGAATTACCGGAGACTCGATCATCGGGGCCAACTTCGGTCTGAAAGACGTCATGGAAAAGGCTAGCCGGGTAGCGTCTTTGGACAGCCCTGTTCTACTTTTAGGTGAAACTGGTGTCGGCAAAGACGTGATCGCCAATGCAATACATTATTCATCAACCCGTAGAGATGGCCCCTTCATTAATGTGAATTGTGGGGCTATTCCCGATACCCTCATTGACAGCGAACTCTTTGGTCATGAAAAAGGGGCCTTCACCGGGGCCATTTCACAGAAACGGGGCCGTTTCGAAAGGGCAGATAAAGGAACGATTTTCCTCGATGAAATTGCTGAATTACCCCTTTTATCCCAGGTAAGGTTACTTCATGTTTTGCAAAACAAAACCATCGAACGGGTGGGGGGAACAAAAACCCTTAGCCTGGACATTAGAGTAATCGCAGCTACAAATCAAAACCTCAAAGAAAGGGTAAAAACCAATCAATTCAGAGAAGATTTATGGTTTCGACTGAATGTGTTTCCCATTACAATACCGCCGCTGCGGGAGAGAAAAGCGGATATACCTGCCCTACTACAACATTTTCTTTCCCTAAAAACAAAGCAACTAAAGTTACCGGGCATTCCAGCGATATCTCCCGGTGCCGTAAGAATCGGGGTCAGGCAAAGTGATTTTACTCAATTCTCAGGATCAAAGAATTTGTTGATGTTAAATTTGATTCTTCTATTAATTCCTTGACATTTGATGAACAATCTCTTAATATTCGAACATGAATAAAAATCGATTTTCCTATGGTTTAAATAAAGGACTATTTATGAATATGTTTAAAACATCCAGATATATAATCGTGTTATTATTTGTGGCATTAACAGTCACTCACATTGAAACAACAGCAGCAAATGATCAAAAAGGTTCTGCCGCGCCTCAAAACACAAAACTTGCCCCGTCTAAAACCCGAACACAACTATCTCTTGCGCTGGAAACCAGCACCAGGCCCATCCGTATCGGCATGACTGTCTGGTTCAAGGGACGCTTATTTCGACCCAATGACAACAAAGGAATTTATGGTCGTGAAATAACAGTTTTTACCAAAAAAGTATTTCGTCGGGTCACCATAGGCCGGGTCGCTACATCATCTATCGGCACATTTCGGGTAAAATATAAAATCCCTTTTAAGCACAAAGGCCGGCTGAAAGTCACTGCCAGATTCAGGGGTGATCGCAAATACCGGGGTTCGCAAAAATCTTTTTCAGTCTCGGTCGCCGGTATAAAACCGTCAGCGTATTTGTTCTGGCATGATGCCAGTGGACAGGTGGGCAAAACCATAGCGGTCAATGTTTATCTCAAGCGAGCGAACTCGCGCAGCTCTAGAGGATTTTCCAACAAACGAGTGTATCTCGTCAGACAACGCGGCCGGGAATTCCCTCGACCGCACGTTCCCGCGCTGATTATCGGTCGAGGAATAACCGATCGTAACGGCCGCGCAAACATAGCGTTTAAACTAAAAGATAAGGCAATGCGCTATCATTTAGTCGCACATATCGGTCAAATCCACCGCAACAACCTGGAAACAGTCCGTCCGAAAAAGACTCATATGTTAACCATTGACAAAGCAAAAATGACTTTTGTGATCATCGGTCCCTCGAAAGGCAAGATTGGTCAAACACTCAAATACAAAATCAGGGTTAGCCGCAGTACTGACCGAAAACGACTTGCTGGCATTAAAGTAAGCTTCAGAGGCAAACGGGCCACAACCAATGCCAGTGGAGAGGTTTCGTTTGAATACCCGATTACCAGTTCAGGTGGACTGGGGAAACGTTCTATCGAAATCAGGGCCAAAGGCGATGACTATCATCAACAGAAAATACATCAACTCAGAATTAATGTATTACCGAATAATTCCTGATTAAAAACAGAAAACAGGGGGTGGAAAGAAGGGGACAGGCGAAGTTTTTATAGGGGTTATTCTTATGGGGGATTGTATGCCAATGCACATGGGGTGATTCGATTTCTACAGGATATGTTGAAAGAACGACCGACAATTTTCAGCCCGAAAACCAGGCTAGCATTTTTTACCCAACAAAAAAACAATGCCGGAGAGTGGGTGGAGTCAACCCTGGGGTGGCACACAGGCGAATTGTTCAATAGCAAATACTATGGAAAGCCCGGAGGGGGAAGGGGCTCCAACAGCAATATCCGCATTTACCCGGATAAAGGAATCGCAACGGTAGTTTTGGTCAATAAAATCGAGATCAGCGAATCATCCATCAACAAATTTTCCGATTCCCTGGATAAAGCATTTATTCATCCGCAGCCATTGGGGTGATGTCCATCAGGTTTGGCACTCAACTGTCACTGTTTTTGCGTGGGTTGCCCATGATGGCGAGCACTCTCATTTTCAGCATTCCTTGCTTTCAAATAGCTGAAACCCATTAGTAAAGCTATTGCCATTCCCAGGATTACCATAGGAATCGTTTTCTGCAGTGTAAAAATACCGGAGGCATATGCCCAGATTCCAGTCGCTATCAATCCTGTAATGACAGGAAAAATAGTGATGAGGAGAATTCCCTTCCGTTCCATGGGTTTTCTATTCCCCCAAACCAAGAGTAATGTCCAGCCCAACATCAAGGCGGCAGCCAGCCCCATCGAGTACCTAAACTCAGTTTCTCCCATCCGACTTGGGATCATCATCAGGATCACAATGATGCCGTCAGCAATCGTACCCGCGATATAACTTGCTTTAAGCCATTTGATTGTTGTCTTCATGCCTTATTCTCCTTTTAACCTAACTAAATGGATTCCAATTCATGTTTATTGAATAGTGAAAATTATTTATATCATAAATCAATCAATTTGAAAAGTTTTTTTTAGCAATCCGTGCACGATGCAAATGTGTAAACAATTGCGTTTAATCATTTCCTTCTAATCTATTGACTTTTTTAAATCCATCTAATAATATAATTAATCGCATAAGAATTTTCATTTTTTTTATGCAGGTTTCACGGTTTCAATGGGAACAAATGGTTAAAGCGGGGCACAGCAGAGCCTCCGCGTATAGGTCCCCCGCGCCGCGGGGTCGCACCGCGGGTTTATTTATCAATTTTTCGGAAAGATAAAGTCTTTCCTTTTCCTTCTTTGATCAACATCATCCCGTTCTGTCTCAAAATCAAATCCAACGCCTGGTCCCAGGGAACATTAATCAAGTGGCACGTCACTTTTCCACTCACACCCGGATCGATGATAATATTTAATTTGTACATCCTGGCAAAAAAAATCAGTACATTTTTCAACTCCGCATCATGAAAAATAAAATTTCCCCGCTCCCCGGTGTATTTTGAAGATGTAGATGTAGATTTTATATCTTTTGGTTTTGTATCTTTTTTATCTTTAACTTCCTGTTGGGAAGATTTGGTTTGCTTTTGGTTCTTTTTCTCGCCGGTTCCCGAAGCAAAAACCGGAACTGTCAACATACATATAGACAAGAATTTGGTGCCAGGCAAAGTTTAATTATAAAGATTAATTTACCTTTTTCTACTTTTCTTTTTTTTCTTTTTACTCTTATTCCTCTTTTTTGAAGGGATTCGACTCATCGGCATTACCTTTTTTCTTTCTCGACTATCCTCTATGTCCTCTATATCATCTTCGTCAAATGAATCGGATTCTTCATCTTCTATTTCATCGTGATCTTTTGAAAGTTTAGGATGCTTTCTCAATTTAAATAAAGGATGAGTGTCAAGCCGTTCATCCTGGAATTCCCGCTCTCGCCTCTCCAACTCTGCCAAATTATCGATTGTTTTGTTGTGATACACATAAACCGGGATCAGGTAGTCCAACAACCCCATAATAGAAGGGTCATATTGCTTCTTCCGGATAATATCGATAATCATATCACTGCTTTTTATGGAGAAAATATCACAAAGTGCACCGGCAAGGAAGGTTCCTGTTTCGGGATCAGTCTCGCTTTTTAAAAGTTGGACAGCCATCTCTTCCGAATAATCATAAGGGATATACTTAAAAGTTTCTGCCAGTACATTTTTCAAGTCTTTGTACGATCTATAAAGAGAGCCAATTTTTTCTACCACCTCAGGGGTGCCGATCTGCCCCAAAGATATGCTGCAAGAACTGCGAACAAGATCTCTGAAATCACTATCTATCAATATTCTGAAGAGATAGGGGACAGTCTCTCTTAGTTTGAGGTTCCCGGCCAATTCCACCAGGAACAGTTCGAGATGATAATTCACATCCGTATCCTGGCTGAGGTACATGATTACTTTATGTTTTATTTTTTCTCCCTTTTGCTTTTGCGAAAGAGATTTCACCAATAATCCACAATAGGAACTATCATCTCTTTCCATTTTTTTATTACGGTATCGATTACACAATTCTACCAATTCATCCCAGAGGATATCCGCTTCGAGGTATTTAACCTGCTCCCGGTTCTTAACAATCTCATAGATTTCCAATAACTTTTCGTTGGAAGCGAGTAAGTTGTAATTTTTCTCTAATAGCTGAAAAGGAGATTCAAGTAAACTATTTTGCAGGTGCCATTTCAGATTCGCGGATTGGTCGCCCGTTTCAGGCTCTAATTCAATAAATAGGCGCAGTATCTCCTTTAAATCCTTTTCTGTTGGAGTAAAATGTTTAATTCTTACTGCCGGTGACAATATATATTCTTTATGTCTAAAGGTATCGATGGCTTGTAGAAGATGCTTGATAACATTGTCCGAACCGGGGAAGAATTCCTCCAGCGCCTCAGCGGATGCTCTTCTTACTCTCCAATCCTCATGGCATACCAGTTCAATTAACCTCTCTTTTTTTACTATCATTTTCATTAATCACCTATTTTCCAATTTCATCTTTAATCAACATCAGGCCTTTTACGGCCGGGCTTATCTAAAAGCGCTTTCCAGTTGGGCGGCATATCCAACTGCATCAGGAATACCTTTTCCGAACCAACAGCCTGATTCCAATTGGACGCCCAGACAATTCGCGAACCGTCTTTGGTCATGGTTCCGTGGGTCTCCTCCCAGTAAGATTGGTGTGTATTATAAACCTTTGCCAGGTAAAACCCCCGTGGTTTTTTTGGGTCCAACTTAACCAGGACCTGCGCCCGGTCCAGCCAATTTTTCTCTTTGTGGTCAGAGGAAATGTAAGTGGAAACCATACAGTATCCCGGGGTATTACAGGAAATATGAACACCGGCATTAAATCCCTTCGGAGATTCACTATTGTAGAAAAGCCTGATCAACGGGGTTCGATTGGTATTTTCATAGCTGCCACCACTATCAAGAATCGGCCGGGTTTTTACATCTAAAGGAATCAAATCAATATAATCGGTACGAGAATTTTGCATTACAATCACCTCGTTTCCATTGATATCCAGCCCCACATCCGAATGCGACGTGGTATAATCCAGCCGATGGAATTGGCTGAGCTGCCGGTTTGCCATGGTAAGCCCCTTGAGATTACCGGTATTATTCTCCATACCACCGATGAGAATCCAATTCCCATTAAAAGACATCCCCACCCAGTCGATTTCAGATTCCTTTGCAGATAGTTTGTAAAGCCCCAGTACTTTATCTTGTTTCCTGTCCCAGCAGAAGATGTATCTTGCCCGGTAATCGTCTTGGCTTCCTTGGAGGATGAAGGCCCAATAACGCCGATCATGGGAAGCCTCCCCTTCCTGGCGCATGGTGACCCTGTAGATATCCGGCTCTTTACTAATGATGGGTTTAATGGTGGGGTCTTTTGAAAAATCTTTAATTACTTCCCTGGTGCCGGTGGTGACATTATCCTTGACCAGCTCAAAATCAACCAGGCCCCAGAGCAGGTTGGGATTGTTATTATCCCAGCGTGGGTCTTCGATGTTATTGGTCCTGGTAACAAAGTTCTCCTGGCTGTTGTAGGGCATGGATTGGGTTTTGTATACATTATAATTCCCGGAATCGTGAAGCAGTACAATCATCGACTGATTGCTGTTAAAGGGATCAAACCGTGAATATTCCTGCCTGCCTTCGATGCCGTTGATCTGGGTAACCCGGGTGAGTTTGGTGGAAAAATGAAAATCTTTAAAGGGCTTGCCCACTTCTGGGACATTCATCTCTTTCAAAGGAAACAAAGGGTTATCGCCGGACAATGGATTGGGTATTTCAACAAAAGAAAAATCCGCCGGATATTCATAAGCACTGTTACCATTATTACTGCTTTCCCCTGAACCGTCACTGTTTCCAATGCCCCGGCACTGGGAAAAAAGAATAAAAAGAAATAAAACCGGGAAAATCGTGAAGATATGTAAGCGAATTTTTTTTAACATATGCACAGCTCCAATTATTTATCAATTTTTCGGAAAGATAAAGCCTTTCCTTTTCCTTCTTTGATCAACATCATCCCGTTCTGTCTCAAAATCAAATCCAACGCCTGGTCCCAGGGAACATCGATCAACCGGCATGTCACTTTTCCACTCACCCCCGGATCGATGATAATATTTAATTTGTACATCCTTGCAAAAAAAATCAGTACATTTTTCAACTCCGCATCATGAAAAATAAAATTTCCCCGCTCCCCGGTGTATTTTGAAGGAGTAGATGTAGATTTTGTGTCTTTTGGTTTTGTGTCTTTTTTATTTTTAATATCCTGTTGGGAAGATTTGGCTTGATTTTGGTTCTTTTTCTCGGCAGTTCCCGAAGTAAAAACCGGAACCGTCAATATACATATACACAAAATGAGAGCGCCATATCCGTTACGTTTCATCGGTATTTAACCTTTTCTTTCCGGTTAATTATAAACTCTCCTGCTTTAAAATGCAAATGGTGCCTCCGGCTGGCAGGGGGCTTTTTTGCACAAAGGTGACAGGTGTAAGTGGCAGGTGTAGGTGGGAACAAAATAGTTAGAGCATATCACAACAGAGCCTCCGCATATAGGTCGCCCCTGCCAGGGGCAATTTTTTTTAAAAAAAATGAACCTGGTATTGAAATTACTTATTATTTAGGTGTAAAATATAGACGGCTATAAAATAAGGAGGTTACATGAAACGAATTGTAGTGATTTTCACGTTTATTTGTTTGGTTGCCGGTTTGGGATTTTCCCAGGTTCGAACCGGGAACATCTATGGAAAAGTGGTTGATGAAAGCGACACACCGCTTCCGGGGATTATGGTGATTGCTTCCGGGGACTTCGGAACGTTGACCACTATCACCAACAGCAACGGCAATTTCAGGTTTATCTCTATTTCACCCGGGATTTACCAGGTGAAAGCCGAACTGGAGGGATTCGCCACTGTGATCAGGAAAAACATCAGGGTGGCACTGGGTTCTAATGTGACCTTAACCATGACAATGGTCCCCAAAAGGCTCGAGGAACAGATCGTGGTTGAAGCCACACCCCTAGCCATCGACTCCAAGAAAACCACCCATGCCACCAACCTGACCAAAGAAGAGCTCCAGATCCTGCCCAGTGCCAGGGACCCCTTTGTTATCCTGGAACTCACACCGGGACTTACCATGGACCGGGTGAATGTGGGAGGTTCCGAATCGGGTCAACAGTCCAATTATGTTTCCAGGGGAAGCGGTAGAAGTAAATCCAGTTGGAATACCGACGGTATAAATGTTACCGACCAGATTGCAACGGGTGCCGCCGCGCAGTATTACGATTTTGATGCCTTCGAAGAGATCCAGATTCAGACGGCTGCCAATGATATCACATCCATGACTGCCGGGGCCCAGATCAATATGATTACCAAAAGGGGCGGCAACAAATTCTCCGGCGGCGGCAGATTTTATCTCACTTCAGATGGTTTACAAAGTGAAAATACCCCGAGTGATTGGAATGAGGATTATACCCCCGCTCAAATTGACCGGATTACCGATATGGGGCTTAATATCGGGGGGCCTATTATTAAGGATAAGCTGTGGTTCTGGATGGGGGGGGCCATCCAGGATATTCAAAAATTGGCTGTCACCGGTGATTTGCAGAAACAGAAGCTGAAAAATATTGAATTTAAACTCAATACCATTTTGGGAAAACACCGGATAGAAGGCTTCTTTAACTGGTCTGATAAAGTCGTTAGCGGCAGGGTAAGCAACAGTCACCTGGATGCCTGGGAATCCCATTACAACCAATCGGCACCACACCCCTTCTTCAAATTACAGGATGAATTTACCGTCAGTGACAATCTTTTTCTTTCTGCAAAAGCCGGTTACTTTGAAGGGGGATTTTTACTAACTCCCATCGGAGAAGTGGGCGGCATCGCTTACCAGGATAATGCCCTGGGCAGGTACCTGGGAACTTACCAGGAATCGGATTATATCCGGCATCAACACTTTTACCAGTTGATGGGCATCGGGTTTATCGAGAACCTGTTCGGCGCCAATCACGAGGTGAGATTCGGGGTGGAATACAAGTTATTTCCCGGTAAAAGAGACAGGACCTATTATTCGGAAAAACTCAGGTACAGGGATTATGAAGACCCCACCACCGCCTACCGGGCGTATATTTATAGACCAAATTCCAATTACAGTTACAACCTTGATCGACTGACCGGTTTTTTCCAGGACTCCATGAATTTCAAACGGGTAACCATCCTGCTGGGCCTTAGATACGACATCCAGGGAGGCAAAGTAAACGAGCTTGCTGTTCCCGGCAGCAGCGTAGCCTGGGCCGGTGATTCCAACCTTCCTGCCGTACAGGTTGAAGCACAAAAACTGAATTTTAAATGGAAGACCTTTTCGCCCCGTATAGGAATCATTTATGATATCACCGGCAAGGGGAAGACCCTGGCGAAAGCTAATTTCGGTATTTACGGTGAGCATATCGATCCTAGTTTTGGTTCCAGCCTTGCCAGCACCTATGGATACGCCTATTTTAACTGGACCGATGCCAATTTAAACCGGCTCGTTGATCCCGGTGAGGCAAGCAGACCGAGGATTAGAGATTCATTTAACCAACTGGACCCCTCTGAAATCTACGATGAGAATCTTAAATCCCCCTTAACCCTTGAAGTAACGGCAGGGGTGGAGCATGAGTTAGTGTCGGATTTTGCCGTTGGGGCCAATATCATCTACCGTAAAGCTTACCGGGATTTTTTTGACAACTTCTGGTGGGTTGATGATAATGGTACGAGGCGACTGCCCACCCCGGATGATTGGGAGATCGGCGGAAATATGCCGGACGAGTTCGGTGGAACCGCCTGGTGGCAGTATAAAGAAGGAATCGAAGAAACCACAGACGACTGGTATATGCAGCAGCCCGGTTATCATACCAAATACCTTGGCCTGGAGCTTACCTTCAGAAAACGATTGTCCGCTGGCAGCAAGTGGATGGTAAACGGTTCCTTTACCTGGCAAAGCTGGAAAAGATATTATCCCACACCCGAGTCCTGGGAGTACAACTACCGTCCCACCAACCATCTCCCGGTGGAAATGTTGGATGGCTATTATGCCGGTTATGTGTCCAGCAGCAGCGGATCATACGGCGCATCCATGAATCCCCGCTGGATGGCAAAATTGGGATTTGCAATCCAACTTCCTTATAAAATCAACTTTGCCGGTACCTTCACCGCCAGGGACGGACTTATCGCTCCCAAACAATATCAAGACGATGATGTAGATGTGCGGGGCGATTCCAACGGTACCCTAAGCCCCTATGCCTATATTGCTCCCTATGGAACCTTCCGCCTGCCCAAACATTATATGCTGAACCTCAGATTGGAAAAAGTCGTAAAAATCGGTCCCGCAAGTGTTGTATTGTCCCTCGACGCCTTCAACATTTTTAATACTAACACCGTTCTGGATGAAGAGTTTAGAGGGGACAGGAGTAACTATGGCGATGCTATTATGATTACCAGTCCCAGGATTTTCAGGTTTGGAGTGAGACTCAATTTTTAATTCGTTTAATTAATTGCTGTACCTGTAATTGAAAAAAATATTGCCACCAGGGCACGACAGTGCACGTTTCCCTTCGTGTCTTGGTGGCTATAAATTAATTCAGGATGAAAAATGAATATGAAAAAATTAAAACGTTTACTTATCTTGTTCCTATTTCTCTTCCCCTCTCTTTATTCTCAGTATGAAGGAAAGGCAAGGATGCAGGGAATTGTTCGTGACGAGAACGGGAATCCCCTGGCGGATGTTAAGGTTACGCTCCTTTCCCTAAAAGCATATTCCGGGTTTGAAACAAAAACCGATAAAAAAGGCGTATGGAAAGCCATGTGGATCAGGGGCGGCAAATGGAATATCGACTTTGAGAAAGCTGGTTATGAACCCAAAAAAATATCCGTAACCTTAAAAGAGGACCCAAAACCCATTACCATTGAAACCACCTTAAAAAAATTGAAAGGACCCGCCTTAAAAAAAGATTTATTGAAGGACTTTGAGAAAGGAAACCGGCTTTTTAATGAAAAGAAGTTTGCTGAAGCCCTGAAAATTTATGAGAGCATCCTTGAAAAATTCCCGGACACTTTTGTAATTTACTTGAATGTCGGTAACTGTTACTTTGAAATGCAAGAATATGAGAAAGCAATCCAAGCGTACCTGGAAGTGGTGGAAAAAGAACCTCAACATACGGATGCCATTATCTCTATCGGCAACAGCTATTCCAACATGAAACAGACGGAAAAAGCCCTGGAATGGTATAAGAAAATTGAAATAGCAAAAATAAACGACCCCGTGGTACTGTACAATATCGGCATCTTTTATTTTAACTCCGGCGATGCAAAAGGTGCCATCGGCTTTTTAAAACGTTCCACCCGGGTTAAAGAAAATTTCCCGGACGGATGGTACCAGTTGGGCATGGCTTATATGAGTGCCGGCGATAATAATGCCGCAATTACCACCTTTGAAACCTACTTAAAACACGACAGCCAATCGGAAACAGCCAAACAAGTTCGTGAAATCCTGCAAGCATTGAAGGAGTAGGCAGTGGGTCAGTGGGTCAGTGGGCAGTAGGAAAAGAAGAAAAATGAAGAAGGTATTTTTTATAATTTTACTTATCCTTTTAATGGTAAGCGGAGGGGGATTTTTGCCGGGAAAGGGGAAGAAAAATGAACTTCCTGGAAAGTACCGGCAGTGGATGGACCTGGTGGAGTATATTATCACCAAAGAAGAGCGGTCCACATTTTTCAAATTAACCAATGACCGGGACCGGGACGTATTTATTTCCCTTTTCTGGAATTTACGGGACCCCACCCCCGGGACCGAGGAGAACCAGTTCAAAGAGGGACATATCCGGCGGTTTCAGTATGCCGATAAGTATTTTAAATTCGGGTCTCCCAGAAAAGGATGGAAAACCGACATGGGTCGTATCTATATCATCCTGGGTGAGCCTTCCAGCAAGGACAGGTATGATATGGGCAGCACCGTATTGCCTGCCCAAATCTGGTCTTACTACGGCAAAAAGCGGCCCGGGCTTCCTCCCAGTTTCCGGGTTGTTTTCTGGAAAAAGCATGGAATGGGTGAATATAAAATTTATGAGCCGGCTTCCGACGGCCCTTTTTCGTTGTTAAGAAAGACAAAAGAAACCACCGGGCTGGACCCCACGAATGTACAGGCCAGTTACCAGCTTATCCAAAGAGAACACCCTGCCCTGGCCGAAGCATCGTTAACCCTGATCCCTGATGATATTCCTTACAATTTTATCCCCTCCCTTCGGAGCCGGCAGCTCCTGGGTAAATTGATTGAATCTCCCCGGGAGCATATCAACGACACCTATGCCACCAATTTTTTGAAATACAAAGGCAAAGTTGAGGTGGATTATTCCATCAACTATATTGAATCGCGTCACCGGGCATTTGTTCTCAAAGACCCCAGGACCGGTTTGAATTTTGTTCATTTTGCCATCCGTCCCAGGAACCTCTCCGTCCACTCTTCCGGTGAAGATAACCGCTATTTTTTCAACTTTGAGTTGGTAGTGAGTTTGCATAAACAAAAGGGGAACCAACCGGTTTTTGAATACCGTAAAAAATTCCCTTTTTCCGGTGAGCGGGATGAAGTGCTGCAAAAGTTTTTCAACAGTTTGATCATCTCCGATTTTTTCCCTGTGGCCGAAGGGGATTACCGGTTGTCCGTTTTGCTCCAGAACCATGTCAATAAAGAGTTTACCTATTTTGATACCGACATCTCCATCCCCACCGGTACCCAACCAAAGCCGGTCATTTCCGGCCTGTTAATATCCAAAGAGGTAAAAACCATCGACCGGCAGGTGTTTATTCCCTTTAAGTTGGGAAGTATGGAAGTGAACCCGGACCCCAGGAAAGAGTTCGGAAGCAAAGATAAAATCTTCGCGGTTTTCAGTGTGGACCCGGGGAATTATTCCAGGAGAATCAAAGGGATGATTGAAGTGCAGGCTATCGTGGAAACGGAAAAATATAAAAAGCAATACTCCTTTGAAATAGCCGCGGATAATACGGTGAAGACTCAAACAAAATCCTTCAGCCGTGAGTTGGAGTTCATGGCACCCGGTTATTACAGCCTGGCGGTTCGTCTGTTTTCAGATGACGGAACCCTGCTGGATGAAAAAAAAGAGCAATTTACCATCTCTTTTCGGCAACACATTCCCGATACCACCACTATATCCCGGGCTGTCTCCTTTGGCAACCGTTTTTTATACTATCATATCCTGGGGCTCCAGTACATGCGCCTAAACAAACTGGAAAAAGCAGAAACTATGCTAAATAAAGCCTTTAACCTGCGGCCCGATTACGGGAACCTGGTCAAAGATTTTTGTGTACTGCTGTTGAAGAGAAAACATTCGGACCGGGTTCTTGAAATCGTGGAGCATTTAAAATCCGGGCAAAAGGATCAATTTGATTATTTTGCTTTAAGGGGCAAAGCTTTCTTTCAGAAAGGCCGGTACAAGAGTGCCATTGAGAACTTGTCAAAAGCCAACCGGGTTTATGACAGTGATGTATCGGTATTGAATTATCTTGGATTTTCTTATTTAATGAGAGGCAATAAAAAAGAAGCCCGCAGGCTTTTTTCTGCTTCTCTCCGCCTCGATGACCAACAAAAGAACATTGCCGCGATTCTAAAAGATATAGATTAGGTGGAATCACCATTTAGTTGTAATTTATTTCAATTTGTGGTATTTAAATCTATTGTTCTGTCCTTTGTTTTCTTGTTTTATTCCTACAAAAGGAAATGTTTTGTAAGAAACGTGAAGCTGGTCAAACCGGCAGTGATTATGTTGGCACCGCTGTATCTCCAATGGCGGAAGCCTGCCCGTTTAATTATTGAATAAATGTAAATAAAGAATAGGGAGGTCGATTTAAAATGAAACGCGCGATTAGAAAATACAGTTATTTTTTCATTTCCTTTTGTTGTTTGATTCACTTTGTCCATGCCCAAGAAATACCTACGGTTGTACCGGAAGAAGTCGGCTTGTCATCTGCAAGATTAAAACGCCTTGATTCAGTAATCCAGGGAATCGTTAAGCGTGGGGAATTGGCGTCACCAATAATTTTAATCGCCCGGCGCGGTAAAATTGCCCATTTCAAAGCATACGGCCAAATCGATATCAAAGCAAAAAAGAAGATGCCGCCTGATGCAATCTTTCCCATAGGTTCAAATGCTAAGATTATAAGTGGCGCTGCCGTATTAATGTTGTATGAGGAAGGTCATTTTCTTTTGTCTGATCCTATTTCCAGGTTCATCCCCGAATTTAAGAATATGAAGGTTATTGTACCGTCTAAAAATGGACGGGGGGCCGATGATAACCTGACAACCGTACCGGCTGAAGGGGAAATCACCATAAGAGATCTTTTGCGGCATACAGCCGGGTTTACCTACGGTTCCGGGAAAAGTTCGGTTGATAAATTGTACAGGGAAGCGGGTTTCAGGACCTGGAACGGCACATTGGCAGGTTTTGTAAAGCAGCTATCCAAATTCCCATTAGCTTACCACCCCGGTAAAAAATGGGAATACAGCTACTCAATCGATGTACTGGGTTATCTTATCGAAGTTATTTCCGGCCAATCCCTGGACCAATTTATGAAGCAGCGAATCTTTAAACCCCTGGATATGAAGGATACTGATTTTTATGTACCCAAAGATAAATTAGATCGTTTCACGAACTTTTATAAATTTGAGAATGGATCACTCCGGTTGGAAGAATCGGTGGCTCAAAGTAGTTTCAGAAAACGCCCTTCAGCGTTTTCAGCCGGTGGAGGATGGGGAACCGGCTATGGTGGTCTGGTCACTACAGCCCGTGATTTCGCCCGGTTTTTACAGATGATCCTGGATTATGGAAAGTTGGGAAAAAAGCGATTGCTAAGCCGAAAATCTATAGAGTTGATGAAAGCGAATCATATAAAAGACATCCCCGGATATTTTTTTTCGGGAGCAGGCTATGGGCTTGGGGTAGGTGTTACAACCGATATAGGAAAAACCGGTGAATTGGCAACACCAGGTGAAATATATTGGGCAGGTGCACCGAATAATACATCTTTCTTTGTTGATTTTAAGGAGGAAATGTTCGGCATTTTACTGACCCAGACGGCCCCCTTTGGACACCTGGGTCTAATAGACCGAGTTAAAATACTTTCCCTGCAAGCAATTGACGATTAATATATTATGCGAGTCCCGGAGAAGGATGCCATTATCTGGATATGGCCTCCCTGGTAATGAAATAAGAGATGTTTTAGATGGTTTGGCAAAACAATGGGTTGATGTTATAATTAAATTGTGAAACCGATAAAACAGGACACATTATAATGAAGAGCATTGAAACTATAAGAAATAAGAAACTTTTAGCTATATTATTAGAAGTGAAGGAAGAAGCCTTGAAATTGTTTGGTGATAAATTGAGGGAGTTGATTTTATATGGTTCCTATGCCCGGGATGAGCAGGACCCGGAATCCGATATAGACATTATGATTTTAGTGGATGAAGAAGAGGTCACATTACGAAAATATAGGAATAAGATAGTCGATATCATGACCGATTTATCATTGAAATATGACACCTTCATTTCAATAACAAAAACAACGTATAGTCGTTATAATGAATACCTGGATGTTTTGCCATATTACCAGAATATTTATAAGGAAGGAGTTGAAATTTATGGAAGAAAGGTTGCTTAATTTATCAAAATATCGGTTGGAGAAAGCAAAAGGTGACCTGGAAACAGCAGAGCTCAATCTAAAAGGTAATAAGTTTTCCCAATCGATCAATCGCTCCTATTATTCAATGTTTCATGCTGCCAGGGCATTGTTGGCCCTTAATAAACTTGACTCAAAAAAGCATACCGGGGTTATTTCACTTTTCAATCTACACCATATAAAGACTGGAAAGATTGAACCTGAGTTTTCCAGGATGTTAGCCGATGCTTTCGAAATAAGAAATGAAAGTGATTACGATGATTTTTATATTGCTGTTAGGGAGGATGCTAAAAATCAATTAGAGAACGCCAAAAAATTTTTGCAAAGAATCGAAGAATATATTGAAACTGTTGTTAATAAAGAAGAATAGGAGAAAGAAGGAGAATAGAAGAGAATATTCTTCAGAATTTTGTTGAATTTCAGACGATAGTGAGTTAAAATTATTCAGGAGGTTTGTTGAATGGGTTTGGTAAAGACAGAGATTATACTCAGTAATCCACGGGATAGGGGATTGAAACCCATGGAAGTTAAAGCGCTTGCAGACACAGGGGCACTTCATCTGTGTATCCCGGAACATGTGGCGATCCAGCTTAAGGTAGAGGAACTGTACAAAAGAGAAGTTACCGTGGCAGATGGCAGTAAACATCTTTGTCCTTATGTTGGACCGATTGAAGTAAAATTTGAAAACAGGGGATGTTTCACAGGAGCACTTGTTATTGGTGATGAAGTGGTACTGGGGGCTGTTCCCATGGAAGATATGGATTTAGTCGTATCGCCAGCCAAACAAACGGTTGTTGTAAATCCTGAAAGTCCCAATATTGCCTCATCGGTGGTAAAAAGTTTTAAACAAGGATAAAGTTCAGGAATGAGAATGAGGTGTAGTGAACAGTCTTGACTGTTCCAGCACGCTATTTTATTTAATGAAGGGGGGATTCAGGACCGTTCAGGTACTCCCTGTTTCGAATCGAGCGATCCAGATTTGGAATCGGGAGGTCGTGACTTACTTTATAACTTTTTGGTGTTAAAATGAAAAAATGAAAATAAACTGTTTTAAGGAGGAAGATTTATGAATTTTTGGAATGTTTTTTTTGGTGTATTTTCTGGTATTATAGCTGGTGTTTGTATCAATTTGATTATCAAGTGGATTAGAGACTATTCATATAGAAAAAGATTAATAAAGAATCTAAAATTTGAATTTGATTTTAATGTCAAAAAAATAGACTCATTTCTTGAAGAACTAAATGAATATCGTAATAAAGCTAATGCCGATAGTCTTGTTGATTATTTTGGTTTCTTCCATTTATCAAAAATAATTACAACAACTTTGATTCAATTGCTCAATAGCGGTTTAATGTATAAATTTCTTTATCATGAAGATATAGCAATGTTACAAAATTTTTTATCAGATTTCTCTCTTGGCACAGAGGGATATATGAATAATCAAATAGAATGGATGAGAAAACATCATTCAGAACAAGGAACTAGACAACATGTAAATAATAACATAACTTTTTGGGAAAAGAAATTCAAGGAAAATAGAAAACTGGTTAAACAAATAAGAGATAAACTGTAATCTTCTCACCTTATCACTTTATTCTTTTTTTTGGGATCAACCCATGCTAATTTTTGAACCCATTTCCCCCTGGTCGTATGTGGCTTTTACAGCAGCGATTCTTGCAGCCTTATTGCTGCTGGCAAGAGGCGCTGTGGATTACAGCAAAGGCAGAACCATATGGCGCGTCCTGGGTGGGAGCAACCGTACACGGATTACTGTGCTTTGTTTGTCTATCCTGGCCGCAGCGCTTCTGGCTTTAGCAGCTTTGAATCCCCATTGGACGGATAAACCCGGTAAAACCGCCGGTTTTCATCTTCAAGTTGCCGTGGATGTTTCTGACAGCGTTCTAAGAGCACGGGGCGGATGGGAACAAGTGCAAAAGCAAGCTTATGAGATGATTAATACAAGCGTTGCATCCCTGCCGGGTAAACTGCGCAAAGAATGTACGGCAGGGATATTGACTTTCCGGGGCAATATCAATGACGCATGGAGTAAACGGCCCCTGAAAGATTTGCCGGAGGCTTTTGCAAAATTGGATAAAACCATGTTTGCCAGTGGTGAGGGTACTAATATCGAAACAGGACTCAGCAAGGCCGCTGATCTTATGGAAAAAGCAGGCGGACAGGGTGCAATTCTCTTAGTCAGTGACGGCAATCAAACCACAGGGGATGCCTTCCCTGTGGCACAGCATCTGGCCCGCCAGGGTGTACCGGTATATGTGTATCCCGTGACCAGCCAGGGGCCGGCGGTTGCTATTACCGACGCGGATTTACCCAGGCAAACCCATTCCAATGTGAAAACCTTTGTGCGCGGCCTCATGCTAAACCGGCTTAGAGGCGATAAAGAGGCAGACCTGGTGTTGGGTAAAACTTCCGGGGAACCGAAAGGTGACAATCCTTCGGATGAAACAATGGTTTCAAATAAGAGAGTTTCACTCCCGGCCGGTCAATGGGTTCGTTTTCGCTGGCCGGTTATTTTTGATGAATTCGGGCTGCAATTTATCGATTTATCTTTAGCTCCTGTAGGAGGAAAAGAACCCCATCGCCGTCGTTTTTTTACCTATGTAAAACGGCCCCCAAAAATCCTGGCCATTGGTGGAGACAACCGCTGGATGTCTGCGATTTCCGGGGATGTGGCGGAAATTATTCCTATCGATCCAACCGAGCCGATCGACCGGGAACGTTTAAAAAAGGTCGATGCTGTTGTGATCAGCAGCGTACCGGCACATCAACTGCCGGCACAATCCATGACCGCAGTGGTTGAA
>Ga0114923_10000868_pt1 | contig 21673 bp, 17 predicted proteins | sample SumtaG_FD_89578 | JGI IMG/M metagenome (GOLD analysis project Ga0114923, IMG submission 89578) | Deep subsurface microbial communities from Indian Ocean to uncover new lineages of life (NeLLi) - Sumatra_00157 metaG | ecosystem: Environmental > Aquatic > Marine > Oceanic > Sediment | place: near...
GCATCCGCACCGCAAGCGGAACAGCCGCTTCCATATTGGCCCTCTCGGACTCACTGAAAAGCGTCTTATCACCCTTATCGCCAAGCATGCCCAACATTATACGCAAGCCAAATGCGCCTGTCGAAACTAATCTCCATTAAGGGCCATGGCTCATCGAGACAGCTTGTCGATTCCGGCGGCTCTGTTGTTGATTCCCATGATGCCTACGGCGTAATGCTCGGCACCGACGACACCGCCGCTGAAAATGCCGCCACTTCTCTTCTTTACGCAGGCGAGCAGTACGATTCCGACCTTGACCACTATTACTTAAGGGCAAGGTACTATAACCCCTCGTCCGGCACCTTCAACCGAACAGACCCCTTCGCCGGAAACAACCAGGACCCACAGTCCCTCCACAAATACCTCTACTGTCACAACAACCCGATTAACGCTATCGACCCAACCGGGCATTTTACACTGCTAGGACATTTGTTTGTGCTTTCAATAATTGCTCTTGTTGCCTCAATTGTTATTCCACAGGTTATCGAGGTGCGCAGGCAAGCCATTGAGCTGTTCTCTGAAAGGTTTCTCAATGATACCCGAAAGTTCATGGAATCGAACGGGTGGAATGTGGATAGGCTTTTGGATCCAACAAGCCCTGACAATGCTTTGTTGCACACGGTGGCAAGCATGATTGCCGTGGGGTCTGGGGCAGACCCGGAACAAGCATTGCGTTCTTTTCAAATGAGGGAACGCGGTACAGCTCTTGAAGCCGAAATGGATCGTCTAAACAACGAACTGGGAAATATGATTGCGCAGCTGCCGCAACGAGATAAAATGCCCATTTTGCAAAGTACTGGTCTATGGTGGATTGAGATATTTCCCCCGGAAGGAGGAGAAGAAATTCTGGAACGAAAGAGATACCCTAAACCTGGACTTATTGAGGCCCTGAGGCCATGGCTTACCCTGTATAACTTGACACACCCCGTTTTATAGTAGTAAATTGGATTGTTTGTGAAATAGCGGTTATAATGCTATAAAGTAACTCTTGTGCTAACCAAAAGGCGAAAAATGAAGCGTGTCAAAATTATTCATGTATTCAGGAACCCGACAGACCTAGAGTTAGGTATTTTGTATTTTCTTCTTGGTATTAACATGGCGTATGCGACTGACGCAGTTGTATCCCTTTCATACTATTTCTTGGTCGGCCTGACAGTATTACTACTGTTAGTAGTTGGCGTGTTTCGACTAATAATATTTGTTTTAGCGGTGCTATCTGAGCAAATCAGAATGTCCTCTGCGCGATGGATACAAATTGTCCTTATTGGTGCTGCGATTGCGATAATACTTGGAACGAATTTCGACCTTGCTCTTAGGGTACGGCTGAGTGAGCAAGCGCTTTACAAAAAAGTTCAGCGCATTCAGATGCTGCCTCCCGAAGCCCAAAACCGAATGGCTAATAGTATAAGTTCTGGCCCCATTGGGCTTTTCAACGCCCGATTGTATGCGGTTGACGCGTCAACAGGGATTATTTGGTTTCATACAGCGGATGGTCGGGATGCTTTTCCTCCTCCCCACAGCCTATTTGGGGGAATTGTCTATTGTGAGGAAGGCACGCCACCAAAGAGAGGAGAATCAACCTATCAACATTTGTATGGTCCTTGGTGGCGTTGGCTTCAGGATTCCTAAAGTGATCCTTTCGAAGAAAACAGGAAAACGACGGCCATGGCTAAAAAAGACAAAGTATATTTAACCAATAAATAAACAGTAGTTCATTTTCCCCTCACGAAAATTTACCCGCCAGAGCCTTGTGGCGGGCAAACCTGAAATTATATCCTCTCCCAGTAATCATTAATCAATAATCCCTAATCAATTCCACTACCCCCCGCGGCAAAGTCTTGCCTGCCCTGAGCAAAGTCGAAGGGACCTGCCCTCAATTACACTTCAATCATCCGCGCATATACCTAAAACCTAAAATTTTACCCGCCATAGCTTCTGCGAAGGCGAGCCAATCATTTGCGCAGCTACCCAAATCCAAAAAACCATTTTTTAATAATTTTTTTTATCCCTTACAGCCAAACAACTTAAAGCTACCCCACCCCGACAGCCGACCCCTTTTTTCGGCAAAATCGCGCAGCCCCGCCCTATTAGGGAAACCTCTCTTTACAAGAGGCGAACTACTTATGGAAATAAATATCAAAAACCAACATTCTGATCCCCTTTTTAGCGCAGAACTCTATCCCTTTTTAGTGAGGACTTTTGCTTCATATGCAAGACTTAACCAAGTTAACCAATTTGCCCAATCTGCCAAATCAATCAAAAAAAACCTTTTTATGCAAAACAAACCCAATTTATGCGTTTTTTGGGCCGTAAGTGGCGATTGTGAAGAAAAACAAACCCAAACAAACCCAATTCAAAGCCAAAACAAAGCCAATTCCAGCCTCTCAGCCCCCCCCAAAGCCAAAACAAACCCAATTCTAACCCAATCCCCCCGCCCTTCGCCTAAGAACTACGGCGTAATGCTCAGCACCGACAATGCCGCCGCGATTGACGAAGCAATAAAGGCCCGAGAAGAAGGCAAGGAAAAGGTAATCCTCTTCAACTACAGCGGACACAGCCTGATGGATCTGACAGGTTACGATGCCTTCCTGTCGGGCAAATTATCGGACTACACACTGCCGGATGATGAAATACAAAAATACACGGAACCTCTAAAGCAATTGCCAAAGGCAGAAATACATAAATCCGGAAAATGGCAAATTCCGGCTGCCAAAAAATATTTTTGACTTGATTTTGCACTGTGAAAGTGTATTTTATTTAAAAAAGCCGTTTAAATGAGTTGAAAGTTCGATTTTTTGCCGTTTTTTTAACAAAAAAACCGGTAAAAAGCTTGAAAAAGGTGGCAAGAAAGCTTATTTTTTATCCGAATCAGGCTTTTCTACCGATAAACTTTTTAATATATACAGGTTATGGGTAGCTGCAAATTCACACGCTAAATTCATGAAGGAGCATGCAGCATTTTTTGGAGTTTTTTTTTAAGGAGATTGGTATGAAAGTAAAAGCGATTCTATTAACTCTTGCAGTTATGTTATGTGTAACTGGAGTCACCAAAGCTCAAGAACAAGAAAAAGATTTGAGCGGCAGTGTCGACTTTACATATCTTAGCAGCTACATCTGGAGGGGTTTCGATTATTACCCGGACGACCACAGTGCGATGCAAACAAGCATCGACCTGGATCTTTACGGTACGGGCTTTGGTGTCGGTGTCGGCTGGACAAGGGCTCTCCATGGCGGGTTTGAAAACGCCGAGCGGATTAACGTTGCCGTATACTATGGCAACACAGCTTACGAAGGGGAAGCCTATGCCATGAACTACACTACAGGCTGGGTGTATTATGGTTTTCCTGATGAGCCAAGAAGTGGCTCAGCATCGGGGCAGGCCGCGGACATGCAGGAATTATTTGCGGCATTTGCCTGGCCTAACCTCTGTCCTGCGGGAATAGTGCCAAGCTATACCGTTGTTACGATGTGGCCGTCGGAAGGCGACTCGGCAGCCCGCAGCAACTCAGGCTGGGCTCATATTATCGGGCTCGGATATGACCTTACGGTACCGGGCATCCTGCAGGATACAGCAGAGCAGGTCCTGCATCTCAGCGCTGCGATGGTTTACAACGACGGCATGGCTCCCGGCGTGGTGGTAAACGCTGGAAGCGGAACGGTGGACCACGACTGGTCACACGCCGTATTTGGGGTCTCGACGGACTTCGACTGCGGCAATAATCTGTCCTTTACACCGGCTGTCTACTATCAGTCATCATGGGAAGATACGGTAAACACACAGGACCAAACCTGGGTGAGCCTGAGCCTGAAGTACGCATTTTAAAACGCGATTGTTTAAAAAAGAAAAGGCCGGTGTTAAAACCGGCCTTTTTTATTTTAGGTGCATCGTGACCCTAAAGCTATGCGCCAACCGCTAATTCACACTCGGTTGGTATGTGCATATTCGAAGAATTTTTCTCTAAGCCGCCTGGTAATCAGTCCCGGCTTGCCGTCACCGATAATTCGGCCATCGATTTCAACAACACCGATAACCTCTGCCGCAGTTCCGGTAAGGAAAAATTCATCAGCAATATATAAGTCAAATCTTGTCAGGTCCTTTTCAACAACCTTGAGGTTCTCTTTCTTCGCAAGTTTTATGACGACCGCTCGCGTGATACCCTCGAGGCCTCCGGCTTCCGCCGGCGGAGCAAAAATCGTGCCCCGTCTTACGATGAAGACATTATCGCCGGTAGCCTCGGCAACATAGCCCAGGTGGTTGTACATAATGGCCTCGGGAACATCATTGTCAAGGGCCTCAATCTTGGCAAGGATGTTGTTCAGGTAATTAAGACTTTTTATCTGCGGCGGTATAGCCAACGGATGATTGCGAACCGTGGCAGTGCTGATGACCTTCAGCCCCTTTTCGTAAAGTTCCTCGGGATAAAGCTGAACGTTGCTGGCTATAATAACTATCATCCCCTGCTTACAGACAAAAGGATTTAGTCCAAGAGTTCCTATGCCGCGGGTAACCACCAGTCTGATGTAGCCCTCGGTCACGCTGTTGGCTTCGACTGTTTTTTCGGTCGCCTCAACGAGCCGCTCTTTACTCATGGGCATGTCGAGGCGAATACCTTTTGCCGATTCGTAAAGCCTCCTGATATGTGCATCGAACTCGAATATCCTGCCGTTATAAACACGAATACCTTCAAAAACCCCATCGCCATAAAGCAGACCATGGTCAAAAACGGAAATCTTAGCTTCCGCCTCGTCAACAAGTTTGTCACCAAGCCAAATTTTAAGTGCCATAAAACATTCCTCAATTCGCGTAAGTTTTCTTCGCTCTTCCCTGGCTCCGGGCTATCGGCCGTCCTTTATTTTGCCGTCAGCCAAAGTTATTATTCTTGCGGCCTTCTGCGCGATTCTGTGGTCGTGTGTTACCATCACGATTGTCTGACCGGCTTTATTCAATTTTTCAAAGGCATTTAAGATACCATTTCCTGTCTCAGAGTCAAGGTTTCCTGTCGGCTCGTCGGCCAAAAGTATTTTGGGCTCATTTATCAGCGCCCTGGCAATAGCTGCCCTTTGTCTTTCGCCGCCTGAAAGCTGATAGGGTTTGTGTTTGGCCCTGTGTGCCAGTCCCAACTCGTCGAGCAGTTTAGCCGCTCTGCTCTTTGCGGCACTTTTTGCCCCGAGCCAGCCGATTATGCTCTTCGATGCCATTGCCGGCAAAAAGACATTTTCCAGTACGTTTAATTCGTCCAATAAATGGTAAAACTGAAAAACAAATCCGACCATTTTGTTGCGGAATTTATTCAGCTCTGCGGCACGATAGCCGCTCAAATCCCGTCCTTTAAACCGGACCGTTCCCTTGTCGAGCGTATCCAGCGCTCCTAATATATGCAGAAGGGTGCTTTTTCCGCTTCCGGAGGCCCCTACTATGGCCAGAAACTCACCACTTTTTACCGCCAAATCAACGCCTTTCAGGACGCGGACCTGGGTCTGACCCATCCGGTAAGACTTATAAATTCCTTCAGCCTGCAATATTACATCGTCATTGCTCATAACTGGTCCACCTGCAAAGTTTTTACCGGCTGCAACTTTGCTGCCTGCCAACTCGGCACCAGCGCGCCGATTAAACAGGCTAAAATCGCAGAGAGTATAATACCTGTCAAAACCTTTAAGTCAATAGCATTCGGGATGTCACCTATGGCGTATAAGGTTCTGTCCCACAACTGAAATTCGAATTGTCGGAAGAGCCAGTCTTCGATTCGGTTTATCTTCATCAAAAACAACCAGCCCCCGAAAGAACCAACGGCCGAACCAAAAAGTCCGACCAGAAAAGCAAAGTTCAAAAACAGACTTATCAGATTTGTCCTCGAGACACCAATACTTTTTAATATCCCGATGTCTTTGCTTTTGTGGCTGACAATCATATAGAAAACGACAAAGACAATAAAGACGGCAATAATTCCAATCATGGCAAAGACGACCATCATCATCATTTGTTCGTTTTCAACGGCGGCAATAGCGCTGCGACGATAACCTTTCCAGCTTTCGACGCTTACGCTCTCGAGCAAACCGGCCCTTTTTTCGCCGGCCTTGGTCACCTTAAATCGGGCCCACAGCTGAGCGACACTATCACAGCCAGCCTGGAGTTTAATATTCGGCTTGAACTTAACATGAATGGCACTGGCTCTTTTTTCCGTACCGCCCATTCCACAAAGCAACTGGGCCTGCTCGAAAGGCAAATACACCAAGGCCCTGTCAACTTTTGCCAGGCCTGTATGTGAATTGTCGCTGTAATAAAAGGTCTTGGTGTTGACAAGACCCAGGCCCGCCTTGGCCAAGGCACCTTTGGGCGTTAATGGGAAACAGCTTATCACCAGGGAAAATACGGGCAGATTGGGGGCCTGTGTGTAATTGCCCCGCTGGTCTCTGGTAAGGGCTTTATCGATGCCGAGCACACACCCGGGAAAATTAGGCTCGTACGTCGGTTTAAACATATCTTCGCAACGGCTTTTATGATAGTAAAGACTCTCACCAAACCGGGTAACCTTGCAGTGCCGCGCCGGGTCAAGGCCCATTATCTCAACGCTGTTGTTTCGCTGCGAACCGTCAGCAGTCAAAATTCCATAGCTTTTGATTACCGGCGAGACGGCTTCGACAAAAGTTTGTCCCTGAAGGATTTCTATAAATTCCTCATAGTAGCTAAAGCCGACCATCGAATCTCTGCTGATAACGCAATCGCCGACCCAGTTGTGGTTTTTTGTTTTAAAATCGTGAACCAGACCTGTCATGACGGTCATCACAACAACAACCATAAAGATACACAGCGCAACGGCCAGCATCGCCAGATACGTTATGCGACGCTTGACTAAATACCTTATTGCAAGAATAAGTTTATACATACGTACTATTCATACCTTAGAATATCAACGGGTTTGGTTCTCGCAGCGACGATAGCCGGTATCAAAGCGCCGAGGGCCGAAGCTAAAATCGTGAAAAAAACTATCCAGCAGGTCGCGCCGACGTCCACCTCATTTGGTATCGTACTGAACATATACGCGCTGCTTTTCCAAAGTTTCAGGCCGGTCACTACCGTCACCCACTCCTCGATAACATTAATATTCCTTGTCACAAAATACCCCAGCGCTATTCCAATCGCCGAGCCGACGACGCCGACATAAATACCAAAACCTATAAAAATCGACGCCACCGTGCCGCCAGCCCCACCGCAGCTTTTTATCACCGCGATGTCTTTCAGCCTGGTCATCACTATCATATAGAATATGCAGAATATCAGCAGCACACCCACCGAGCATACGACGCCGAATATCAGCATTAAAACGCCCAATTGTTTTTTCAGCTCGCCGACAAAATCCTCCAGCATCTGTTTATAAGTCTGAAGCACAGGCTGCGAGACAGCGTATTCGGGCAGATTGTGCTGCCGTGCAAAGTCTATCCAGACCTGACGAACAGGCTCAATCGCCGCCTTCGGCTCAATACCTTCGGCAAGTTTTATTTTGATATCTTTCCCGGCGGCCCCTGCACCACCTGCCAGCTCGCGGACCTTTTCGATAGGCAGGTAGATGTCCTGGCTGTCCTGAAAGTACATGCCGACAAAAACAATGTCGGTTATGTTAAATTTCAAGTGTTTCGACTTGAATTTCTGCTGTGTTCGGCCTGATTCGGAATCTCTTTCTCGCTCGACAACGACACCGGTAGTAAGGACAACATCTTTACCAAACCATTGCTGCTTTTGCCCTTCAAAATCGTACCTGTCGGTTTTCTCATCGGGTTTGCCGAATATGCCGATGCTGACAAAACCACCGGCTTTGTCCGGACGGTCGGCCGGCGCGAAGGTCAGTTCACTGGAAATTTGCTTTTGAACAAGTAAAGAATTCTTAAAGCCGGTCACCTTTGAATACTGCGCGGGGTTAATACCAACGACCCTGACGGCGCGAACGTCACCGGAACCGAGATGCAACAGGCCGTAAGTGTCGAGCACCGCAGCCGCAGCTTCGACTTCGGGCAGTTGCTCAAGCCGCTCCAGGAGTTCTTCGTAATCCGGTATGCCTACCCACGGATTAAGATAAATATCTCCGAAGATTGTCGGCGCAATCCTGTCAACTTCGTCGATGAAACCCCCAAAGAGACTCGCAACAACTATTAAAAGAGCCGCGGCAAGGGCAACCGAGGCTATACTTAACAAGACTATCTTTTTTTTACGCAGGTATCGAAGCCAAAAAAATAATTTCAGCATTTGAAGCTCATCTGATTCATTATTTGACAGGCTTTAGAAGCGGAAACAGGACAACATCGCGAATACTTGCCGCACAAGTCAGAATCATTATAAGTCTGTCTATTCCAATACCCAGGCCGCCGGCGGGAGGCATACCGTACTTCAGGGCCATAACAAAATCCTCGTCCATAGTAGCCATCGACTCTTCTTGTCCCCGGAGTTGGATTTTGAAGTTTTCCTCCTGCACGGCCGGGTCGTTAAGCTCGGTATATGCGTTGGCCAGTTCCGTTTTTCCAGCGTAGAGTTCGAAACGTTCGGCGTATTTCGGGTCGCTTTTTTTGCGCTTCGTCAGCGGACACAGGGCAACCGGATAGTCAATCACAAAAGTCGGGTTCACCAGATTGTTCTCAACGGTATTTTCAAAAACTTCATTGATTACAACCACGTCATCCATGTCTTTTTCATCAAGGTCAAGTTTTCGTGCCCTTTTTCTAAGCGCGTTTATATCGTCAATGTCACAGCCGCTGTATTCTTTCAAAAGTTCGGCATATGTCGCCCGTCGCCACGGACGGCTAAAGTCAATAGTCTTTCCATCAAACTCCAGCTTTTGAGTATCACAGTGCTTCTCGACGAGCTGCGAAATAAGCTCTTCGGTCAAATCCATCATCACGTTGTAGTCGGCGTAGGCCTGGTAAAGTTCGAGCATGGTAAATTCCGGATTATGCCAACGGCTCAGGCCCTCGTTTCTAAAATTCCGGTTTATTTCAAATACCTTTTCCATCCCGCCGACAAGCAGTCTTTTCAGAAAAAGCTCCGGCGCAATACGCAAAAACAGGTCCAGATCCAGACTGTTGTGGTGCGTGGTGAAAGGCCTGGCGGCTGCGCCGCCAGCTACGGTCTGCATCATGGGTGTTTCAACTTCCAGAAAACCCCTTTGCTTCAAAAAATCCCGGACCGATGATATGATTGCACTTCGCTTTTTAAATCGCTCCATCACTTCGGGATTCGCCCACAGGTCAACATACCTTTGCCTGTAACGAAGGTCGATATCGGCCAGGCCGTGGAACTTTTCCGGAGGCTGGCAGAGACTTTTGCCAAGCAGCGTCACGTTTTCGGTCCATATTGTAATCTCACCGGTTTTGGTTTTGCCGAGTTTCCCTTCTGCGCCGATTATGTCACCGAGTTCAAGGAGCTTGACAAGAGCCCATTGCTTTTCCATGAGCTTCTTGCTGAGCCCGACTTGAATTGTGCCGCTGGAGTCTCGAAGCGTCATGAAAATCAGCTTCCCGATGTCCCTTAATAGTACAATTCGTCCGGCACACTTTGCACGCTGGGAATCGTCGCCGTCTTTGAACCTGCTTTTAATATCGTTAGCAGGCTCTGCCCCGTCATACCTGCCGCCGTAAGGGTCTATTCCCATCTCAGCAATAACTGAGAGCTTTTGTTGTCTTTGTTCTTCAAATTTGTTTTTGTCCTGCTTCCGAACCAAAACCTTAACCTTCTTTTTTTACATGCTGTTTTTATTGCTTTTTAGTGCCGGGCAGTCGCCTTTTAGGCCTCGCGGCACAACATCGAAAGGCGTACCGTTTGCCGGTCATAAACTTCGCTCGAGAAGTTTGGTCATAACAACCAGCCTCGCAACAGCCAGTTGTGCATCGGCCGCCAGAACTTCTTCGGAGGAATGCTTCTCCAAAGGCGCTTCTGCTGCATCATGACCGGCCCTGACCAGTACATCATTCTTGCGCTGGATGTCTAATCTTTCCCTAAACTCGTTACTCTTAAATTCGACTTCAACATCAGGCCCAACGCCCCAATCGTCCCTGCCGAGTTTTTTCATTGCATCCCGGCTCTTAACTCGCTGGCCCGAAGGCAAATGATAATATGCCATAGTGTACTTGAGCTGTCCACCCCCCTCAGGGTAATGGGCGATACCCTGGACACTTCCTTTGCCGTGAGTTCTTTCGCCGACCAGTACCGCACGTTCGTGTTTCGGGTCTGCCAGTGCGCCAGCGACAATTTCCGAGGCGCTGGCTGAATACCGGTTTATAAGCACCACCAGAGGATGCCCGGGATGCGTGCCCCTTCCGTGAGCGACCGGATAAGTGGGAATACCAAACCTCGAACGTGTGCTGACAATAAGGCCTTCGCTGATGAACTTGTCTGTTATAGCAACGGCGCTGTCCAAAAGCCCTCCGGAATTGAATCTCAAATCAAGTATCAGGCCCCTCATACCCCGGGCTTCAAGGTCGAGAAGCGCTCTTTCCAAATTGGAAGCAGTGTCCGAAGAGAAACTCGTAAGCCGGATGTAACCAATTTTGTTCTCGTCGTCAATAACATAGAGCCAACCGCCCTGTTCGGTCCTTTGCCAGCCTCTTATAGTCGGTACAACTATTTTTGCTCGCGTAATAGTTATATCACGATTTTGTTCATCTCCGGGAGTTTTGACCGTTAACGTCACTTTCGTGCCGGCCGGCCCCGTTATTCTTCTGACGGCGCAGGTAAGTGACATATCCTTCGTGTCCACACCGTCAGCGGCCTCAATTATATCACCCGCATCGAGACCGGAGTAGTAAGCCGGAGTATCGGGCAGAAGACTCGTTACCGTAAGCAGCCCTTTTTCCTTTGCAATCTCTATGCCGACGCCGGTGAACTCGTTGGTCATCATCTTTTCGAATTACTGAACCTGCTGTGGCCAGACCACAACGGTGTAAGGGTCCAGCGATGACAGGGCCGCTTCGGTGAACTGCGCTATCAGGACGTTTGGTGATAATTCCACGCTGACATCATTCAAGGCCAGGACCTTGTCAAAGATTTCCAGAAACTTGTCTTTTGTTACACCCGTAAGTGACTGGTTGACTTCGTCAAGAAGAGCATCGAGAAATGCCGACCACGTCGAAAGCTGGTCGCTTCGAGGCCTGGCAAAGTCCTGGTTATTTTCCTGTATCTGTTCATACGAGGCCTCCATGACCTCAGCCAGTATTTTACAGCGATTTATGGCCTTTACCGACATCTGGCGATAGTCAATGGGATTGACATAGTTAGAATTCAGCACGTTTATCGCCCGTATGAACATTTCCTTTTTCACGCCCTCATAACGCTCATTGCTGGTTTCGCATGGGCTGTCCTGAAAGGAAGAGACAATATTGGCCTTTTCGATAAGCTGTTCGGCATAGTCGGAATACTGCTGGTTTTCCTCATAAATCGCCCCAAACCAGCTGTAGCAGGTTATGTATGCTTCGAGCCAGTCGCCTTTTGCCTCATATTCCGCGGACTTGGCTTTGGCCTTTTGAAAAATTTCCGTAACAAATGGGTCGGCGAGAAGCTTTTGTTTTTGTGCCTCGTCAGCGTATTCTTCGGCACTGGCGACAACAACCAGAACAGACGAGATATCATTAATGTCATCGGCTTCGGTGTCGGTCTGAAATTTCTTCAGAGACTCCAACTGCTCATTGTACTGTTTTTCCCAGGTTGACTTTCGCCTCTGGTCTATGGCCATGTATTCGTCGATGATTTTTCTCAGGCTGACCAGCCAAATCTGTTCGTCCTCCTGCGGTTGTTCGACCGAGTCGATGAGTATTCGGGCGTCTTCGAACTTTCCCTGATAAATCATCTCACAGGCGGCTTTGGCAACGCTTGAACTTGTCGATACGAGGTTGGTAGCTTCGCTCTGCTCGGGCCGTAAGCCCAGACCGTAACCAATCGAGAGGAAAAAGACTATCGACCATCCAAGAGCTACCAGCCCTACAACTTTCACGGTGCGCATTTGTGCTTTTGCAACTCTGTGAAAGGACCCGGTTTCTACGGAACCCGACCTGCCACGTTTGGGACAAACAAAACGAAGAAGAAGCTTTGCAACCTCAGCCAATAAATTTCTCAACCGTTTTCTGCTCAAAATAAAAATCCTGAAAAGTTGTAACCGGTTATCAATATTACATACACTCAGCAGCCTTGCCGGCACAGCCCAAAATGTTCAGCTTGTGTTTAACCATATTTTTGATGGCTTCACGACCCGGGCCCAGGTACTTGCGAGGGTCAAATTCACTGGGCTTGGTGACAAAGACCTCTCTGATTTTTGCCGTCAGTGCCATTCTTAAATCGGTGTCTATATTGACCTTGCAAACAGCCATTTTAGCTGCTTTGCTGATTGCTTCTTCCGGCACCCCCATAGCATCGGGCATGTCGCCGCCATACTTGTTGATAAGGTCCTTGAATTCCTTCAACACGCTGCTCGAACCATGCATAACAAGAGGAAAGTCCGGTAACTTTTCGCTAATCTGTTGTATTACGTCAAAAGCCAGCTTCGATTCGGTCTTGAACTTGTAAGCGCCGTGGCTCGTGCCGCAGGCGACGGCCAGCGAATCGCACTCGGTCTTCTCGACAAACTCCACCGCCTGTTCCGGGTCGGTCAGATGTTTGGCTATCTCATCGTGGCCTACACCGACAACGTCTTCCTCAATGCCACCGAGCTGCCCGAGTTCGGCCTCAACCACCACTCCGTGGTCATGTGCATATTTGACAACTTCACTGGTGATGCGGATATTCTCCTCGAATGGCTGCTTCGACGCATCAACCATTACGGAAGTAAAGCCGTCGTCGACACACTGTTTACAAATGTCGAAAGTATCACCGTGGTCCAGGTGCATCACAATTGGTATGTCGGGATTCTCGGCAACAGCTACGTCAATTATGGCCCTCAAATAGCTCATACTCGCATACGAACGGGCACCTCTTGACACCTGAAGAATAAGCGGGGCTTTTTCTTCAGCTATTGCGCTCATTATCCCCTGAGTAATTTCCATGTTGTTTACATTGAACGCGCCGATTGCATAGCCGTTGTTGTAAGCCATTTCAAACATCTTTTTCGTGCCAACTAATGCCATTAAAATAATCTCCTTAAATCTTTCAAAAACTACAAATAACTAATCACCCTTTTTTAATACTCGGAAGAACCACCGAGTCTCATATAGCTTCTTTTGCCTATGGCCATCTCTGGAACACCCTGAGGCCATATACTGAAAACAATCGCCTGCCTGTCCAGCGATTCGTCGGCGCTGTAGGTAATAGCACAATGTATTCTGTGATATTTTCTTACCAGCGTTATGTCGCTTCGAACGTTGGCGTTATAGTCGAAATCATACTGCTGGGCAAAAATGAGCGTATACCGCGGGTCAAGTATATATGTCGCCGCAAAAGTAAAGGCGTTGGAGCCCTTTTCATCAAGAACCTCAATACGCCGCAGGTACCTGGTGCCTATATAATAACTTAAATTCGGCCAGCACAAACGGGAAATGCCTGCACTAAACTGCTGCACGACCCCGCTTTGCATATCGAAGTTCATATCGCTAAGCACTGCGGTGGTGTCACTGATTCGCCATATGTAGTCCGAGGCGAAGTAATTCCGGCGAGGCCCGTATTGTTCGAACCGGTGGAATATGCCGCCGCTACGCAGGCTGCCGTTGAAAATATCCGGTGCTGAAAAAACCCTAAGAGGAACAATCGGCCTGTTCCAGATAAACCTGTCCGGGCCCGTAGAATTGCTGACGTCCATGGGGTCGTCCACCCAGACAGCTTCGACGTCAAGCCGCATCCAGTCAACAGTACGCTGCTGATTCGCCGGGCCACGCCTCGTCTGGAGACGCTGCGAGAGACCGACGGCAACCATGTCACGCTGTTTCGCAGCAGAGTGGGTTTCGGTATAAGCGGCAGTAGTGACCCAGGGTTTGACCACGTGTCTCAACTGGTTCAAATCCCACAGCCTGGATTTGGCATTCGGATATACTTTCCAAAACGCCTGCGGGAACAGGCGAACGCCCAGCTCGCCGAGCCATATCTGGTCTTCGCCAAACGTACCAGAGTTGCTGCCGTCAACCAGCGTTGTCGCAAAGCCGCTCCGGTCGTCATAGCCGAAGGTACCCGCCACAAACGGCACCATTTTAAAACCTTCTCCCTGCAGCGGCATATCAAGTTCACTGCGATGAGAAACAAACGAAAAGACCTCGCCGCCGATTTGCGTGGTATGATTCCGCCCAATCTTCTGCTGCATACGACTGACCTGAGTATCGCTGTAAAAAGTAAACACATCGTCAAAAAGCGACTCGCCTGTCAGATGAAATTCCAGGGTGGGCAACTCCTGAAGTTCATCCATAAAACTGTTCATTCGCCATTTGTTCAGAATTGATACAGCCTTGTTGTCTTCTATACGTTTCAGATGAAGGTATGTTTCTTCTGTCCCGACATTGAATTCGTTTCTGTAAAAAGCTTCTACGAAATCCTCGTCCGAAGACCAGCCAACACCTGTGGTAAGCTGCCATTTGTTCGGCAAAAACTGCCTGTGTCGCCACGAGAACCTGCCGCGGATATCCCGGTCCGGCTTGAGGTTTCTGCGGCGGGCATTCCTGCCCAGCCTGTCCTCGCCACTGTCTCGGATTACATAACCTAAAATCCTGCCGTAATAGTCTTCCTTCCTGTATTCAATTTCAACCCCCGTTCCAGCACCGCGCTTGCTGAAGTGGTCCAGTGCGAATGTGCTCTCAACTCCCTCCGGTTCCTGAAAGCCCAGAAGACGCGACAGGTACCATCTCGTTTCTGTGGAAACCCCCCAGATGCTGTCCTTGCCAATACTTAAACTTTTAATGGGCACGTCGGGCCTCTGGAGATTGCTTCGCATATAAGGCCAGCGGAAAACCGTCGTCTGGCCCACCTTGAAACGGATATCGCGCATCTCCGCTTCAAAGCTGTTGTCGGTAAGCGTGTCCTCCCGCTGGTCCACTGCCGTCGTGTCTACAATGTTAACATCCGAGGCGGTCATCGAAATCTGAGGTTTATAAAACTCGCTGCTGGTTAGCACCATTTCTTCGGCGGTGAACCGATTTGCCGCAACCTGCCGCAGCTTGGCGGCACGAACGTAAATCGGCATGCCACGCCTGACGTCGAAATTCCGCATCACGGCATTTATGATAATCGCTTTCTTCTGCCTAAAGTCATAGTAAAGCTCATCGGCACGAATGGTGCGCGAGTCTTCGGTCATAAGAACATCACCGGTCATATAAATCGCGACGACCCCACTTTTACCAAGAAAGTCCTCATCCTCCGGTTGGGCTCCGCCGGTCTGACCGGACGAGCGAAAGATAACAGTGTTGTCGGCCTGCAACTCCAGCAGCCCCCCGCTTTCATCTGTCTTTTGCCAGATATAAAGCCTCCCTGTCACGGTTTCAATTTCCATCCCGTCGGCTGAGGGTGCTGATTCTATCTCCGGCTGGGCCTGACCCGCGGGGGCAATATTAACAGGATAGAGAAACTTAGGCTTCTTCTCTTCCGGCCGTGCGGCTATTGCAGGGACAGCTTCAGGTTCTACGGCCTCTGCCGGCTCTCTGACAATGGCACGCTCAATAGGTTTTTTTACAGGTTCCTCGACAACAAGTTCTTTTTCTTTCCACCCGGGAACCATCGCCTCAGGCTGGATAACGAACTTCGGACCGATAGGTACCGCAGCAGCACGGGCTTTCGAATAAAGCGCCAGCGAACGAGGGTCAAAGCTTTCTCTTTTATCGGCAGTAACAAAAACCTCACCGCCAAGGTCGAAGTAAACGACCATCTCTTTGCCGGGCTCGATTATCACCTGCTCCAAATCAGTGGTCTTCGCGAAACGGCCTTTCCAAACCGATATGTTACCCTGCAGATAAACCCGTACATTCACACGGACATACAGGCGACCGCGAAACTCTGTCGATTCACTCTGGAGCCACGCGACGGCCTTGTCGCTGGTGAAACGATTCGCCCCGATTAACATCGAAAAGCCTTCACGAAATACCAGCGCATGCTCTGCTTCGGTTACCTGATAGCTTATGACCTCCGCCCCTGACAAATGCAAATCCTGCCCGACAAATGGCCTGGCCTGGCCGTTCTCTATGGCAGACAAGCTCCCCGCCGTAAAGGCCACAAAACAAAACAAAAATAAAATTAGAAGCGGCTTCCTGCGCATATCAAAATTTTCATGCCCTCTAAAATCCAGTCACAAGCTGATATTCCTGCAAATTATAGCCGCTTGCGCAGGCAAAGCCAGTAAAAACCGGCAAAAACAACCACAACTTGATTTATTCCCGACAATAAGCTAAAATCAACGCAAAACACCATAATCAAGTTTGCAAATGGCCAAAAGAGAATACTCCGAATACCAAAACAATGCAATCTCGCAGTACTACAACAACCTCGATACCATAATGCTACAGAAGCTCAGCGAGCTTGTAACCGAACTTTATCTCGCCGAAACCCCCGCCAAAAAAGACCGCCTTTGGCAAAGGGCACATAAGGCCATGAAAAATCTCAAAATTGCCCCGGTAATCATCGAACACATAATGGCAAAAAAAGATGCCGAAATACTGGCAAAAAACCTAAAAGACTGGCTCGAAAAATCACATAAATAAAAAAATAAACCCCCGCAATCTCAATCCTAATAATCAATTATCCCTAATCATTCACCAATTACAGCCCTTCCAGCCAGTTGTCGCAAAAGATGGCCAAATCCAGTCCATCCACAAAGCCGTCAGGAGATCCCTCCGGGGCGATGTCCGCCGACGGACTGCCGGGAGGCTGCTGCCATTGATTTGCAAGGATAGCGAAGTCGGAAAAATCCACTATGCAGTTACCGTCAAAATCGCCGGGCGTACCGCATCCCGTTACCTCCACATCGTCGATATTCCAACCGGAGTATTGCCAGGAAGAGTCTGTCGGTCCCATACCCCACCGGATATACACAGTAGATTGCTCATCAGCAGTGCTCGAAATATCAAACGTCTGTAAAGTCCAGCTCGAATCAGTAACTTCCATCGTGTTCTCCCAAATGAGGTTCCAACTACTCCCATTATTGGAAACCTCGACATATGCGTGGTCATAGGCCGGCTGTTCAACATTAAGCCACCTATAGAACCTAAGTTGAACGTTTGCATAATCTGAACAGTCGATGCCCGGCGTGGTGGCCCATTCTGTTGAACTAATGTTATTCCTGTAATCTCCCGAGAGATTGTATCCCATCACGTTGGAATCTGTGTACCCGGATGTCGGGTCAAGGCTTCCATATTCCCCGCCACCGCCTGTCGGCACACCCCACTCCCATTTTGAAAAACCTACTCCAGAGTCAAGTGTCCACCCAGGGTCGGTATCCATATATGCCGTGTAAATTGCGACTTTTAGCAGGACCTCGCGGGTCTGGGAGGTACCAGCCGTCAGGTTCGTGAACACGACGGTATCGGTATAGGTGCCGGTTGCGAAAACGTTGGCGTCGGCATTGATAGACACCGTTACGGTTTCAAAGCTACTGGGGACAAGTGTGCCGCCTGTGTTGGACAGGTCGAGCCACGACGCAGTCTTGCTCGCCGACCAAAGGATTGAATTTGAATCATTATTGGTCAGCGTATAGGTAATGCTGTTGGGAGAGAACGGGCCACCCTCAGGGCCGGTAGCAGTAAATCCTGGTACAGGAGTTATCTGCAAATCATTAGAATCACCAAACGTAAAGGTCATTGTACTGCCTGAGGCACCGATGGAATGAATGTCCAGCCACGAAGCATCGCCGGCCCACCACTTAGTGTTGGGGTCGGTCATTGGGCCGCACTGGTTATACGAGCCGGCATCATAGAGGTCCGTTGAGTCCCCGTAATTACGGTTGTTCTCCAGGTCCCAGTCCCCATCAGCCTGCACCAGTGTGACCTCGTAATGTAAAGCAGGGGTCATCTGTTCATTATTATTGCTGCCCTTTTCATCGATATGCCAGATGGCAATTCCCGCATCGGGAAGGGTGCTGTCGCGCCCGGTCTTCTGACGATTGGAAACCAAATAGTACTCATCGGACAATGTCGGATGAGGATATTTGTAGAACGAATTGATACCAGCGGTAACAGAAAGAGCGGTCTGCGGGATTTCAAGAGTCGTCATAGTCGCCCAACCTGAAATATCTTTCAAGTAAGCGCACGGCTCGTGCGGATTGTAGCCGCCACCGCCGAAGCTTCCCGCCGCCATCAGGCAATAATCGCCTAGTCCCCTGGATTCATACCCATAATCATAAAGGTCCGGCCACCAACAAATCATATGGCCGTTTTCGTGACAAAATGTTCCTATCTCCAGGCTACTGCCCATATCGGTGATTTGATACTTATAGGAGGAAACGCCATCTGCGCTAAACGAGACGGTCGATGAATGAGGCCAAAGCCCTTTCCCCCATCCACTGCTGACCGTTCCCGCATAAAAGCAGTTAATGCCATCAATTAAACCATCAGCGTCCGAATCATATTGACTAAAGTCGAACCCCCTGCCGTCCAGCCAGTTCAAGGCCTCAATAATAAGTTCCCTTGCTTTGGGTCCGGCAGTTTGGGCGGGGTTGTCATAATAAATTTTGTTATGAACTGCGGTGTAATAAACCGGCGGTACATAGTTGGTATAAGTCAGTGCCCCGTCGGAAACATCATAAAAATAATCGCGGATTGAGCCGTTGTTTCCATATCCCGTATAACCTACCTGGTTACAATAGTTATTAACATCGGCGGGAGGAATAGTATTTGGTTCATCGGGGAAATCGACGATAAGGCATATGCCTTTGACATTACCGGAAGACGAGGCCATCACAGATGGAGTACTCAGCGCAGCAAGGGTCTCGGCTTCTCCGGCTGCAAATCTGGCATGGGCAGCAGCTATCTTGGCTCTGGAAGCCTCTTTTTTAATACGGATATGCGGCTGGATGCCCGTTTGCACAGGCAACGGCTCACCGACCAAAACTCCGGTTGAGAGCAGCTCACTCTCATCGTACGAAAGCCCGGCATAACATATCCACTGAGTACTCGGGTCGCGAACCAGCGTGTAACCGTCCAGAGACTCAACCACCTGGTAGAACTCATCTCCCCAGATTCTAACTTCGACGCTGGACCCGTCCGGCTGACGCAGGTGAAATATCTGCCCAAAGGCCGGAACAGCCGAACTTTCCCTCGCCATCAAAAGAGTCAGCACCACCAGAAATACTGGCATTATCAGCCAGGCCTTTAGATTTGTCCTTCCGTCTATTTTTGTTCCTCCTTTTTTGGCGAGTTTTTTACCCACTCCAGATAACACATGCGTTTTTAGTGGGAAAATCTCCGGCATGGAACAAAAACACGGCCTTACCGGCCATTTCTCCCAAATTAAGCCTAGTATAGACTACACGATTCAGCCCAAAATTTCAAGAAAGAAATATAAGCGGTTCTATCTACCGCTGATTGTAAGCAGGGAGTCTTTAATCTAAAAAAACAGCAAAAATCTCTCCTTCGGCCTTTTACATAACACCAACTACCCCCTGCCTACAGAAATAGCCCTTGACCATCCAACCAGAGCAATATACAATCTTGGCAAATCAATGTCGGGGTAAATTTGAAAGGAGACAGAAATGAAGAACGAAAGAATTACAATCCTATTTCTGGTTTTACTTTGTTGTTCGCTTGTTTTGACAGGCTGCAAGGATACTGAGGAAGAAAAAGCTACTGCGGAGGTGGCAGAAGTAAAAGCCTCCGTTGAAAAAACTGCTGCCGAAGCAAAAGCTGCCACTGAAAAAACTGCTGCCGAAGAAGCCGCCGCCGAAGAAGCCGCCGCCGAAGCAAAAGCCGCCGCCGAAAAAGCTGCTGCCGAAGAAGCTGCCGCCGAAGCAAAAGCCGCCGCCGAAAAAGCTGCTGCCGAAGAAGCCGCCGCCGAAGCAAAAGCTGCCGCCGAAAAAACCGCTGAGAAACTGAGTGAAGAGATGTTACCCTAAAGCCTGGAGTTGCTGTTTACGGCCAAGTTACTGATGCACAAGCCTGCCGATTAGGCTATTTCCATCGACCGCAATTGGCTCTTACTCCTTACACTCGCCACGATGATGTTACGAAAAAAACGCTAGAACCCTAAGCCATAAACTTGCCATACTATTTGCGTCGGTTTAAGTGGGAATACCTATGTTGTTTTTTTTTAGCTTTCACCCCCAAAATTGGAACGTGTTTACCCGATGAAGGTGGTTCCACATATTCGTTAGATGGCTCCTTTTGGCACTGGCCATCCACAACCAGTTGGTAGTGATATCGGCCTGTCGGCAAATTCAGCATTAACTGCCAGATACCATCGTCACTGACTTTTTGCATTGGTGTCTCTTCGGGCTGCCAATTATTAAAGTCGCCAGCAACCTGCGCATTTTTGGCGTGCGGACATAGTGCTATAAATACCACACCGTCGCACTTTTGTTTCATGTGGGAACATTCAAAAAGCATGACCTCGGTACAACCTCGTTTTGGTTGTTCGTAGACACGCTCTCCATTATCTCTTGCTTCGATTGCCAAAGGTGCAAAACCATCTTCGCTCAGGCAGCGCCGACGGCCTCGGTTCGGTACTGATATTTCCTCTATGGGGAGTTTTGCTGCCTTATGCAACTCATTAGCGGTAGTGTTTATGAATTTGAGCAAACCGTGCTGGGGCTTGGGGGACTGGTGGCAATGTTGCTTACTACCTTCACTACAAGTATGCTTCTGCTTATCAAACAGAGGTCGAAGCTCCAATGCGCTTGATAGTACATCGCTGGCGGCTTGATATAAATCAGCTAACTCTTCTGAGACCGATTCTTGAGGTATTGCTGCTAATAGTAATAATGGTAAAGGTTGTCCAATTGTTTTCTCAAAAGCAAGCAATTGCTCAATTGTGAAACACCTTTTTTTCCTGGCCACTCGGCTCATGAATGATTCACTGACTCCAATCTTGTCGGCAATTTCACTCAGGGTCATACCTTGCTTTCTAAAATACTCCACCAAATCAGCTGAAAGGCTGGCCTCTATTTGTTTTCTTGTTACCATTTCTATTTCTCCCCGTTTTCCCCCTCGAGACTATGAATTTCAGATTCCCCGTTCTCACTTTTATCCAGTTTCTTTCTATCCCTATTTACCTGTTTAGGTGAACGATACTTTTGTAAAGCTATGCTTTCTGCTTTAAGTGAATAACAAACTAAACAAATATCCAACTGGATTTCGTTATAAAACCTTTCAGCTTCCTGTAAGTTACCTTCCAAAAATGCGTCTCTTATCTTAGTCACATTTTTTGTAAGGCGCTGCTCATAACCAGCACATACAGCAGAACCGGAAGCCCTTAGTTTCTGCACAAATCGCTCGCTGCAATCAATGAATCGCTTTATCTTATGCTTCTCAGCTTCCGACCACTGCGGTACATGTGCTTTCCTACCTGACAACGAACTACTCCTTTGTTCTAAGCAGATATCATTTTCATCACCCTATACCTTATATTTTACTATTATCTTATTCAACTCAGTTATACCACTGACTTGCCCAGTGGTCAAGTAATTTTCCTATTTTTCCCGTTTCTTTTAGTCTCCCCCTGTTTTTGGGCTAAAAACAAGCTTCTTTTCTAAATTTCTTTATA
>Ga0114923_10000870_pt1 | contig 21643 bp, 22 predicted proteins | sample SumtaG_FD_89578 | JGI IMG/M metagenome (GOLD analysis project Ga0114923, IMG submission 89578) | Deep subsurface microbial communities from Indian Ocean to uncover new lineages of life (NeLLi) - Sumatra_00157 metaG | ecosystem: Environmental > Aquatic > Marine > Oceanic > Sediment | place: near...
ACTATACAAAATAGCTAGAAAAAAAGGTTACAAATCAGTAATCCCTCCCAAAAAAGAAATGGAGATTTTTTGGATTAAAATAAAAAATCACCATGAGGAAGGTGATTATTATATTCTTAATTTAGAAATGAAAGTTAAAAGCGGAACGTATGTTAGATCTATAGCTGAAGAGATAGGGGAAAAATTAGAAATTCCTGCAATGGTAAAAGAATTAAGAAGAACAAAAATAGGCAAATTTAAAATTGAAAATGCAATTAAAATAAAAGATTCCCGTTCATAAAAACAACATAACCCGTAACAAGAATTATTGTGGCAACAACTGCCCCAATAACAAACCCAGCCAAAGAAGAAGCCATCACTTTCCCAATCTGGAATTTAAAAGTTCTTTTTTCGTCGGAAACAAAATCTCTTAATAATCTCTTCATAGCCATATTCTTTAAAAAATTAATATTGATTAATTATAATACAAACTTGCTAAACAATACAATAATGTTAAGCGCCACTTTTAATCTCAATTACGTCCCCATCTTTGACAATATAATCTTTACCTTCTGTGCGAATTAATCCTTTACTTCTTGCTTCAGCAAAACTTCCTGCATCAAGAAGATCTTTCCAATTAATAATTTCTGCTTTGATAAAATTCTTTTCAAAATCACTATGGATTGCTCCACCTGCCTGGGGAGCTTTGTCTCCTTTTTTAATAGTCCAAGCTCTTGATTCGTCTTCTCCTGTGGTTAAAAAAGTAACTAACCCAAGTAATTTATAACATTCTTTAATTAATGCTTCTATTTTTAACTCAGAAGATAATCCAAAAGATTCTCTTTCTTTAGGATTAATTTCCAAAGCTTCACTTTCGGTTAAAATATCAGCAATTAAAAAAGGCCATTTATTTTCTTTAAATTTTTGAATAATCTCTAGAGAAACCTCTTCATCTCCTCCATTTAGTAAATACAATCTTTTCTTTAAAGTTAATAATTGATAGCTATTAAGGGTTTTACTTGCTTCTTCATCCCAGGAATTTTCCATTAAAAGAATTCCTTTTTGAAGAAAATTTTGAGCTTTTTTTAAAACCTCTAGTTTTTTTATAGCTTCTTTATTTCCTGACCTAGACTCTTTTTCTAAAGCATATATTCTTTTTTCTACAGTCGCTAAATCTTTTAAAATCATTTCTGTATCTAATGTTTCTTTGTCATTTAAAACATCTATTCGAGATTGCGTATTAATTACTTTGTCATTTTTAAAACAACGCAAAATATAAAGAATAACATCGACCTCTCTAATATTAGCTAAAAACTTATTACCTAAGCCTTCTCCTTTGCTAGCCCCTTTAACCAATCCAGCAATATCAACAAATTCTACTGTTGCATATATTTTTTTTAAAGAATTACTAAATTTTTCTAATTTATCTAATCTTTCATCGGGAACAGCAACAACTCCAATATTTGGATCAATTGTACAAAAAGGATAATTAGAACAATCAACTTGTTTTTTAGTAATAGCTTGAAATAATGTTGACTTACCCACGTTGGGTAAGCCAACTATACCAACAGAAACAGACATGCTTTAAATTGTTTTTAAAATCTTAAAATCTTTTATTAATACTTCCTTCATATTGGCATTATAAACAGCAACAGCAGGATGGTAAAGAGGAACAAGTTTAATATTATTTTTAATATCAAAAATTTTTCCATGAATTTTACTGATTAAATCAATTTGATCCTCCAAATTAAATTTTTTCATTAAGAAATTCATAGAATGCCTACCTAGAGGAGAGATGATTTTAGGATTAATTGCTTCAATTTGCCTTTCTAAATAAGGGGTACAAACTTCTAATTCTTCTGATTTTGGATCTCTATTTTTTGGAGGACGGCATTTTAATAAATTAGCAATATAAACTTCTTCTCTTTTAATGCCAGCAGAATTTAATAGTTCGTCTAAAAACCTACCAGAAGCACCACAGAAAGGAACTCCTGTTTTATCTTCTTGAGCTCCCGGAGCTTCTCCGATAAACATAATTTTAGCACTATGATTACCTTGTCCAATAACAGGAAGAATTCTTGTTTTATGTAAAGAACATTTTTTACAACCAACAACATCGTCTTTCACTTGTTTTAATTTAGTTTCTTTTTCTTTCAACATTTTATTTCTCTAAATATTTGTTTTACAATCTTTTTATCCAAAAAAATAATTCTTAATAGAAAACTTAAATTGTTCTACAAATAAATCTTTAAATAATCTTAAATTGTTTTGTTCATAAAACAAAATAATAGATTTTTTATATTCAGACTCATCTACGCTTCTATAAGATAAGGGACAAATATTAAAAGCTAACAGAACTGCATTTCCCAGTAAACGAGCCGTACGCTTATTACCATCTATAAAAGGTTGGATATAAGACAAAATAGCAACAGTAAAAACAGCTTTTGAAAAAGGGTCTTTTGTCCGATTAATCATTTTAATCATTTTTTCCATTACTTCTCTAATTTGATGTTGATTATCTAGGGGCATATATTTTGTACCAATAATACCAACTGGCCTTTGACGAATCCCTTTTTCTATATCTAAATCATCAACAATTAAAGAATGAATACTCTCTATTTTTCCTAAAGTTAATTTTTTAAAATTACTACGTGTATCAATAATATAATCAATAGTTTTTTTATGATTAAGAATCATGATAGCTTCTTCTTTTTTATGACCAATAGCTTCTTTTGATTCTTTAATTAAAATTTCCGTATCTATTAACGAATAAGTATTCCCTTCAATTTTTGAAGATTTCCAGCTTAACTCAATTGATAGGCGCTCAAGCTCTTTCTTAAGATCTTTCTTTGATAAAGCAGATGTTTGTTTTTGATAATTACTATTAAGATTTTTTAATTCTTGAACTTCTTTAATTGAAAAAGCCTTTTTCATTTTAAAAACATTGAAATTAAACATAGGAAAAGAAATAAATCTTTTATCAGTATCCAATAAGAAATAATTGTCTATATTAATGTATTTCAAAAATTCTTGATCTATTTTTTCTTGATAAAAAACACTTCTTCCTTTTCCCTTTCTTTCAATTAAATCAAATTTCAATAAAACATTGATGTCTCGGATAATTGTTAAACGAGAAAAACCACCAAAATACTCCGTAATTTGTTTATTTTTTGCCCTACCAACAGTTTTAATAAATTCTAAAATTTTAAATTGTCTTTCTGTTAAAGGTTTCATTTTTAAATTGTTTCATTAAAGATGCCTTAATTGTATCATAATGATACAATTAATGAAACAATTAGGAAATTTTTAAATAATTCAATACTATAAAACAAAAAATTATACTTCTATCCCTATAGGGCAGTGGTCTGAACCCATAATATTTTTCAAAATAAAAGATTTTTTACACTGAGAAAATAAATCTTTAGAAATGAAGAAATAATCTATTCTCCACCCTACATCTCTTTCCCTGGCATGGGCAAAATTAGACCAAAAAGTATAAGCTTTTTTATCTTTATTAAAAAATCTAAAAGAATCAATAAAACCTAAATTTATTAATTTATCTATTTTTTCTCTTTCTTCTGGAGTAAATCCTGTACTGTTTTTATTTTCTTTAGGTCTCGCTAAATCAATTTCTTTATGAGCTATATTAAAATCTCCTGTTAAAATTAAATTTTTATTGTCCTTTTTTAAATATCCAAACAAATAATCATAAAACTCTAATTTATAGTCCATGTCTTGCTTCTGCCTGCCTCCATTAGGCATATAAAAATTAATTAAAGTAAAATCTTTATACTTTAATTTAATCATTCTTCCTTCCTCGTCAAACCTTTTAAATCCTATTTCTTTTTCTATCTTTAAAGGTTCTTTTTTAACATAAACAACTGTCCCAGAATAACCTTTTCTGGCAGCTGAATTAAAAAAAGAATAATAACCACCAATATCAACTAATTCTTCAGGTAATTGTTCTTTTTTAGATCTTAATTCTTGTAAACAAACAATGTCTGCATTAGATTTTTCAAGCCAATTCAAGAAACCTTTTTTGTAAGCAGACCTTAATCCATTTACGTTCCAAGATAGAATCTGCACAAATTTAAAAAGCTATTTAATTTCATAAGTTACATCGACACTAATTTTTATTTTGCCTGAATCTAAATAATTCTGAAAATCTTTCTCGTAAATTTCTTTACTATTTTTTATATGAAACTGAGGCATCACAAAACTTTCATCAAAATTAATTATTTTACCCAAAGAAATACCTAATTGCTCTGATATTTTAGAGGCCTGAAGTTCAATATTATCTAATGCTCGCTTTCTAACCTGTTCTTTTAAAACTTCTTGATTATCGACAGAAAACCTTAAACTATCAATATCATCAACTTCGTTCGCAAAAGCACCCTGAATTATAGATTTTATCTTATTAATGTCTTTAACTTTTACTTCGAAAAATCTTTTTGCTTCATATGTATTGCCATTTCCAACAGGAAGTACGCTGAAAGAAACTGTTCTAATATCCTCTTTTTCTACTCCTAAAATCGTAATAATTCCCACAATATTTCTCATTCTTTCTTCATTCTGACTAACCGCCTCACCAATATCCTGAGAACTATTGGCAATAATAAAATTAATGAAAGCTGAATCAGGTTCAACGGAAATTTCTGCATCCCCAGAAATAGTCGCATATCTTCCTAGTCCAATGTTTTGAGATTCTCTAATTTTATTATTAATACTAATAAGTAAAAAAATATTAAAAAGAATAAATGTAAGAATCAATAAGCTTAAGAAGAGGGAATGTTTATCTTTTAATTTTACATTCTTATAGTTCATTTTTTAAAAAAAATTACTATTCTACAAATTTTATTACTTCTACTGCTGTAAAAACATTTCTTGAAGTAATGTCTTCATTGCTTTCCCTAATTTTAATAACAATAGGGCCATTTAAAAGATTTGGTGAAAAATCTTCAATTGTAACAGGAATTTCCTCTCCTCCTTGTAAGGATTTGCTAATAAGGTTAGTTCCACTATTTATTATTATTTCAATTTCTTTAGTCGAAGAACCTCCTTCGGAATACATTTGACTAAGATCCGCCTTAAGCTTTATACCTTCTTCTGAAACAGAGAGAACTTCTCCTTCTATAATATTGAAAGGGTAAGTTAAAGATCTCTCATAACTAATAACCATTTCCTGACTATTAGTTTCGTTCAGTTCTTCATTTTGAATTGGTTTATATCCAATCCAGAAAAAGCCTATTACAATCAAAAAACCAACTATCAAGAAAAGAGTCTTTTTAGAAAAGTTTATTTTCATATTTTTAAGTTTTATTAATAAATAACTGTATTTATTTTACAACCCATTCTTTAAAAAATCAATAAAAGACGTTTGTATCACAAGAGATAAAATTACAGATAAAAACATAAGAGGGGCAAAAGGAAAAGTTTTATAAACCCTTATCTCTTCTTTCATACCAAAAAATAAGTTTTTAATAAGCCTTGCCTGTTCTTTGGTTAAGCCTTCGGCTCTAATTTCCCCAAAAATTTTGGCTTCTTTTTTTCTCTCAATCCTTTTTCTTATCATAGGCAAATCTTTCCTTGAAATAACGGTTCCTTCAGATAAATCATTTATTTTTATTCTTTTAGTTTCTTGTTCGTCTATATAATAATAAAGGGCTTGTCGAAATGAAATAACAGCAACAAAAAGTAAAAAAGCGTTTTTTAATACAGAAAATAAAACGGAAAATTTAGCATAAAAAATCAAATCAAGAAAATATAATAAAATTGTAGCTCGGATAATATAGTTAATCCACTTATACTTCTTTCTTTTTCTTTCAATAAATCCTTGTACAACAAACATTAAAAGAAAAGCAAAAATAGGACTAAATAAAAAATCTATACCAGAAATAAAATTCTTAAGAAGCTGAGCTTTTTTTATTAAAATAAAAACAAAAATATATGTTAAAAAACTTTTAGCATTACTTTTAAAAAATGAAATAAGTAAACTAAATAAAATTTTAATATTTTCTTTTTTCCATATTTTTAATTGATTTTTTTGATCAAAAAAACTTTTTATACTCCTAATAATAGCTATACAACTAAAAATTAAGAGGAGAGGAACAAAAAGATTAACAAGAAGATTAAAAGAGGGGAAAAAAGGTAAATAGCTTTTTGAATAAAACTTTAGAGGTATTAAAAAAGAACAAAGGGTAAAAAATTTCGCATCACCTGCAGACCATAATTTTAGATTCCACAATAGATAACCAACAAAAAAAGCAATAAAAGTGTTGCGTCCTATATCTAATAAATATTGACTGTTTACTTCTTGAATAATAAAAAAAACATTATACAAAAAAAGTGAAAGATAAAAACAAAAACCCAAACAAAAACCTAAGACTATCCATTTGTTAAAGATTTTACCTTTTTTTATATCAGTATAACTACAAATTGTACCAATAATAAAAAGGGGAATTAAATTAATAATGTCGAGGAAAGTTAGTGTCATAATTTTACACAATATTTATAATTGGATGATGTTTATTTTGAGAAAATTCAAATTGTAGGCTTGTTTTAGGCGGTTGAAATTCTTTATCACCAATAATTTCTAAATAATCCTTATGAACTCCGCAACAATAACTCTTATAAGGACATTTTATACATTGTTCTGGAAAAGATATTTCCTCTTGTCTTTGAGTGATCCATGTATGTTTCCATAATTTAGGATCAAGGGTGCATAAGGGAAAGTGGTAAAGCCTTAATTCTTTTCTATCTTTCCACCATTGAATAACAGAAAAAATATCTTTTTTTACCTGTGAATATTTTATTCCCACAGTGTTATAATTATCTCCACACACACCTTCTGGTTCAGGAAAAATTATTACAATCCTATCAACAGAAGAAAGATTCTTTAATATAAAAGAGAGAGTTTCTTGAAGTAATTTATAATTTTGCTTAATTAAAATAATACGCAATTCCAATTCTTGAGTTATATTTTTAAACTTTAAAATATTATTAAGTCCGTTTATTGTTTGCTTAAAACTTCCTTTTACTCTTGTAATACTATCATGTATTTTTTCATTAGGCCCTAAAATAGCTACCCCAATAACAAGATTATTAATCTTGAGAAATTTTTTAGTAAAATGCTCATAGTGAAACATTCTTCCGTTACTCGAAACAACAATTTTATTTTTTGGCAATTTTTTTCTAAACCAAAAACATAAATCCAAAAAATGAGAATGGATAGTTGGTTCACCACCTGTAATATTAATATTCTCTTCTATTTTTTTCCAAAAAGGAACCTGTGCTTCTATCCTTTGAATAATTTTTTGAAAAGAGTAATCGCGAGAATCTTCTTTTGCCTGAAAACCCTCAGGATTTGTGCACATAGTACAATGATTATTACATCTATTCCAAACACAAAGATCCATTTTTTTCAAATATTAAACATTATTAATTGATCATCTATCCATTTTGCAATCTGAGCATTAGCAACTTTATAAGCTTTAGCTGCTCCTAATAATTCTTTTTCGGCTTTTTTTATAGCTTCTTCTGTAGAGGAAGCTCTTATCCATCCTAAAACTTCATAATGCTCTTGGCTTTTATAGGTGACAATATATTCGTTTGTTTTTTTCATTTTATTTTTTATGTAATTAATAACATTATTTTAAATATAAGAAAAATTTTTTATTTACTGCTTATTAACTTTCTTAATTAACTCCAACTTTTTATTTCTTCGCTAGTTCAAATTTTTACCAATTAAACTATGATTTTTTATATTTATAATACCATTAACTATACAATTCATAAACTTGGCTACCATGAAAACTGTTTTTGTGTTTGATAAAAACTTTATTTAGAAAGTAGTTTAAGGTCACCCGTTCCAAATAATCTATCAATATCATTAATAAAAAATCCATCACAGAAAGGAGAAGCCTTGCAATTTTTACACATCTTAATTTTTCTTTTCAATCTATAGGAAGGAAGATCTTTTATTGAGGTTTTAAGAATTTTTGGAGGTTGAGAATGTTTACCCAAATTAGGAGGAAGGCAAGTATTATCTATTCTTGCTCTATCAATATAACCAAAAATACAATAAGGAATTTCGGTAAACGAAACCTTATAATTCATTTTTAAAGCATAATCATAAGCTTTCTTCACATAAGGCCCTAAATCTTTAAAAGGAATATAATAATAACGACAATAATAATTTAAGACACAGGGAGTAGAAAAATTAAGAGATTCTATGCTTAGTTTGCTTTTCACTAAATCCATTAAATCTGAAAGGTTATTTTTATTCTGCTGGAGTATTAAAGAACTTATTCGGATCTTTATATCTGGTGCTTTTTTCAACACTCCTTTAATCCCTTTCAGGGTATGAACAAAGCTGCCGGGTGTTTGAGTAACTGAATCATGAACTTTTGAATTAGACCCGTATAAAGGTATTTCTAATTCATTAATGCCCGATTTAATAAATCTGTCTAAAAAATGTTTGTTGGATAATCTCATCCCATTGGTTTCTATCTGGATAAATTTGAAACCACTTTTTTTTATATGCTCTATCATCTGAGTTATGTCTTCGTATTCCAGGGGATCATTACCTGAAATTATAATATTTTTTATCCCCTGTTTTTTAAAGTCTATTAAGTTTTTATAAGAATTAATAACTTGAGATTTGATTTTAGCAAGAGGAACATCTTTTTGAAAACCGCAAAAAACACAAGAGTTGCTACATCCAGGTTGTAAAATTATACCTCCCCATTCTTTTTTTCTTTCGTTGGTCATGTTTTACTTTAATATTTTAATAAGAAGATAAAATCTTCAGTTGTTTAACGCTTAAATTCTTAACTGGCTTTAATTCTTTATCTCCATATCGTTCAAAATACACTTTCCAAATACCTTCACATCTATTATATAACTTACAACCTTTACACTTTTTTGTTTTCATTCTTCCTACCACCTGCCGACTTTTCTCGACATTGGGATTGTAAAAATCAGGAGCAATGTGTTCTGTATGAAAAATTGCCACCTCCTGAAGTTCACTAATTTGACCCAGATAATCCTGGAAATAACAAAGAGGAACATAACGAACATGCCAGTGTTTGAGATGGTCACGTTTTCCTATATCCAAACATTTGTGAATATAGGGTGCAACCTCAGAAATCCTTGGAACAAGCTCGTCAAAATTATTATAAGCTCCCCCCTCATTACAATCCACAAAAATAAATTCAGCATCGCTAATTCCTAAAGATCTAATATATTTTCCTATCTGACTTAGAAATTTATAGTTTTGCTTTACAATAGTAACATTAGCACCAAGATGAATTTTCAAGCTCAAACCCTTAGCAATACTTTGAATATTCTCCACCCCTTTCTTTAATTCAGAAAAACTCTTTGGTGCACGAGTAAGCCATTCGTGTATTTCTGGAGTATGTCCGTGAATAGAAAATACAAGACTATTAACTCCTGCTTTTAAAATTTTTTCTGCCAAACTTCTATAACTTAACATTCTACCATTTGTAGCCATCATAATGGTTTCAAACTCCAGTTTCTTTGCAAATTTTATTAACTTCACTATATCAGAACGAATAGTCATTTCTCCCCCTATCAACTCAAGATAATCAGAGCCTCTCTCTTTTGCGGCAAACATCTCTTGCTGAATTTCAGATGTTGTCCTTGTATAAAAATTTCTTTTGTCTGCCTCCATACAAAAACGGCAATTATTATTACATTTATACCCTGCAATAATAACCGTTTTTTTAATTTTTTCTTTAATTCTAACCATCTAAAAATATTAATTTTAGTCTTCTTATTTCTTCAATAAGTATAGCCTACGCTCATCCACTTTGCCAATTTTTTTTGAGCAATAATTAAGCCTTTAATTTTATCTTTTATTAAATAAAAAATTATAAAGGATATAGTGCTTTATTTTCACAAAGAATTATAACTAGTTTTTTATTTTCTGTGACAAAATTTATTAATCTAGTAGCATAAGCTTTATTGTAGTCTTTTTCAATTTTTATAAGGCATATTTTCTCTCCTGTTAATATCTGCTTGATCATCTGAAAATCTTGCTTTTTTTTCAATTTAATTTTTATTGTCTTACCCTTAAAATTTTTTTGAGTAATTGACTGAATACCATCAAAACCAAACATTTCAATATACTCTTTCCAAAAACCTTGACAGTAAAAATTTAAAAGACATTCTTTGCATTTTTTATTTTTTCCCTTATATTGATCAATCCAATCACTAGAAGCCATTTCAAACTCATGAAAAGATTTTTCTCCGACAACACCAGAAATCTCTTCTTTTCCTTTTAATAAAGGAATAAGAACTTTTTCTTCAAAACCTGGGATTATACATAGGGGAAACTGACCGCAAGCAGCAATATTAATAGTATATTTATTTTTTTCTAAAAACCTTAAAGCTTTTAAAAGATAAGGTCTTAATTTACTAAATTCAACATAGATCCATTTATTTAATAAAGCGTTTCCTTGAGGAAAAGGATAAGCAAAAGTTACATCTTTAATCTCTGGATATTTTTTATTCAAAAATTTAGAAAAAGCTAAAAGGTCTTGATAATTCTTAGAGGTTATAACTTGATATATTGATATATTCCTACGAGTCTTAATAACATTATTTAAACCAGATATTTCTTTTTGAAAGCCTTGTTTTGTATTGGTTAACAAATCAGAAATTTTTTCTTTATGAGAATGCAAAGAAAAACAAAAAGAGATCTTCTTATTTTTATCAGCTTTGATTATTTTTTTTAAATATTCTTTTTCGGACAATCTAACTCCATTCGTAATAATAGAAACAGATTGTATGTTTTGAAATTGTTGAATAAATTTTATAATTTCCGGCAAATCATTTCTAAGTGTTGGTTCTCCTCCGGTAAAGACTATGCTTTTTCCTTCTTTTTCGGCAAAATCTTTGATAATTTCTTTAGCTTCTTGAGTAGTCATAGATCCAAATTTTCCCTTATTACTACCCTTTACTACACAAAAAACACAACCTTGATTACATTTTTCATCTAAATTTATATAAAGCTGGCTCGTTTTTCTTTCCTCCCCATAATTTGCCATTTCTACTTCCTTTCCTTGAAACGGTTTATCTTTTTCTTTTTTTGGTAATATTTTCTTTAAAATAAGTAATGGATCGTCATTCTTGGGAACAAAATCATCAACTCCATAAAGCTCTTTCAGTTTTGGATAAAAACCAGCACAAATTTTATCCAAAGAGCAATTCTTACACTGTGGTGCTTTTGATGCAAAATCTGAATCAAGGTTTGTAAAATCCAAAATTTTATTTTCCACACAATAATCATCAGATATTTTAATTCTCGCAATTTTAAAAACAGTTGAAATTGCGTGCTCCTCAAAACCATTAACAATACAAAGTGGCACAATTTCAGAAACATCGAAATTAATGTTGTATTGTTTACATCTTTTCATGGCTTCAATTAAATAAGGCTTAATATCTCCCATTCGAGGAATGACCCATCTATTTTCCCATGCCCAACCCTCAGGAACTACCATGCTCAAATTTAGATATAAATTATTAATTTTTAAATCATTAACATAATCTATAAAGTCTGGTAAATTTTTATAATTTAAAGAATTAATAACATGAATTAAATGAATATTAAAACCTATTTTATTTGCAAGTTTTAGGTTTTTAATAATTTCATTATAACCAAAACTAACCCCCCTTAATTTATTACTAATCTTTTCAATATGACTATGAAAAGCAAAATTAATATTATCAAGCCTAACTTTCTTAAATTTTAGCAATCTTTCTTTATTCAAAAGTGTGCCATTAGTTTGAATTTCTGTCACAAAACCAAACTTTTTAGCATAATCTAAGATTTGAACAATTTTTTTATGAAGTAATGGTTCTCCTCCAGTAAAAATAACCCTTTGAATAGACCAATCTTGAGCAATTTGATCAATTTTTGATTGAAGCTCCTTTAGGGATAAATGTTGAGATTGCTTATATTGTTTTGTGGGAGGACGATTACAAAAAGTGCATACTTGATTACAATCAGTGTTTATTTGAATAAAAACATGTGTTTCTTTTTCTTGAAAATTTTTTTGTTTGTAATCAAGATTATAATTATCAGAATCCTTATCGTGCTGAAATTTTAATTTTTTGTTTGTTTTAAATAAAGGATAAAATACTTTATTAATTATTACACGCTTAAAGTCCAATTCTTGCAAAAAAATTAAGGAACGAACAAGATAATCAGAAATCTCTAATGGATCCACGACAAGTTCTTCTAAAAATTTTAACGTATTACCTTTTTTCACAAGAGAATCAATAAATATTTCATCAACACCTATCCTTTTGCAAAATATAAAAATATCTTTTAATTCTTTATAATTTTTCTTATGAACTATAATCCGAGCTTGAATGTTAGTATTCAAAGATTTAAGATTACGTATTCCTTGTAATGTTTGATAAAAAGAATTTTTTACTTGTGTAATATCATCAAAAACATCTGGAACAGAAGAGGGAATTAGGATCACAAAATTTTTAATTCCATGTTCAACTGCTTTCTGCGCGTTTTCTTTATAGAAAAAGATTCTCCCGTTAGTCTTTAATGTAATTTTCTTTTTTCTTTCTCGCAAAATTTTTATGATTTCATAAAAATCAAACTTTAATAAGCTCTCTCCTCCAGTTAAAAAAATTTTTGAGTTTTTTTCTCTTGTTGCTACACTTTGGATAGCATCAAAAGTAGGTTCTTGAAAACTTTTTTTATCATCTCTTAAACAATATTTACAATTATTATTACAAAAAGAAGTTAAGTTAATTTTTTGCATAGTTTACTTTGGTCTTATCTTTAAACAAAAATGGTAATCATGGTTCGGGTTTACATTTTTCAATCTTCACTGAAATCAAGAATAAAGCCATCAGTTTCATTTTTCTTTTGATAAACAAAAAGACTTAAATTGTTTTTAAATATTTCAACTTTACTTTTGGTAACGACGACTTTATTACCATTTTTTATTTTCTTCATTAATAGGTTTTCTAACGGAAAATATGGGGGAATTATCTTATTGTAATATAGAATATCACCCTTAAGATGTCCATCAAAAACAACTAATTTAAAAAGGTCAAAGAACAGAATTGGCTTAGAAAGAGTATATCTTATTATCTTTTCTATATCGGGAGCATATTTTTTTAATAAAGAATCAATTTCTTCGCCAATTTTTATACTTTTTTTACAGTCATAACTACAGGGAATATGGGAAATAAACTGAAGATTATTCCATGATGAAATGAAGAATTCTTTGTTATTTAATCCACGATACTGACTATAAAGTTTTGACTGTTCCTTTTTACAATCAATCCTACTAGAAAAATTAAACAGGTTATTTGTTAAAAAATTACACTTTTTTGCATTCCGATAAGACTGATGGGTTATTGTTGGAGAATTCGTACTTATTTCACTAGTATTAAAAACTTGTAAATATTTTTCAATACAACATTTGGGATATCCCAACAATTGTCCCATTTTTTTATTATCACTATAAAGACACTCTATAGCTTGCTTAGCAAAAGATTTATTTCTGGAAATAACACACAGATTTTTTTGCTTATTACCAATAATTATTTCACCACAAAACAAAGTTAAATTTGGAAAATTAGATTTAATTAATTCTTTTCCTGACTCACTATGAAACCCTGCAATCAAAACAGGTTTCTTTCCTGCTATAACAGCCAAAAACTCAGATAGTACTAAACTGGTTCTTGAACCAATATCCACTATTTTTTTAAGCTCTTTTCGAATATTCATATCAAAATTTAAATTTTAAATTCTTTAAAACCATATAAATCAATATAAGATTGCAGCACCCCGTCGCACTTTTCTTCAAACTTGCAATTTTTACAAAGAGGAATTTTTACTTTATTTGGATTTTTTTCTAAACATGTAAAAAAATAATTTCTAGCTTCCTTTGGTAAACTACAAGGTAAAAACTCTACTAAAAGAATTTTAAGTTCTGGATTTTTAGAATACTTTTTAATTATTTTAAAAACAAATTTCCCTAACTTGCTCATCTTCATAATAATTTTTTTAGTATAAGATCTTCTACTAAGAGGAGCGATAAACAGTATATTAATTTCTCTTATGCCTAGTTTAATTAACAATTTAATCATTTCATCTAATTCCAAATAATTTAATCTATTTAAGGTAATATTAACCAAAACACTAACTTCTGGTTTTTTCATTCTTACAACATTAGAAATCCCTTGTATGATTTGCTTAAAACTTCCAGGAACTTGAGTCTGCTTATCATGGGTGCTTACTTTAGCCCCACTCAAAGAAAAGCCCACTTGATTAAGACCTGTGCTTAAAATTTTTTTAACAAATTTTGGATAAGAAAACATTCTTCCATTAGTCGCAACACTTATTTGTTTAAAGTTTAATTTTCCTGCAAACTTTAAAATACTAGAAAGATCTTTTCTTAATGTCGGTTCCCTTCCCATAAAACTAACAAAATCATAATTCTTACGCACTTCTAAAATCTCCTCTTTAATCTTTTTTAAAGTTTTCATTTCTAATTTTTCTAAATACTCATCAGACTCGCTACAGAAAATACAATTATTATTGCAATAATATCCAATATAAATGTAGGGGCTAACGCTTTTCATTATTTTTTTAACAAACAATTATTCTTTTTTATAAAGCTATTAACTTCTTTTTCTCCGTATAAATCAAGATAGTTTTCCCAAATTCCGCCACATGATTTAAAAAATTTACATTTATGACACACCTTAATTCTTTTCTTGTGAATATCTTGATAAATATCGTTTTTTGATTTTTTAAATCTTTTAGGATTATAACCGACTTGTTTTTCTATATCAATTCTTCCTTCAGCAGTAATAAAATTTACATGTCTATTTTCATGAAAATCTTCGGGAAAAAGACATAAAGGAAAATCAAAAAAAGTTACTAAATTAAAATCTTTAATAATATTCTTTAGCCCACTAAAAGACTCATGGATATCACTCATTTTTACAACAAGGATTTTATAAAAATCAAGACCATATCCATCTGGTATTAAATCTAAAATATTCCAAGCCTTCACACCCAAACTTAAAAGAAGTTTTCCTATCTCAGGCAAATATTGAAAATTAGGCTTGATTGGTACGGTATTGACAGAAACATCAATAAAAGAATATTTTTTAATATTTTTTATTCCTTGAATGGTTTGTTCGAAAGAAAGAGGAGTTCTAGAAATAGCACGACCTAAATGAGAATTATGAGCACAAAGAGTAAAAGTAACTCTATTTAAACCGCTTTCTATAGCCTTCTGACAAAAACCACTATAACTCAACATTCTTCCATTAGTGCTAAGGGCTATTTCTTTATAGTCTAATTTTTTAGCTTCTTTCACTAAATCTAAAATATCTGGACGAATAGTAACTTCTCCACCAGTAAATTCAACTCTTCTATAACCTTTTTCTCTACCAACAAATAAGTCCTTTTTAATTTCTATACTTGTCCTATCAAAACAATTTTGAGATTTAGGCTTAGTTGAACACATTACACAATTATTGTTACAAGAAAAACCTGTCATTATTAACCAAATTTTCTCTTGTTTTAACCTTTCTTTTTCATTTTTTCAGTTATTATTTCCTAAAAATTGAACGAAATTCTTCCCAGCCAAAAAGTTTAGGATATTCTTTCCAAGGCCCCTCACAAACATGATTATATTTACATTTTTGACAATTAGGACCTTTTACTTTACCTTGAGTTTTGCGATAAAGACTATAATCAGCCAGTTCTATATCGTGATCAAAAACACTCGTATCAGGAATTTGTTCTTCTGCTATATATTTTTCATACCCTTTCATAAAACAATAAGGGATAGCCTCCGTCATTACTATAATCTCCGCATCAATTCCAATCTGTAAACCCTTTTTCACATAAGGTTCTACGTCTAAATGTCTTGGAATTATTTCATCGATAAGCCTTTTATCACTAGTAATAATTTGATTAATATGCATAAAAGCAAATTGAAATTGATCTACTTTTAGACCTACCAATAACCGAGCTAACTCCGGTAAATCTTTATAATTAGTCTTAGTAATAACAGTATTAGTTAAAACATATTGATTCAAAGATTTTAAGTTTTCAATACCTTTAACAACCTGCTTAAAACTACCTGGCACTCTTGTAAGCCAATCATGAATTTCTGCTTTAGAACCATGAATTGCCGGAGAAAATTCATTAACTCCAGCATTGATTAATTTCTCACAAAAGCTCTTATAAGAAAAAAGCCTTCCATTACTTTGAATTTGAATTATTTTATAACCTAATTGTTTAGCATATTTAACCCAATCTATAAGACCTTTTCTAATAGTCGGTTCTCCACCAGTAAAAACAACTCCTTGATGATTTAAAGATTCTTTTTTTAGAATTTTTTTTATTTCTTCGCTAGACTTATTAGGATATTTTTTTCTTTTATCTCCTTGGACGCAAAACCTACAAGCATTATTGCATTGAAACCCTATTTTTAAATCAATCCTTTTCATCTTTAAAAATTAATAGACGATTTTATTTTTTGCCTGTTTAGCCACTTAAAAACATATTCAAGATTATCTAAAGAAATTTCCCCTAGCCATTTTTTTAAAAAACCTTTAGCGAAACAATAATCACAAAATCTGTTACAAAAATATGTAAGATTAATAACGATTTGTCTCATCTAAGAAAATATTGATTTTAAAAATAAAGAATATTTTGATCCAATTCCACAACTCCAGTTCCATATTTTGCTATAATTTCTCCTATTAGCTTTTCTATAGCTCTAAAGCACTGTAAAATATTTTCTCCGCTTAAAATTTTTAAAGAAAAAACATAAAAAACTTCCTAAAATCTAACCATTTGCTTACATTTTAATAAACTCTGTTATTCTAGTAAAGTATTTCTCGCTCATTTTTACTATAAGTTACCTTTAAAATTCCTAAAAAACAATTAAAAACAATTTTTCTCCTAAAATTTTATGGTAAAACAAAATTTTCTATAAACAAATTATCAATAATAAATATAGTTTTCGTCTAAATCAACTATCGCCATAAAAACACTAGACGTCATTTCTCCTATAAAGTTCCCTAAGAATGGTCTGGCGCATTTTCCTTTTTCATAATAACCATCAACCAACTCCTGCGTTATCTCTTTCTGTTCTAAAAGTAAAGTAATTAAATAATAATCATTCTTTCTGAATTCTGACATATCAGAGCTTAAAGGAGCTAAACACTGAACATCGTTAAAAATTATGGCCTGGTCTATTGCTTTTGCAGTTTCGATATCGCAGTTTTTGATTTGACCCAAGGCAACTAATCCTTCAGGGAAGAATCTATGCAAATCAGTAATTTCATAAGCAGGACCAAACTGGCAGGAAATCTCATAATTAGAACCTTCTTTCACAATATGAATTAAATTAACTAAAGACTTTTCGTTTAAAAAAGGACTATACTGTTCTATCATATCTTCCATATATTCGTTTTCTTGTTGCACAAACATATCAAAAATCTTTTCCAATTCAGTTTTTGTAAAGGGTAAAAACTCTTTAATTGATTGAGAAAAGAATATAATAATCACTCCTATCACAACAATACTTATTAAAAATATTAGTTTCTTATTCATATCTCTCTTCTAATTTAATATTTATTTCTCTTTTCCGACCCTTAAAAAATATAAGCCTCTCTTAAGAAGAATAACATGTCTAATATAAGTTAGCAAGCCAAAGTTAATCTCTACTCGGAAGTTTAAAGTCTCTGTTTGTTAATTAAATAGAATTCTTAATTTGAAGAAATTTATAAATTAAACAGCCATCTTGGCAACGTTTATTCTTCTTAAAAACACAGTCCCTGCATTAGGAAATAAACGCTGTTAGAAAGTAAATTTTCTTGAAAGCTCAAAAAAAATCCGCTGTCAAATATTCAACCGGAGCAAAATCATCAGTAAATATAAAAGCGGCATCGAGGTTAAGATTTTCAAGATCAAGAAGTTTTTCAGGTAAATTGCGAATTAGTTTCTTTTCGTGCTGCAAAATCTCTTGGCTTCCAAAATCAATTTTCCGAGAGCTATTTAGACCGAGAAAAATGAAACTTTGTAAACCTTTTTTATCTGGTGAATCTACTGCAAAAAAATAACTATTTTCAAAAACCGATCTAAAGGTTTTTATCTCCGAAAATACAAAAGAGTTGACTTCTTTATCTAATGTTCCATTAATATTCATTAAAAAAAAGCTATCTTCTAAAAGTTTGCTTTTAGCTAAAGAAAAGAATTCTTGAGTCACAAAGTGGGTAGGAATGAAGTAAGTATAATAAACATCAACGAAAATCATGTTGTATTTTTGATCTGTCTCTTGAAGAAATCTCCGTCCATCAGTAACATGATTGAACAATCTTGGGTCTTCTTGGAGCCTAAAATATTTCTTAGCTACTTGATAAAGTTCTGGTGCAATTTCCACCACATCAATTCTTTTAACATTATTTTGATCTAAAAGTAGTTTTCTTGGGATAGAATAAGCACCTCCTCCCAAAAATAAAGCTTTTTCAATTTGAGGATTTACAATCTCATAAACAACATAGTATTTTGTATATTCAAAGGGTAATTCACTTGATTCAAGAAATACAGCTCCTTGAGAAGTACGATCAAGACTTAAAACTCTAACTTTTTCATCTTCGATTTTAGTATCCTCAACTATTATCTGATTATAAAGACCGTCTTTTTGAAAAATAACAGACTCATCCTTTGGCAGAAAAAAGGTAATAAAGACAAAAAGTAAAACAATTATCATGAAGGAAAATAATTCAAGCCTTTTAAAATAACTTTTATACTTCTCATCCTTGAAAAACCAACCTCCTGAAACTCCAATAATAACAAGCGTTAATGCAGTTAAAATAATAATTTTATTTATCCCAAAATGAGGGATAAGAAAAAAACCAGCAAGAAAGCTACCGATAATACTTCCAAAAGTTGACCAAAAAAACACCTTGCCCGATACTTTACCGATATCTTTCAATTCAATAGCCTTTAATTTGATGGCAAAAGGAGATATCATCCCCAAAATTAAGCTAGGAATAAAAAATAAAATCAGACTAGTAATAGGAGGGCCTATCTTCATATCAAGAGTTGTTCCTAAAGTTGGTAATACAGTTTTTGAGAAAACTTGAATCAAAAAAGAGAAAATACCAGCAATAAAAATGAGAAAGAATAAAACTGAAAATTTAGGGTATTTATCAGCAAAAACACCCCCAAAATAATAACCAAAACTTAATCCTCCTAAAATAATACCGATTATGCTTGAAATAGTAAATAAAGTATTACCAAAATAAGGAGCAAGTATTCTAATAGCAGTAACCTCAATAATAAGAATTGCTGCTCCAGTTACAAAAACTATAAAAAAAAGGAAATTTCTTTTTAGGATCTTCATATGAAAAAAAGTTACTTAAGGAATCTAATTTTTACTATCTTGGCTGGACTTTCCCAACATGTAATATAAATATCACCCTGTTTATCAAAAGCAATTTCGTTAGTATTATTAAAATCCGCTGGTAATCCGTGCGTCTTCTTTAATTTTAGATTAAGATCGGTTGCCAATAATTTGTCGAGCTTTCCCATGTAAGTTCCTCATCATTTATTTTCTCTGTCCCTAAATATCCCATAACATATTGTTTTCACAACCTTTGTACTGCTATAGTTTAGACCTTTATTAATCTTATATAAACATGAGGGCACGGATTCATTACAGACATAAGGGACATTACCAATATAAATTATACCATCAGTTATAAAGCCAAGCAATTTAACCTCTTTACAACGACTAGGGTTTACCCAGATTTATATGTAAAATGGTGCTCTCATACGTGGGAGATGATCCCTATATATCCTCTCCTGTCTATTAATATATAAAGCTGATTAGATTTAATATAATTCGGCAAACTAAAATTAATCCACTTTGGGCAGTTTCAAATCTTCATCTGTTAACTTTCCAAGGTTCTTGGCCTGAAGAAATTTATAAATTAAGCAGCCACCTTGGCATTGTTTGGTCTTTCTAAATGTACAATCTTCACATTCAGGAAATAAATTTGTTTTCCATTTTAGCATACTAATAAAGTCCTTATAATAATTTGTTATTTCTTCTTGGTTCTTAAATTTCCTCAATGAAGGACCCTCCATAGCTAAAAGAGGACAGGGTAATATTGTTAAATCGGGAGTTACTATGCAACGCTCTCCTATCCAACAAATGCTGTGAAGGCCACTATTTTTAATCAAGAACGCTCTCTCTTTTTCAGAAAAAAGGCACCAAGGAAACGGCTGAGAAAAACAGCCTTGAATATTATGTTTTACCAAACTCTTTGCTAATTCTAAAACATATTGAGTAAAATCCTTTAGTTCTTCCTTTTTAATATATTTATTTTGACCGGAGGATGAAGGTAAAATTAATGCAAAATCTACTCGGCGGATATTTAATCTTTCACAAGCATCAATGACGTAATCATAAGAAATATCAGGAGAAGTAATGTTAAATCTAAGGACTACCTTTTTAATTCCCCTTAAAATCTTCAAGTTTGAATACAAAATCTTTAATTCTCGGTTGGAATATTCTGAGGGCGGATTGAAGTTAACCAAAAAAACATCTATAGCCGAAGAATTAATATTAATCCCTTTCAAACTAGAGGTCCCATTAGTGGGCATGCTTGCCTTTAAGCCATATCTCTCCGCCAGTTTTAGGGCATCATTAATTTTGCTAAATAAAATAGGTTCCCCTCCTGTGAAAGCTATGTCTTTTTTCCCTTGTTTAGTAACAAATTTAAAAATATATTCTAATCCCTCCAGGGTAATTTCCTTGGGCCATCTCTTTGAAAATCCTTTAGCATAACAATAACTACAATTTCTATTACAAGAATAAGTAAGGTTAATCTGTGCCATTTACAAAAAATAATTTATATTACATTTATCAACACTACAAAAGAAAAGTATCACTTTCTATTCCTAATATATCTATACTTATTAAAGAGGAGTATAATATCCCCTAGGTTTCAAAACAAAGGAGACCCTCTGATTAGATTCAACTTTCTCCTTTTTTGCAGAAAATTCCAACTTAATATATTGGCCGGGAATCAGCTCTACTTTTCCCTTCTTTAAATAAGCCTTGTCAATATTTTTGTTCTCTGAATGTTTAAGACGGGATAATTTAATAGATTCTCGGCTGATATCAGAAAACTCAGATAAATCCCCTACATTTGTCAGGCCAATAAAACTAACGTTATGAGGTCTGGTCCACCTTGCTCTCAAAGACAAGGTTTTCTGGCTTTTTCCAAGATATCGGGAAATGTCAACCAATCCTAAGGAGAGTTTTTCTCTAGGATGAACTATCTTAATTAGTTTTTCTTTATTTTTACCAGCCATAACAGATAGATGTATGCTTGGCTGTATCTTCGCAATAACATTTTTAGCCATCCCCATTTCTTTAATAACAGTGCTTGCTCCTAGAGAAGCCGCTGCTACTTTCTTTAAAGACTCAATGAAATTCCCTTCTAAACGGACTCTTTCTAATTTTTGTCCTATTTGGGCAATCCTGGGATGATCTCCTCTAAGACTAGCTCTAAAAATCAGATGACAGTTTTTTAAGCCTTTAATATTATCAAATCTAATATTTAA
>Ga0114923_10000871_pt1 | contig 21632 bp, 23 predicted proteins | sample SumtaG_FD_89578 | JGI IMG/M metagenome (GOLD analysis project Ga0114923, IMG submission 89578) | Deep subsurface microbial communities from Indian Ocean to uncover new lineages of life (NeLLi) - Sumatra_00157 metaG | ecosystem: Environmental > Aquatic > Marine > Oceanic > Sediment | place: near...
CCGCCGACCACGACCGCGTCGAGCTCGTCCATGTCGACGACGAACCCGATCCGACTCTTGAGGGTTGTGACATCGAGATGCCGCGCTCCGCGCACTCCCAGTTCCTCTTCGCGGGTCACCACGATCTCGAGGGGCGGATGCCGTTCCGCGATCACGACCGCTTCGATCAGCTCAGCGATCCCGGCCTTGTCATCAGCCCCAAGAATCGTCTCGCCGGCGGAGCGGATCACGCCACCCTCGATCACCGGCTCGATCCCCCGTCCCGGCTTGACGGTGTCGCCGTGGACCCCAAACAGGATGGGCTGTGAGACAGCCGTTCCTTTTCCAGAAACGCGCGCAAGGAGATTTCCGTAGTCGTCGAGGATGCAAGTCGCTCCGAGCTCTCGGGCGAACCGATCACTTAGGTAGGAGAGAAAGGCTGCCTCATCTCCGGATTCGCTATCGATCTTGACCATCTCGATGAATGACGTCACCAATCTATCCATCAGACACCTATCGTTCGATGGCGCACTCCACTATCCCTTGCCGAGCGCACGGGCCAACTCGACCAACTCCGGATGGACGACCCGCCCGGTTTCCAGCATCGGACGACCGTCGAGCCAGACCGAGCAGTTGAGAGACTGACCGTCGGAGTGCGACGGTGCCGGGATTCCGTTCGGCGGAATCAGCGTCGCCCCGACGTGGCCGATTCCCCACTCGGTGCACCCCCACACCCGCTCGTCTTCAACGATGTCGCCGGAGAGCCGGGCGTTGGGATGGAATCCAAACGACGAGTGCGCAATCCGCCGCATTCTAGGGTGGTCGAACGCGTCGAGATACTGCGCCAGCTGCTTTGCCTGTGGTCCCCCTTCGATGCCGACAAGCACACCCGCTTCGATCGTCGTCCGGATCGGCTCCTCGAGTCGTCCGCATGGTGGACTGAGCGATCCGTCGAAGACGAGTGTTCCGCTGATCGACTCGAGGTCCGGCGCCCACGCGATGAAGCCGCCCATCATGAACGTTCCGGGCCGGTCTGCGTAACCGTCGCGAATCAGCGCGCCCCGTCCGGCGATGTTGCGAAACTCTAACTCGGTCCCGCTCGGCGAAGTGACGCGGATTCGATCGGCCGCCCGCAGCACGTTGCCCGCCTTCTCAAGAAACCGCTTCAACGCTTCGTGATCGACCCGGCCGATGCAGCGAACCATCATGTCGGGATTCATGCCAACGAGACAGAGATAGCGCAGCCGCTTGTTCTCCCGCATCGCCTCGTCGTGCGGCGTCGAGTAGAGGAGCCATTGTCGGTTGAATTCGATCCACGCGTCGGCCCCACGAAGCGCGCCGGTCAACGCTTCGACCGGCAACATCGGATCGGCGGCTCGTCCGACGCCAAGTGGCGACGCCAGCCAGATGACCATTGGCTTCGCCCCGATTGCGAACGCGGCCCTCGCCGTCGCGTTGACGACCTCGGCGTTGCTCTCGGTGTCCGCGGTGATGACGAACGTCTCCCCCGGCTTTAGCTTCAACAGATCCCGCGTCAAGATGTCGGCCGCGCGGCCAAGTTCGAACTCATAATGCTTCATCCGCCAGACGCCTCCTCCGCTTCGCTCGGTTTCGTCTCCCGATCTTCGCCGTTCAAGAGCGATTGCTCAGTCTACCACACTGCGTCCATGCCCGGGAAGAAGGCGAAGTGGGAGGGCATGAACCCAACCCTTTCCATGCTATTTTGCAGCAATTCCACGAAAGAGACGTAGATCATCACGCCGGCTGAGAATCCGAGCGTAAGGGTCATGAACCTAGGGCCCGGTTTCCGAACCGCGATCCCCAGCACACTGCCGATGGTCGTGGATAGGCCTGCCAGAGCGGACAGCAATAGAGCGAAACCCATGTTCCCCACGGTTCCTCCTCTGGCATCACAGCAAACCGTCCGAGCTCATCCTAGGCCTGATCGATAGATAGCCGTGAAAAGGGTGCAAGCCTATTCAGAAGAGCCGAACATGTTGTGCAACAGGCGTTGTTGCAGGTCGGCCAGTTTCTCCAGCGCCGAGGCCAATCGAATTCGATACTCCACCGGGAATGTCATCGACCGCTTGGAGTGAATCTTGGAGATGTCGATCTCGAACACGGGATCGTCTTTCCGCTGCTCTGCGCTCAAGGACACGTAGTTCAACACCTCACGCGCCTTGAACACTTCGGCCAGCCCCTCTTCCGTGATGTTGACGGCTTCGGCCAGCTCGGAAAGCGATGGTAGCTTGCCCGTCTCGCGCAGCAGTTCGGCTTCGGTGACTTCGATCTGGCGGTTGAGATCCGTCATCCACTTGGGAATGGTCGCCCGTTTCACCTGGTCACGGATGTGATGTCGAATCTCTCCCTTGATCAGGTTCTCGGTGTATTCCCGGAACTCCTTCCCATGAGATAGATCGAAGTTGTAGACCGCGTTCATGAGCCCGAGATAGCCGGCGCGGAAGAGCTCTTCCGTTTCGAACCCACTGCTTGCGAAACTGGTTTCGATGACGTCCCGGATGATCGACGTTCCGCGTTGGAGGACTTCCTCTCGCACCGGTTCGAGATTGCCGCGTTCGTCGGTTAGCAGTTGGAGGAGGTCGTCAAAAGACAGACCCTGCAATGGGTCGTTCAGCATCAGGTTCCGAACGCCAACTCGAATCCAATCGTTACCAGGTCGATGCCAGTGAAATCGAACTCAGCCTTGGTGAACAGGATTACGCCGCTGAACTGCACGTCTGCATAGATGCACTGACCGGCAAACCCGGTGGCATCGAACGTGGTGAGACTCACAAAGGTCACCGGATCGATCGAAGCCTCGATCGCGATCAACTGCTCGGCAAAGAAGAACGACGAATCGAATGTGGTCGCCGTCGTGATCAGAACGCCGCCCAGTTCGAACGAAACTGCGAATCCTTGCGAATCGAACACGATGGGGATGACAGCCGGAGGCGGCACGTTCGCGAACGACGTATGCGAGGTGAAGCGGACGACTTCGATCTCCAGATTGACGATGAAGTCCATCCCCGTGATAACGAACCCGCCGTCAAAGCTCATCGACGCCAAGAAGGCCATCGAGGGTTCTTCAAAGCGGTAGCCCATCTCGAACAGCAGCTTGGTCAAACCGGTTTCGTCAAACCAGATGGTGTTGCTGGCAATCAAACCCATGGTCTCGACTTCCAGTCGGAACAGCTCTTCCTCGAAGTAGAAATTGGATACGATGGTCACGTCCAAATCGATCGGCGCCGCACACAGTCCGTCCAGATGATTGAACAGATACAGCAGCTGATAGCTAAACGGTACTTCGATCCCACCCAGCAAGTTGATCAAATCCTCGGCGCCGAAACCTGTCAAGCTGGTGATGGTAAACCCGGAAACGATGCTGCTCGATAGCTCAAGCACGCACCCCATGCTGTAACTCGGCGTTTGCGCCCCTCCAATGTCCGCCAGGATCAAGTCAAAACCGATCTCGACGCCAACAATGGATAGATCCACACTCAGCTCATTCCAGCTGAAGTATGGTTCAAAGCGAATCTCTTCCGAGATCTGAACCGCGCCCAGATCAACCGCCAGGGTTACCTTCTCGGATTGGAATCCAGTTAGATCGAATCCGGTCGCAGACGTGAAGGTGAAGCCGCTGACCGAAAACGCCAGCGTCAAGTCGGAGCCGATGTTGTACGAAGCAGGTGGAACCGGCGTATAGGAAACATCGAGGCCCACGCTCCCCGAGAATCCTACTTCATCGGCCGCCACGATTCCCATTCCCGCCGTGAAAAGCAAAACGAACCCACACAGAACTATCCGTGCGCACATGCGTCGCATGATGACCTCCTCCAAGATCGCGTCTGTAGGATATGCGGACGAGGTCAGCGACAGCGGGAAACACGTGCAAGCAGAGTTGTGGATTTGTCCTAGAGACGAGGGACACGTGGCCCCGTCCACTGCAACAAGATTACACTCGCTGTCACAGCAAGCGGGCTCACATGTAGCGTGTTTACCTATTTGACGATTTCCATCGTCGTCAGCACGAGGCCCGTTAGTAGTTTGGGATAGAAATCAGTCGACTTCTGCGGCATCTTCTCGTTGTGATCGGCCACTCGAATGACCTCATCGGGCCTGGTGGCGTTCAGATAGAACAACAGCTGCTCTTCTCCATTCTTCAGCAGTGAAACGCTTTTCTCGGCATCCACCGCGTAGGTCACGTTGCGCTGCTCCTCTAGAGCTTGCGCATCGATTCCCAGCAACCGATCCAAGATGGCTGCATGGAGGATCGTGACATCAAGTTGCCTGTAGTCATCCGAGCAATCGGACGAGATCAGCTCCTGCATGAAGGTCCCGTTCTTCAGGGTCAAGGTGACAAAGGAGTCCCCGGCGACGCATCCGAAGGTGTGTTGTTGACGTCCGTTTCGCGTCGCTAGAACCATCGTTTCCAATGAATCATGCGTTTCGACCGTGAAATGCTCGGCTGCTGTCCGGAAAAACGAGGCTGCATCGAAGCCGTCGATGCCATGCACAAGACGGTGAATAGGTCGAATGGACATACCCGGTCCGGAAACGTTGAACAGCGTCATCATGCGAACGCCGAACGATTCCGGCGCAGCCGGTCCCCAGGATTGTTCTTCGCACTCGTTCATGAAATTGACGGCCGTCTCGTAGCGATGATGCCCATCCGCGATGTACAGGTCCTTATCAGCCAGAGCCGCCTGGATCGCGTCAATGACGGCCTCATTGGTAATGCGCCAAACCTGATGGCTATTGCCGTCCGCATCCTCAGCTTCGATCAGGGGAGCTTCGTTTCCCACGATTGCCTGCAGCACCTTCTCGGCGGCTCGCGTGGGATCGTCATAGAGCATGAAGATGTGGCCGAAATTGGCCTCGGTGGCGCGCATCAGCTTGAGACGATCCTCTTTCGGCCCTTTGAGCGTCTTCTCGTGTGCATGGACCTTTTCCGGCTCCAGTTTTCCGAGGGCTATAACTCCCTTGCGCGTCAAGCGCTCGCCTTCGAACGAGTAGGTTTGGTGATAGGCATAAAGCGCCGGTTCCGTCTCGCGAATCAGGATTTCCTTCCCGATCCACTCACCCAGATACTCGGCCGCACGCGTATAGACGTTGTTGCCTTCCGAATCGGTCTTCTCGGCCAGCCCCTTGATGATGCGCACGATGTTATGTGGGCTGCGCTGATAGCACGTCTCCTGAACAGCTGGATGCACGCGGTCATACGGCGGTGCCACGACGTCCGAAATCTCACCGACGACCGCCGGATTGTAACGAAACCCTCGGAATGGGATGATCTGAGCCAATGCGTCCTCCTAGGAATTCGAACGGGCGAATTCGATCACGATGTCGGCTGCTTCTCGTCCGACCCGCGCCTGCGCTTCCACCGTCGCAGCCCCGATATGTGGGGTCAGGGAAACGGCCTCCTGCTCGAACAACGGATGATCGCCGGCTGGAGGCTCCTGCTCGAACACGTCAAGGGCGACACCGGCTACCTTACCGCAGTCCAAGGCCGCCACCAACGCAGTTTCGTCGATGACGCCGCCGCGGGCGCAGTTCAGCAGATAGACGCCTTCCTTCATGACGTCGAATTGAGGTCCCGAGATGGACGGTCCAATCTTGGGATCGAACGGAATGTGCAACGAAATAAAGTCCGATCGTGCCAGCAATTCGTCTTGCGTCATCATGGGTGCGATGTCGGGAATCGGGCTCTCTGTCAGGAAGGCGTCCGAACAAAGGATCTTCATGCCCAAGGCAGATGCCTTCTGAGCAAGCGACCGGCCGATGCGGCCGATGCCGATGATTCCCAGCGTCTTCCCGGCAATCTCGATTCCCTTGAGCTGCTTCTTCTCCCACAAGCCGGCCTTGGTGGAAACCGTTCCCCGTCCAATGTGTCGGGCCAAAGAGAGGATATGTCCCAACGCCAATTCAGCCACCGAATTGGAGCTGGCTGCCGGCGTGTTACGTACGGTCAATCCCTTGCTCTGGGCATACTCCAGGTCGACGTTGTCCAGGCCCACACCGGCGCGCACGACCAACTTCAAGTTGGTGCCTGCATCGATGATGTTGGCACGCACCTTGGTGGCGCTACGGATCACAATGGCATCGTAGGCAGCGATTTCGGCTTCCAATTGCTCGGAAGTTAGGTCGGTTCTTTCGTCCACCTCGAGTCCCGCTTCACGCATCGCGGTAACGGCGTTCGGATCAAGCGGATCCGATGCCAACACACGGAATCCCATGTCATCCCTCCTGTAAACCAAGCACGGTCTCGATGACCTTGAGCAACCCCTCGATTTCGTCGACCTGCGTATCGCCCATGTGGGCAATGCGGAACGTCTTGTTCTTGATGTCTCCGTATCCATTGGAGATTCGAAGGTTGTATTGGTCGGCCAGCGTCTCGATCAAGCCCGGAACATCGACCTCTTTCGTATTCACAATCGTGGTCAGCGTCTGCGACCAATATCCCTCTTCCGGGAAGATGTCGAAGTGCTTCTTGGCCCATGCCTGCACAATAGAGGCCATCCTGGCGTGGCGACCGAAGCGCTGTTCCATGCCTTCGGCCAGCATGTCGTTCAGCTGGGCGTTGAGTGCAAACATGTGCGGAATGGATGGCGTCGACGGCGTCTGATTCTTGAGATGAGATTTCAGCATCAGCGGAAGGCTGAAGTAGTAGGATCGCGCGGGTACATTCTTTGCTCGCTCAAACGCGCGCTCGCTTACAGCCGCGACTGCCAGTCCGGCAGGCAAAGCGAACGCCTTTTGTACCCCGGCCAACACGAAATCGATTCCCCAAGTATCGGTTTCGATGGGGGCTCCGGCCATGCCGCTAACTGCGTCCACCAGCAAGAATACGTCCGGGTACTGAGCAACCACGTCGGCAATCGCTTTGAGCGGATTCATCAGCCCGGTGGAAGTTTCGTTGTAGACAAGCGCCACTGCGTCATATTTTCCCGTTGCCAATTGTTCATCCACCATTTCCGGCTTCACGGCAATATCCCAAGGGATCTCAAATGCATCACACGGCACCCCGTTTCCGGTCGTAATCTGGTGCCAACGCTTGGAAAAGGCGCCGTTGACCAAATTCAAGCACCGGTTGGCCACCAGATTGGTCACAGCTGCTTCCATTGCCCCCGTTGAAGAAGACGTAAACAGAAGCACCGCGTTCTTCGTGGAAAGCACGGTCTGAAGCTTGGGTTGAATGTCCGCGTAAAGCTCTGAGAATTCCGGCGCTCGATGATGGATCTGCGGAGTCGCCAATTCTTTCAAGATCTCCGGCCGCACCTGTGTAGGACCGGGGGTGAAAAGCCGCTTATGCATGCTACCCCTCCAAAGTACACTCCTGTGTTTCGTAGCGAGGGGAGGATACTCGGTGGATTTCCGCTTTGCAACGATAGTTGGCTCGCTTCAGCTGCAGCGAATTGAGCACATTTGACGCAGATCGCGGATTGGAAGTTTGCCGACTTGAGACTAATATCGATGGGACTGACCAAGGAGGAAGCATGAACCCAATTGCCGTTGTCGGGGTTCTCGGAGTCGCCGTCTTGTTGTGGGGAGTACTCGCCTATAATCGCCTTGTTCGCCTCCGTGTGCGAGCCGAAGAATCTTGGCGTGACATCGACACTCAGTTGAAGCGTCGCTGGGACCTCATCCCGAATCTTGTGTCCGCGGTTCAAGGGTATGCTTCGCACGAGTCCGAGGTATTCGAGCGCGTAACGGCAGCCAGGGCTCGATCGATCGACGCCGGCTCACCTCGTGAGCAAGCTACAGCCGAAGAAGGATTGAAGACTGCCATGAAATCGTTGTTCGCCGTTGTCGAAGCCTATCCCAAGCTTCAAGCCAGCGAGAATTTCATGCAATTGCAGCAAACGTTGGAACAAGTCGAAGACGCCATCCAGCGCTCGAGACGCTACTACAACGCGGTCGTTCGGGACTTCAACCTGTTGATCCAGGTGTTCCCTCGCAACCTCATTGCCGGCTTGTTCGGTTTTCGTGAACGTCAGTTCTATGCGCTGTCTGACGAAGTCGAACGTATCTCGCCGTCGGTCCGGTTCAAATGAGACGAGTCGAAACGATTCTCAGTGCCATTCTTGTGCTCCTGGCCACGTTTACGCTCGTCGCGACGGCCACGTTGCGGATCGAGGACTATGCCGTCGAGATTGACGTTGAGTCCTCTGGAGAGCTTCTCGTTTCCGAGCAGATTACGGTTCGGTTTCTGACGCCGCATCACGGCATCGAACGCTTCATCTCCATCTCGGGACGAACGCCCTTCGGCGAGACGGTCAAAATCGATCTTCTTCTTGACGAGATACTGATGAACGGCGCCCCCGTTCCATACACAACGAGCACTCGTGGATCCAATCGCTACGTCCGCATTGGAGACCCCGATCGAACGATCGTGGGCACCCACGAGTACACGATTCGCTACCGGGTGAATCGTGCGTTGCTGTTTACGGAGAATGCCGTCCGGTTGTATTGGAACGTCACCGGGAATGAGTGGGATATCCCAATCGAGCAAGCATCGGCCATCGTCCGCTTTCCCGTCACAGTGAACCTGGAATCCGTTTCCAGCGTTTCCTATTTCGGCTACTACGGCAGCGCGACTCGTGGAGCAACGGCAGTCCCTACAGAAGCCGGCGACCTGTTCTTCCAATCGGGGATCTTGTATCCGGGCGAGGGCTTGACCATCGACATTTCAGTGCCACGCGAGATGCTCCCCATCGATCCACCATCGCTTTGGATACGCGTGTGGTGGTTTCTCGACGCCAACAAGTATACCGCTCTACCCCTTATCACGTTGATCGGCATGTTCGTTCTATGGGCGAAGCTGGGAAAGGATCCTAGTAGGCGCGTCATCGCTCCGGCATTCGAACCTCCCAGAGATATGCATCCTGGAGCCGTCGGAGTACTCATTGACGACCGCATCGATCTCCGCGATATCAGTGCAATGCTCGTCGGCCTCGCAGTCAAGGGTTATCTCACAATTCAAGAACTGGACGACGGACAGTATTCATTCCTTCGTCAGCGAGCAACAGGAGATGGCCTATCTCCAGCGGAACAGGCCGTCTTCGATGCGCTGTTCGTTTCTCCCGAAGTCGAAGAACGAACGCTCGCTTCGCTGGAGCAAGAGTTCTATAAGGCACTGCCTACGGTCAAATCGCGCTTGTATGGCCAACTGATTGAGTCCGGGTATTATAGGAACAATCCGGAACGAACACGGCGTTTCTACGTCGTCGTCGGATTGCTGGTCCTTCCCCTTGCCGGGTACTTGGGCATCCAAACGATGTCACTGTACTTGGCCGCCACCATCGCGCTCAGCGGAGTCATCGTGCTGGCCTTTTCCCGGTTCATGCCTCGCAAGACGGCAAAGGGCGTACGGAAATTGGAGGAGATCTTAGGGCTGTCCGAATACATTCGTCGCGCGGAGGTAGATCGAATCGAGTTCCATAATGCGCCGGAAAAGGGTCCGGGGTTGTTCGAGAAGCTGCTTCCCTATGCCATTGCCTTGAACCTGACCTCGGTTTGGACGCATCAGTTTGAGGGCCTTCTAAACGAACCTCCTCAGTGGTACGTCGCTGGTTCACGCACTCCCGTTTTCAATGCCGTTCTCTTCTCCCATACCCTTTCCAACATGACCAACAGCATGCAGCGTACGTTCGTTTCGGCACCCCGATCTTCAGGACAATCGGCCTGGAGCGGGCGAAGCACGTTCGGTGGCGGGTTTTCCGGAGGGGGATTCGGCGGAGGGGGTGGCAGAGGCTGGTAAGCTTCCCTAGTCTCTTGTAGAATACCTTCGAAAGGGGTACCGTGAAGAAGGTGACGAAGTTATTCTTGCGTTGGACTTCGGTTTTGGCTCTTCTTCTTTGTGCCGTTTCTGTGCTGGCCGCTACGAAAACCGAACCTACACGTATCGCCTGGGACCGAGCCTACCCGATCACTTGGAATCTGTTCCAAGGAACACCTCCAGCCGATGCCAGTCATCGTACTGAATCCGCCGCCATCCACATGACCATTCGTTGGCATGCCAGCTACTCGGTTTCGTCCACCAGCGGATCGAATTGGACCGGTCAGGTGGAGTCTATCGTCGTTACCAATACGATGGAGCCTACGTTTTCATGGGTTGTGCCAGCGAAAGCCCATGCAAGCGTGCTACGCCATGAGCAGCTGCATTTCGATCTGAACGAGGTGTATGGTCGCAAGCTCGAATGCCTCCTACTGCGAACCGCTACTTGCATCGGAACTACGGAACAAGACGCTGTCAACGTGTTGAACGAGTCCCTTCATCAGACGGCCGACACCGTCCTTCAAAAGCTGTCCGAGATGCAGACACTTTATGATTCGGAAACCTCTCACGGCAACAATAGTGCTGAGCAGGCACACTGGGAAAGCTTGATCGACAAGTGGCTCGCTTCGCCCACAACGGCTCCCTAGCGCCTGAAGCTCGACACCTCGTGATTCATTTCCATCCACTCGGCCAAGCGTCGCACGAAACTTGTCACGAACTCGGGAGTAGGTCCGCTGAAAGAAAACGCACCTCCTTACTCACAATCTGTTTCATGGCCACAACAAGGGGCGGCGAAAACGCCGCCCCTTCCTCTTGCTCGTTGAAGAAAGCCTCGGCCGTCTTATCTCAAGACTATGTTGGAGGCATCCGTCATTCGCCACTCCAACCCGACGTAGGCCGCTTGCCCTAAAGACACTCCGCCATCACCGCACGGGACAAGATGATCCGTGAAGAACTGGAAGCCATGGCCCTGCAGAGGTCGCGGATTCTGGAACTGATGTGATCGTTGTAAGCCATTCCGCCACTGAACGCGATCGAAGAAATGTTGCGTTCCTCGGCAATCCTCATCCCCAACATCTCCATCCCTCGAGTCAAAGCCTCTTGAGCCGTGGCTGCCACGGCATCCAGGAATCGGCCCGCACTCGTCGTAAACGGAGCGTTGATCCTTCCCTCGAGCTGTTTCACCAGCAGACCAACTTCGATTCGATCACCGTGAAGCAAGGACCGTAGTCGGTGCAGATGGTGGTCCAATATCCCCGGAATCTGCTGGACCCGAGGATCTCTGAAACGCACGCATCACAGGTCGCAACATCGCGAGGTAGTTGCCCTCTACCTGATCCCTTTTGGGTCGAGGCAAGAATCACGAACTCATCGTTGCCGGTTGGTTCCGATCGAGACACATCGATGTCATTGATTCGAGAAAGCGGAGGTGCTTAGGTTTTCAGAGCCGTCAAGAAAGATTGGACAGCTTGGGATGAGCCTTCCACCACAGTCTCTACGTCAGCGTCTCCAAGATTTCTCACCGATCCGGCAAGGCATCGATCATGAGCGATTCTGTAGACGAACGGGCGAAAGCCGACTCCCTGGACGACACCGCGAACGAGCACGCGGCAGCCTTCAATCGTCATTCCGAATCCGTCTCCGAAGGCGTCTGTACGGTCAACCGATTGACGAATAGCTCTCTTCCGGTTTGGACGTCGACCTCGGACTGACACTTCGGGCAGCTGAGAATGGGTACCGCAAAATGGAATGCCTCATCAGAGACATGATCGACCGCACCCTTATAGCCACAGGAAGAACAAGACACACTCACCGGAACCAGCTCGACAAGGAGGCGCGCACCTTCGAGCGGCGTGCCTTTTGCCAGCAGCTCAAAAGCATTGGCAAGGGCTTGATCGGACAGGATGCGCAGTTCCCCTTTCTTGAGAATGACGCCGACGATCTGTCCCTTAATTGTTTCCACTTGGGGGAGCAACGCGTTAATGAGTTCCGAAGCTACTGAGTATTCGTGCATTCGAAGCCCAACGCTTCCAGCAGGTCATCGATCCCTGTCTCATGACGTGCGTCGGTCAGCACGGCCTTGCCATGCGGATTGATACGCGAGTAGTCCGATACAACGAGTTGTGGATCCACTCCAACAGCGTCGGCCAGGTCGATCTTGTTGAGGACGAGGATGTCGGTCTGCGCGAAGATTTTCGGATGTTTGCGCACCATGTCGTCGCCTTCGGTCGTGGAGATGACGACTACCTCATTGACCGTTCCAAGAGGGAAATCGGCTGGACAAATCAAGTTTCCCACGTTTTCGATGAAGAGGATGTCCAGCTTGTCCAGGGGTAGATGTTTCATCGCATGGTCGACGGTGTGTGCATCCAAATGACAGTCATCCTGCGTGTTCAAGTTGATGGAAGCGGCACCGTGGGAGAGGAATCGCTGATGGTCGTCATCGCCGGCCGAGTCTGCGGCGATGGTTCCCACTTGAAGTCCTCGACCGGTCAGTCGATCGATCATCCGTTCGATCAACGAGGTCTTGCCACTTCCGATGGCACCCATCACACTGATTGCAGTCACCTTTCTCTCTTCCAACAGGCGGCGATTTGCTCCAGCCAGATCAAGTTGACGTTTCAGGATATCCTCTCCATTCACATGAACGTTGTGCATGTCGCCTCCTTCGCGGCGGAATGATACGAGCCTCCACCTGCCAGCGCAAAACAAGCTGTTGCACAAACCTCTCCCCCCTGCTGACAGAAGCTCTTACTGCCGAGGTCGCTGAACTCGCCGAACTCGCAGAGTTCAGCGGTAAGATGCTTGAAACTAGCGCTTAGGCTTGAAGACGATCAGTAGGAAAGGTCTACACAACGGACTCAAAGGAGGCACCTTTTCCCTGTCCGTTGCATTGCGAATTCGAGGCCTTATCATAAACTCGCAAACTGAAGTTCCAATTTGGAGTATATTGGCAAAATATCTGTCGAGATGCAGGTTGAGCTACTGAACCTATTGAGCAAATAACGAGGAGAACGTCGATGAAGAAACTGATCCTTACGCTTTCACTGTGTGCTGTTCTGTCCGCCGTTGCCTTCGCTGCTCCCACGATCTACGTCGCCATGCCGGTCTATGCTTTCGGATCCGTAACCGAGGGGATTGCCGTTACGCACACGTTCATCCTCAAGAACACCGGAGACGACGTGCTGGAAATCTCGGGTGTCCGCGCTTCGTGCGGCTGCACAACAGCTGAGTTGGCAACCGATTCAATCGAACCCGGTGAATCTGTGGATCTCGAAGTACTGGTCGATACGGCAGGGTTTGGAGGAACGATCTCGAAATCGATCACCGTCTACTCCAATGATCCTGAAACCCCCGTACTCAGTCTGCGAGTGATGGGACAAGTACAAGAGGCCGAGCCGCACCATATCTCCGTCAGCGATGTCCATTACCTCCTGTACCTCCTCATCGATCTCCGATCCATCGAGCAATACGATGCACATCACATCCTCGGTTCCGTCAATATTTCCTATGAAGTGCTGACGGAGACGCTCGGCGAGCTCCCTCGCGAGACGTTTATCATTCTCTACGATGAGGCCGGCGACTCGGCTGAAATTGCTGCCGCGGTTCTAAGGAACGAAGGATTTACGTTCGTTCGTGCCCTTCTCGGTGGCCTCAACGAGTGGATTCATCAATACGGGATGAAGAACATGCTCAGCGGAAACGAGGAGTACGACCTCCCTTCGAGAGCTACGATTAGTACAGAGAATCGAGAAACGTACCAACTGCTCGCCAACGAACTCGATTACCTGTTCTACCTGTACGTGGACGTTCGCACAGCAGACGAGTACGCGGCCGGCCACATCATGGGCGCCGTCAACATTCCGTTCGAAGAACTGGAATCGTGGATCGATCTCCTTCCGAAGGGCGTTCTCATGATTACCTACGATGGGACAGGCTCCCTCGGAGATGAAGCCGCGCTCTGGATGATCGACAACTATTTCGGCAGCACTCGAAGCATGCTGGGCGGTTTGGATGAGTGGATTCGACAGCACGGTGACAAATATCTGTTCACCAGCTCATCGTAGCGATCACTGAAGGTAAAAGGAGCCTCATTGACACGGAAAGCCCTTCTGATTCTCATTCTCATCGTGGCTGCCGTCGCTACTCCTGTGGTGGCGACAACGTTGGTCTTCTTTCACGAGATTGGCTGCTCGCATTGTGCAAATACCGAAGCATTCCTCGAGTCGATCCACCCTCAGTACCCCGACCTCGAGATTCTGCGCTACGAAATCTCTGAGCGGGAGTCGCTGGAGCTTCTCGCCGGCCTGTTGGCTGCATATGACGTCGAGCAAGATTCCGTTCCCATGATTTTCATCGGTGAAGTCGCTTGGATTGGGGGAACGTTCTTCGGGCTGTACGACGAACCCTACACCGTCTCGGGCCGTGCCGCTGATATGACGTTGGAAAGCGCCATCCAACTGGCGATCGAAGAAGACGCCGCTTCGCCGCTGGATCGAATCGAGGAAACAGATACGGCCAGCTTGGCCGAAGGGCTCACGATCCCTGCCATCATTCTGGCTGCCGCGATTGATTCGGTCAATCCGTGCACGTTCGCCGTCCTTGTACTTCTGTTGGGAACGTTGATCGTGGCAGAGCGCAAGGGCAAGAAGGGGCTCGTCCTGAAGGCCGGCTTGGCATTCACAATCGCCATTTACATCTCGTATTTCCTGTTGGGCATCGGCGTGTTCACCGCTATTCAAGCCGCCGGCGTCCAGAGGCCCTTCATCATTGCAGTCTCCTGTCTGGCCATTTTGCTTGGGTTATGGAACATGAAGGACTTCTTCGCCTATGGCAAGTGGTTCAGCATCGAAGTCCCAAAACGTTGGCGGCCAACAGTGAAGCGACTGACGACTTCGGTCGTGTCCATTCCCGGCGCATTCTTCGTGGGAGTTCTCGATTCTCTGTTCTTGCTGCCTTGCTCCTCCGGCCCGTACATCGCCATCTTGGCCTTGCTTTCCAAGACCTCGTCGAGATCCGAGGGAATCCTGTACTTGTTGTTCTACAATCTGATCTTCATCCTGCCGCTGCTGATAATCACGTTCGCCGTCCATTTCGGATATACGACCACGGCACGTGCCGAACGATGGAGATCTGCGCGCCTGGGCAAGTTGCACCTGGCCTCGGGAATCCTTATGTTCTTGCTCGGTGCCGGCATGCTGGCGGCCGTATTCATGGGGTGGTTATAGGATGAAATCAGTAACGGCAGTCATGGCCACAGTGTGCATCTGCGTTGTTACTTCCATTCCGGCAATCTCCGACGTCTCGGATCCGACCATCATCGTCTTCTATGAGGAAGGGTGTCCCAGCTGCGAAGAAATGGAAGAGCTGCTGGTAGGGATGACGATCGATGCGCCGGAAACAGCCATTGCTCGTCACGAGGTCACCGAGTCCGAGTCTGCTGAGTTGTTGATCGCGCTTGCGAGAACCTACGACATCGATGTACCGTCCGTTGTCCCCATCGTGTTCGTAGGGGAAGACGTCATCATCGGAATGGGGCGGACGCAAGAGTTCTCGCTACGGAACGCCGTTGGGGATTGTCTCTTGTTTGGCTGCGAATCTCCCCTCGCTCGCCTCCCTCTCTCTCAGCTGCGAGCTGACTTGCCGAGATTTGCCCTGTTCCTCGCGATGTTCCTCGCGCTCGCCTGGCTTCAGCTTCGTTAAGTTCGTTCCACAAGCCGCGATTCCGCGTATACTAGGCCGAGGAACGGCAATCGAGTGTGTAATATGGTCGAATCGAAGCTTACTGACCTTAATAACGAGCAACTGATCGGCGCACTTCGGCGTGTAATCGCGGGCGAATCCGAAGAACGATCTCCTTCAGAACTACGCGAGGAGATCGTGAATCGAAACATCGGGCTCGTAAAGTCCATCGCGCTCAAGTTCCGTAGTTCAGGAGAGCCGCTCGATGACCTCATCCAAGCCGGGTACATCGGCTTGCTCAATGCTGTTTCCAACTTCGACTTGGCCCGCAACAATCGTTTCTCGACATACGCCAGCTATCTGATTCAAGGAGAAATCCGCCATTACATTCGCGACAAGCGCTCTACAATACGCATCCCGCAGTGGGTACAAACCATGAATCGGCGCATCAAGGAAGCAGAGGAAGATATTTTCCAACAGGAAGGTCGACCACCGACGCTGTCGGAATTGGCCGCCAAGGTCGAATTGCGAGAGGAGCAAGTCAGAATGCTGTTGCGCGGCCGCGAATCGATGGCGTATGTTTCCATAGATCAAGATCGCCGATCCGGAGATCCCAATCCCGCACCGCCAACTATGGAGCGCTTGATCGCAGAATCAGAGGGACTTTCTTTCGATATTCGCATGCGAATCCTGGCCGCCATTGAACAGTTGACTAGCATTCAGCAACGACTAATCCAAGGATTGTTTTATCAAGGGAAGAGCCAATCGGAAGTTGGCAAGGAGATGGGCATCTCTCAGCGACAAGTGTCGAGGATAAAGGAAGGCATCCTTTCGGAACTGCGAGAAACCTATCAGTCGGAAGATGCAAACTAAGAATCGCCTGCATTAGGAATAATCGTAGCAGTATGGGGGAGATCGCATGACAGTGGTAAAAGAGACTAACGATCTACTTACCCTTATTGGAACAGCCATTGAGCAGCTTCGGCAAAGCATCGAGTTGTTCGAGACATCGTCTCAAGCAGAGGGAGCCACCTGTCTCTCGTTCGTAATTCGTGAAATCGATGCCTACATAGATCGAGCCCACGACGATCCACTGCTGCGGCTGGCGCGCATCGACGTTTCCAGTCTTGCCACGGATCTGGAGCATGTCAAGAACGATCTGGTCGCCGTGATCGCGCAAGTGGATAACTCTTCCTCTCCCTAGCATGCCCACAAAGCCGTATGCCCTCATCACGGGAAGCACAAGGGGAATTGGCTTCTTCATTGCCAAAGAACTCGCGGAGCGCAACTTTATCCCGATTCTCAACTATCGAGAGGATGTTGAAGGCGCCGAACGTGCTCTTGATGAGGTCAAGAGCATTTGCGGAGAGACTATGTCCATTCAAGCCGATGTGACCACGGAATCCGGAGCGAGATTTTTGTTTGATGCCGTATCGCAGCGTGGTGCCGTCGTCGATTTGCTGGTCAACAACGTGGGCCGGTTCTTGTACAAGCCGTTTCTCGAGACATCGCTCGGAGAGTGGCGCGGGATCTTCGGCAGCAACTTGATCAGTGTCGTTCTGTGCTGCCGACAGGCGCTTCCTTCTATGAGGAAACGAAAGAAGGGACACATCATCAACATCGCAGCTATGCATGCCTCCAAGATCCGAGCCAGGCCCAACACGCTGCCCTATGCCATAGCCAAGTCCGGAATCATTCATCTCACGCAAACTCTCGCCAAGACGGAAGGATCCTACGGAATTCGCGTGAACGTCGTGTGCCCGGGATTCATTGCTGGTGGAGAACACACCCTCCCGGAGCACGCCAGCAAGGTTTCGCTGGGTCGCCTCGGTCAACCCGAGGAGGTTGCGAAAGTGGTTGGGTTTCTCGCATCTCAGGACGCCGGCTACGTTACGGGCGCTGTTCTCAACGTACACGGAGGTGCACTGCTCTAGCCGCAGAACACCTCCGCATCAACGCCGAACTAGCTAATTGTCGACTTCCGCTTGATACGCACCGTTTGATTGTTCTACCGTAATCATCGTAGTTTGCTGTTCCTGCACCAATACATTGGTCAGTGTAATGGGGGGATTGGTATCAATCACGATGGTGTAGGACCCTGTGGGAAGCTGCGATCGCGGCTCTCCTAGTCGGCCGGCGAACACCACGTTGCCTTCGGTGTCATAGACCGTGTAGCTGAACGGTGCTGCCAAACTTAGGGCCCGGCGTAGTTCTTCGGTGCTTGACGCGTCGTAATACACGCCCCCGGTCGCCTGAGCGATCTCGACCAGCTGATCTCGTGCGCTAGTATTGTCCCTGACATCGAAGCCGACAACGTGAAAACTCAGGTTATATCCTAAATTGATCAGCTCTCTTGCTGCTTGGACAGGATCTCCTCCGCATGTTTCCATTCCGTCACTGACCAGCAGAATCAGTTGCGGATCAGTGATGCTCGTCAGATCCGCTCGAGTTTGCTCCAACGCATAGGCAAGCGGCGTCGCCCCCCCAGTTTCAATCGCACGAATCTCTGTTTGCAGCACTTGACGTTGGATCGGCAGCACCGGGGCGATCAGTCTACTACTCTCACACCCGCCAAATCGGCGAATTCCGACAACGGCTGAATCGGGGAGATTGTCCAACAGATCGATGATGACAACCTTGGCAATGTCGATCTTGATTTCCCCGTCGATGACTTCCTGCATGCTGGACGACGTATCCAGTATGATCAGGTAGGTACTGGGGGTGCTCTCGAAGGCAAACGCCAGATCTCCGACCGGCAGAAGCTCGAGGCTTCCGAAGGCTTCTCCCGTGACAACGACTTTCGCTCGCCCCATCGCCCCAACTGCATCGATGCTCGGGCCAGGACAATTCGAATGATCTTCGTCTGCGGGAACATCGCTTAGCCGAACGTAATGGAAGGTATCGTCTGCATTGACGTACGGAGCAATGTCTATCGCTCCCGGATACCCGATAGTTTCTCCCACGAAAATGAAGGAATGTCCGTCCGAACTGATTTCCACCCGGGCCGGATTCTGGTTGGTGTTATAAATGAACAGGTCGGCGCCTGGAACATCGGCCAGCACATTGTCGACGAATTCCAGGACGAGATATCCTCGATTGTCAATCACGCTCAATCGAAATCCTAATGAAACTGCGTTTGCGTCGCAGCCACCGCATCCATCGCAGCCATCATTGTAGTTTGAGTCAGGCGGTCCGAGCGCCTCCTCTGGATCATCGAATGCATCTCGTACGCAACTTGCAACGAGGTAATCCACGACGCGATCGGCAAAAGCCGAATCCCCATGTGGAAATGTGATTCCGAAGTACGTCGCCGGCTCCGACCGGAGCCCCGGATTGACCACCACCAACACACAGACAACCAGAAGACAGTACCTAGTCCATCCAAAGACCATCCTGGCCTTCATCCCGCCACCTCCGCCCCTTGTGATTCCACCCTGTTGCACCAATTGTATTCATCATAGAACGATTTCCGGCAGAAGGCAAGTAGACTGCTTCCCGATAGGGTTTCCATGCCTTCCAAGCTGAGTAGATTCGGTTGACGGTCAGGAGCTCGTTGGCTAACATCACTCAAGTTGCCGAGGTGGCGGAATTGGCAGACGCGCATGGTTGAGGGCCATGTGGACTTTAACGTCCGTGCGGGTTCAAGTCCCGCCCTCGGCACCAAATCGAAACGGAGAACGCGCCTATGCGAATCCTATTAGATGTTATGGGAGGAGACTGCCGCCCCCAAGAACTCGTCAAGGGCGGCATCGAGTTAGGACGCCTCCGTGGCATCGAAATTGTGTTCGCAGGCGATCGTCAAGTCATCGAATCCGCATTCGTGGAATTCAGTGTCACCGCCGGTCGATCGTTCCACATCATCCCTTGCTCGGAAGTCATTCGGATGGACGACTCACCAGTGAAGGCAGTCCGAAACAAATCCGACTCTTCGCTCATTCGTGGTCTATGCGAGCTGAAAGCGGGAACCGTCGATGCATTCGTATCGCCCGGAAACACGGGAGCTGTCGTGGCCGGATCGCTCTTCACTTTGGGACGTATCCCCGGCATTCCACGACCAGGGATTCTCGCCCCGCTCCCGACACTGGAAGGCAGAGACATCTTCCTCATCGACGTCGGGGCGACATCGGACTGTCACGCCGAACATCTGGTACACTTCGCCAATATGGGAAGTACCTATGCCGAGGAAGTCATTGGCATCAAGAATCCCGCCGTCGCGCTATTGAATATCGGGGGAGAACAGGGAAAGGGGAATCGATTGATGGCGAAGACATACGCACTCCTTGAATCCGCCGATCTGCATTTTGTGGGCAATGTCGAAGCCCATCAACTCATTCAGACACGACCGGCCGACGTGATCGTATCCGACGGTTTCGTGGGCAATATCTGCCTGAAGGCGATTGAGGGCAGCGTTTCCGCCGTCACCCGCCTGCTTAGGCAATCGATTCGCAGATCCACCATCTCGAAACTCGGCGCCTTGTTGATGAAGCGAGCGTTCGCATCGTTGCGAGCCGCGATATCGTACCAGAAACGAGGCGGAGCTCCATTGCTCGGCGTCAACGGCATCGTCGTCATCGCCCATGGACGATCGGACGCCGAGACCATCGGAAGCGCAATCGACGTGGCTCGTCGCGAAGTGGAAGCCAATTTGACGGAGAGAATCTCCCTAGGTATCCCTCGAACGGAACATCATGGGAGCTAGGATCGCTGGTACTGGCAGCTACCTGCCTTCGAAAGTGATCACCAACGAACAGTTGGAATCGCTGGTCGAGACGTCTAACGAGTGGATCGTTCAACGAACGGGCATTCGATCGCGTCACTTGCTCGACGAAGCGGAGATCCCATCCGACATGGGCGTCGAAGCGGGAAGGCTGGCTCTCAAAGCGGCCAAGGTAGCTCCGGATGATGTCGATCTTCTTCTGGTAGCCACTACTTTCCCGGACATGATCTGCCCTGGATCGGCTCCATTCATTGCTGAAGGATTGTCATTGACGGACGCGCCGTTTCTCGACCTCAAGGCCGGTTGTTCCGGCTTTGTCTATGGTGTCGCCGTTGCCAACGGGCTGATCGAATCCGGCCTATTCCCGCGCGTTCTGGTCGTCGGTGTCGAAGCCCTGTCCCGCGTAACCGACTGGACGGATCGACGAACGTGCGTGTTGTTCGGGGACGGGGCGGGAGCCGTACTACTCGAACCGGGAGCCGAGTCCTCCGGCGTCCTGGGCATCGCCTTGTATGGTGACGCCGAGAAATCGATGTTCTTGCATCTGCCTGCCGGTGGAACTCGAATCCCGGCGTCGGTGAACACGGTGACCCAGGGAGGGCATTTCCTCAAAATGGAGGGATCCGGCGTCTTCCGAAACGCCGCCCCGATGATGGAGAAGGCGACAATGGCTGCACTGGAGAACGCAAGCCTGGAGTTGTCGGATGTCGATTGGATCATTCCCCATCAAGCGAACCAGCGCATCGTTGACGCCCTAGTGCGGCGTCTCGATGTTCCTGAGGAACGCGTCATCGTGAATCTGGATCGCGTCGCAAACACTTCGACGGCATCGATTCCCATTGCCCTGGATGAGGAGATCCGCTCCGGAAGGATTCACCCCGGCGACATCATCGTCATGACGGCATTTGGCGCCGGTGTAACCTACGGGGCCGTCATCGTCAAAGCCTGACCAAGGAGGAAGCCGTGTCTTCCAAAGTCGCCTTTCTATTCCCCGGCCAAGGACGCATTCCCGAGACGCTTCCATCCAACGTCGACCGGTTCTCGCATCTGCTCGACCTTGCTTGCGACGCCGGCTTGCTGCTGGAAGATTGGATCGGATCCGGCCGGACCGATCGATTGGCGCAGACGGACGCCGCCCAGCCCGCTCTCTTATTGGACAGCCTAAGCCGCGAGCAGTCACTGAAAGCGGTCGGCTGGAATCCGGATTGTGTCTCCGGTCATTCGTTGGGCGAATACGCGGCCCTTGTCAGCGCCGGAGTCCTCGATCCCACCGACGCCATGCGGGCAGTGATCGAACGCGGTCGTTTGATGAATCAAGTTCGAGGGACAATGGCTGCCATTCTCAAGCTGGACCTCGAATCCGTTAGGCGGATGTGTGCCGAAACCGAAGCCGTTATCGCCAACCACAACGCGCACACACAGATCATCATTTCAGGGCCTGACAAAGCTGTTCAGGATGTCATGCTGCAAGCCGAAACA
>Ga0114923_10000873_pt1 | contig 21608 bp, 24 predicted proteins | sample SumtaG_FD_89578 | JGI IMG/M metagenome (GOLD analysis project Ga0114923, IMG submission 89578) | Deep subsurface microbial communities from Indian Ocean to uncover new lineages of life (NeLLi) - Sumatra_00157 metaG | ecosystem: Environmental > Aquatic > Marine > Oceanic > Sediment | place: near...
AGAAGAAGCAATCGAGCCCAGTATAGGGGCACGCGTCATGCCCTCAGTGAGTGCTTTCCTCGATGGTGCAGTTGATTCCATCGGGTCTACGTTCATTAAAGAACGCTGGGAGACAGAAGACAAAGAAGAAGTGCGCCATGTGGACTACTGTATGCGAATCGGTCCTCACGCGTTTTACTCAACGAAGATTCGCAGACCGGTGTCCGCTGGTCCTATCCCTGAACTGATCGTCAACCCGACGTTCAAGAAAATCCGGGACCTGACTTCGGGCAAACAAAAACCAAGACGAAAAGCTAGGAGAGCAAGGTAATGGCTACGAAGAAAAGACGAAAGGCACCATCAAAAAAGAAAGCAAGACGTGGAGGCAGGAATAAGAATGTCATAACGGTTGACTTCACCGATGTGGAAGCCGGAGGTGGTATGCCCACACCGGACGGTTACTACGTCGCCGAAATCCTAAGTGCTGAACAAGAGGTCAGCTCAAATGCCAACGACATGATTGTCGTGCGCTGGAAGACCCACACAGGTTCGACAGTGTTCGACCGTTTCGTATTGCTACCGCAGTCACTGTGGGTACTCCGTACCGCGCTGGATTGCTTGGGCTTCGAGACACCGGACGGTCCGTTCGATCTCGATGTCGATGCACTGGTCGGCGAGCGTTGTGGTCTGGAGATTGTCAACGAAGAGTACGAAGAGAAAGATCAGCCACGTGTAACTGGCTACCTCACCGAAGACGTGGCAGAGCAGTATATTGCTGAGGCAGGTGGAGAAGTACCTGAAGAGGAGGAAGAGGAGCCCGAAGAAGAAGAAGAACCTGAAGAGGAAGAAGACGAGGCTCCCCCTGCAAGGGCGAAGAAGAAGAAAGCTGCCAAAAAGAAAGCAGCTAAGAAGAAAACCGGAAAGGCTCTGCGCCCCGGCGCTCGTGTCGTATTCGAAGACGAAGACGGCGACGAGATTCAGGGTGTCATCGAAGGCATCGAGGACGAGCTGGCAATCGTGGTCGATGACGAAGAAGGTGAGTGGGAAATTCCACTCAATGAGCTGAAGAAGGCCTAATGATTCGGACGGAACTTCGTCCGTATCAGAGTGAAGCTGTCGCTGCGGCTCTGTCGTACGATGGCTTCGCTTTTTTTCCTGAGCAACGCACGGGGAAATGTCTAATATCTCTGGCTGTGGTGGATCACCACAAGCCGGAGGTGTTAGTCATCCTGTGCCCAAAAAAAGCGCTGGCAACATGGGACGAACAGATTGAAGAGCACCTTGACAACGATTGGGGTTGCGAAATCTACACCGTCACGTACCAAGAACCCGTCAAGGATAAGCAGCTCCGAAAGGAGTGGTACGCCGAAACACTGAAGTAGCAAAAAGATGGTGTGTCGATGATGATCATCGCTGACGAAGCACACATGATCAAAAAACCGGGAGCTGCCCAGTCTCGGTTTGCACGTACGCTTGCGAAGCGTTGTCAGTGGAAGCTCGCACTCACGGGCACCCCAATTGATGAAGGCTTCGAGCAGTACTGGGCAGTCTTCGATTTCATCGGGAAGAATGAGATTTTTGGTACCTACGGGGACTTCAAAGACCAGTACCTTATTTTTGAGGAGCGTCAGCGGCGTGATAAGCGAACGTATCCTGTGATCGTCGGCTACCGATACACCGAAGAAATCATGGAGAAGATTCACACGTACAGTTACCGCATCACGTTCAACGAAGCACGGAAATCCATGGGCAAGCAGCCTGTGAAGGTGCGTAGAAAGAAAGTTAAGTTCGATCTCAAGCGTAACACTCGTCACATCTACGATGAGCTGAGGAAGGATCTAGAAACCACCATCGAAGACATCACGATTGATGTGCCGTTGCCCATGCACCTAATCCAAAAACTACAGCAAGTGTGCGGAGGTCATCTCCTGCATCAGGAGCGCATTCCCGGTGAGAAAAAACGCAAACGCATCGTCCTTCCCGTCGGTACGGAGAAGCTGGACAGGCTCATGGGGCTCCTGTCAGGTTTCGGTCAGGAGAAAGTCGTCATCTGCTGTCGCTTCACGCACGAAATCGAATCCATCGCTAAGGAGTTCGACGAGTTCGGCTGGACCTACAAAATAATCTCTGGACAGCACGAGTGGGACGGTCAGTTCGACGTAGACTTCGTCCTGCTACAGGTGAAGAGCGGACTTGGGTTCGACCTGTCAGCAGCGAATACTTACGTGCTGTACAGCTGGGATCACAGTCACATTACATTCGAACAATCACGTATGCGCATCATGCACATGGAGAACACGGACTGGGTGAAGTACTTCTTCCTGATGGCACGCGACACAATTGAAGATGAATACTATGAAGCGATTGCGAAGAAAAAAGATTTCTCGACGCTCGTCCTCGACCGGTACCGCAAGAAAAAAGTACGGCACCGTCGAGGAACAGCTCGCAAAGGTGCGCGGAGAATTCGCAAAACCCGTGCGCTCCTCGCCTAAAGGCGAATCTGAGAAAAGTTGACAAAAATTTTAGCTGGGATTTTCGGTTTTATGAACGAGTCAAATTTATGGGACTGGCTGAGAGATGTTGTTCTGCCTCTGGGGCATTACTCCAGAATCGAATCTCCAGATACTGCGCCGGGATTTCCTGACGTTCACTACCAAATCGGAGAGAAGGGGTGCGGTACATTAGAACTCAAAGCCAACGACCGTCCAGCGAAAGTACCCTTCGCTGATGAAGAGAAAGGGCTGCACAAATCCCAGCTGAAGTGGATTAGAAATAACGTAGAGTATGGTGGCGTCGTCTGGATCATTGCTGAGACACCGGGTGCGATTTATATTGTTCACGGCAAAGATGCGGAGTATTTTAATGGCGCGACGCATGACACCCTGATCCAAATGGCATGGCAGATAATGCACCGCAGTGCACCTAAAGAAGCAGCCAAAATACTAAACACTGCACTCAAAACAGATGCTAACTTCAGACTATTTGCGGAGTACCCACGATGACAGAACGAACCTGTACCTACCGAGACAAACATAACAAAGTGTGCTGCACGGAATGTGGCAGTGACCTCAGCCTCTGCCAGTGTCCAACACCTAACGAACAGGCCCAAGAACGTTGGACCAGTCCCGACGGTCTGGTCATGAAGATGATCACTGATGAGTTAGTTGCTGCACGCGAAGCATTCCCTGAGAACACGCACAAACTTGCTGCGTTGATGGAAGAGGTAGGTGAGCTGGCGCAAGCTATGATCCAACACGACCGCAAGCTTGGTACCAGCGTGCAGGAGGTGTTACGTGAAGCAGTGCAGGTTGCAGCGATGGCTATCCGTGTTGAAGTTGAGGGCGACGGTAACTTCCTGTATTTATTCCCGGTAGTTGAAGATGAGCTACCACGAGGTCCAGTGGGGAGACAATATGACTGACAAAAAATCAACCGAGGACGAGGGATTCAAAACATCCATTGGTGTAGAGAACGGCAACGTTCTTCTTATTTTCTCAGAGAAAACGAATCTGGTCGGCTACCCACCAAAAGCCGCAAGAAAGCTCGCCAAAGCCCTGAAAAAGCACGCTATTGAGGCTGAAAACATGACCCGTGGAAGTGAGACGTAGCTCCCTTTACACGAGAGCGGATCTGTGTATACTGGAACCCTTGAAACTCACCGGAGAAAGACCATGGCGGTAAGAGCCCCTACTGACAGCATCGGCGCACAACTGGCGATGATGCGTAAACGTCACAGGAAAACGTGCGCTAACTCGGAGTGTGGCAAGAGGTTTGAAGGCCTTGCCATCACAACCTTTTGTTCTGACGAATGTCGTTTCAGAGCAGCCTACCTGCGTCGTAAAAAAAGGAAATAAGACATGGCATTTTTGAAGCAGCACCGCAAAGGCACCCTTGAGGTTGAGGGGCGCAAGCTGAAGGGTCACTTCGACGTGAGCCTGACGAATCAGGGCGACCGCGAGATGCTCATTGAGTTTATCAGTGAAATGCGCAAGCAGCTGTTGAAGTTCAACCCGACAAAGAAGAAGCGAAAGAAGAAGATCAAGAGACGCAGGTGATCATGATCGATCTGGAGGGGACGCTGAGCGATCACACCGACCGCTTAGCCATCCTTCTGGCGAACGAAGAAAAATATAAGGGACGTGATCGGGAAGCGTGGAAGACCTACTACAAGGGACTCCTGCATGACCCTCCCCGGCAGCACATCATGGACCTTGTGCACGAGTACATCCGTGACGGGATGCGTCCCATTATTTACAGCACTCGCTTCGTCAACAAATACAACCACGAACGACAGTGGCTCGAAGCGCACGACCTGTTAAGTCACGTCGAATTAATCCAGCGCGAGCCCCACATGACCAAGATCAAAGGCCCGGATTTAGTGGTCCAGTGGGTACGTCACTACGATCCTGCCATCGTAGTTGATGATCGAGAAGAAGTACGTGATAAGATTCGCGAACTGCACCGGGACATCATGGCTTATCACCCGAACGCTTTCCTCCGGATAGAGGGAGAGTCCGATGAACATCCACTGCAAGAATGACTGGCTATTTCATCTCTGGGACACCGACGGTGAATGTATTCGAGGCTGCGGAGCTAGGGCTGCTGGAATCCGCGACCCGCACCTGCACGCCCGCGCCCAAACCGGCGTGACGGTGGTGCACGACCCGTCCCTCTCTGCATCGCCCGCGAAAGTGCGCCTTGTTGGTCCGCCATCCCTACCCGATTTCCTCCGCCACCACCGACAGGTCCGCTAGGCGGACGATTCATCATTCGCTGTCGTTGCAGGTAACCTCGCTGATTCGGCGGCACCATAGGTCCACCGGGAATCCCCGGTCCACGTTCATCCCCCATCGGGTATTTCCCCGGCGGAGGTGCACGCCTGCCACCCGGCGGACGTTTCCACGGAGGAATGCCTCCACCACCCCCAGTGATTGGTCCCATGTCACCAATCGGGTCCCATCCGGGACGACCTATGTTGGGACTAGGTCCGGTCCTGATTCTTGGATCGTAGTCACCGAACCCCCCACCTCCCGGCATTGGATTTGGATCTCTTCCCATACCTCGTCGCAATCCCATGATGCGTTTATCCATCTCATTAGGACCGTAATTCCTTCGTTGCCACTCTGCTTCTTCCGGGCTTCTCGGTGCCATGATTGCTCCCTGCATACTTCCACCTCCCGGTCCACCCATCATCTCGGCTGCGCGTCGTTGAGCGTCTGTTGCCCCACGATATTCATCCGCTGACATCCTGTATTGTCGAGAAGTTCCCGGTCCCATTTCACCTCGTGCCGCCATGCCTTGGAACCCTCGTTGTGCACCTGCTCGCTGAGCTTCTACCTGCGCACGATATCCTTCTGGATTTGCTGCGACTGCTCGGGGATCAATACCCGGAGGTAAACCCCCCACCTGAGCTAAGCCACCTTGAGGTCTGCCACGACCGAACCTTCCACCACGCGAAGGACCAAGACGTCCTCGTGCCTGCTGGGCACGATTTGGGATGCCTGCCTGAGGTGCAGCCATACCTACAGGTGCTGCTGCAGGTGCAGGTGGATTAAACCTATCGGCAATTCCACCGAACTGATATCCCTGAGGCTCCTCCATGTATTCGGGACCGGTTCCAGTAGGTGATATCCACGGTGGCACACCTCCAGCCGGTGCAGCTATCGCAAGACCACCAAGTTGATAACCGACACGACCACCTCGGGCTTGATCTATTGATTCAAGATACTCCTCGGCCTTCTCCACGTTGGCTGTCTCGGGATCATCAATGAACATACCTCGTAACCACGCCAACATCCCTCCATCCTCTTCTTCCACTGCTGCAGGTTCGGGCGGAGGGGGAGGATCTTTGTGAAACCTCGTCTCCCAATACTTGTATGCTGCCGGGTCCGCTGCTGGATCGTGAGGGTTTGCTCCCTCTGCATGACCGGGGCGAACTTCGCCACCACCTTGATAGTAATTCACGTGACCTCCTTCGGCACCGCCAAATATTTCATCAATTTTTCCCTGATGTGCGCGTAATTTATCTCGGTATGAGCTTTCTTTCAGTGCTGCTTGCTCTTCAGCGGATGCCCCAACATAACTTGCAGGCTCCGTCGGGATAATTCTCGGTGGAGGTCCACTGGGTCCACCGGGACCACCTTCTCCTGTGAGCGTTTGCTCAGGTGGATACCACATTCTGTTTCTCAAATCCTCGGGGTCACCTCCGGGAGCCGGAGTCCACCCTGCTTGTCGTAACCCAGAGACGACACCGATGTACCCCATAGGACCGCTATACCCCATTCGGTCAAGCATTTCTTGAGTTGTACCAGCCTCACTCCCCCAAGGAAAAGTAGGAGCTTCAGGAGCTGGAGGAGGTGAGTACGTCGTTGTAGATGTTCCTCCTCCGCCATTCGTTCTTCGTCCGCCACGACGACCTCCTCGTTGGAAGTGAAGCTGGTTAAGAGGTCTCTGTCGTTCACTGCCAGAGTCCACTTCGTTCATAGCGGAAAGACCACCTTTGGCATATCGGTTCTCGGCAAAGCCACCGGAATATTTCTTGTCAGCTTCAACGAACTCTTGTGCTACTGCACGTGACGGTGGACTCTTCATCCGACTTGGTGTCCACCCGTGTGCAATGGCTCGCATAAGTTTTGCCTGCTTAGGCGTCTTCGATGGCATGCTACTCCTCCACTTCCCCAGTGCGACCGTCGATGGTCACGTTATCTGGTTTCGGTTTGATCAGTGACAAGATGCTGGATATAACCTCCATCTTCGTCTCGTCACGAATACCTATGGGTGAACCGTCATCCTTACCAGACACGTTCGTGTGATGACGATCCTTCCAGTTTTCTTTCTGCCGGTTGGTCAGCCACAATTTGATGGCTGCAACATCTGGCTTGTAATGTTTGATCGTTTCAGCACGGACGATTTCTCCGTCCCACTGAAAAATTTTCTCTTCGTCGTGCGTGTAACCGATAGCACTTTGGTACAACGCACCCAGCACTGCAGTATCAGCGTCGGTGTAACCTGCTTCAAGCGCTTCTTTGAACAACGGGTACTGTGCTTTCCACTTGCCCAGCTGCTTGCGACTGATGTCAAAAATCTCTGACATCTGTTCTTCACTGATACCTCGCATTGCAATCGCACGCACCTGATCGAGGTGATCAGGGAGAAACAGACGGTGTTGCTCAGCCAGCAGGTGACCTGCACTGTTACGTACAAATTTCCTCTTCCCGTTTGTCAGTCGTCGTGCTGGCATTACTCACCCTTCATAAAGTTCACGAGTTTGTCCGGGAGCTGCCCGATGTCACCGACAGCACCCTTTGCCGTATCTTCCAGATTCATCAGCAGATTCTCACCACCTTCTTTGAGCGACTCTGCTGTGATGTTCACCTCTGGGAAGTAATAGTTATCTTGCTTCCACTGGTTCATACCTGCTTGTATGAAAGGTCTCATCTCCCTCATGATGGCAGCAGTCGCTGCTTCATCACCTTCGGTGTGTGCCATTCTCAGGAAGAAATTACGGAAGGTATTCTGATAGAGCCGCCCTGCCGTACCTGTAAGTGCAGAAATACCAACTACTGAATCCAAGATGCCGAATATGATTCCAGCACCTGCGGCACCACCTGCAGTGGCACCGGCAGCAACCATGCCTGCGCCCTTACCTGCTGATTGCGCACTGGCTGTTATCCGCAGGTACTCACGTACACCCTTAACTACTTCCTGATCTTCTGGAGTGAACCATTCGTTAATGACCCTACGATTACCCGGCTTATCGAGCCACTTCATGAACTTCGCTGGGTCTGCAACGCTGGGAGCTTCCGGTGTCCAAGTTGATTCTTCCAGACCTCGCAGTAGGAACCGTTTGCGTGCAGTGGCTTGTCCTTCTGGCGTTAGCCTATCAAACAAGTCGGTGAGCAGTTTGGGTCTGCCTGTATCCATTACCTTATCGACGATGACGTCATCGAGCTGGTTATTCTTGATTGCCTCTTTCAAGACACCTTCAGAGATATCATCCGCCTCTTTGACCCACGCAGCCTCGATCATCTCTTGTGCTGCCTTCGGTACCGTCTTCGAGCCCTTTCCAAAGATCGGAATATTTTCTGGGTGGACCCACTCCTGCTTACCCCAGAAACGTTGATTCATCATGCGCTTGACGAAACTTTCCATCACTCGCGTGCCGTAATCCGTCTCGACATCGATGCCGTACTTGGCAGCTAACTCTGTTAGTGCATCGACGCGCTGACGTGCCATCTCTCTACGTTGCGCACCAGTACCTGCGATAGGAATACGTTCGACGATTGCTTTGAAGATCATCTTGGCAGGTGTCATGCGCTCAGCCACTGCATCAGTGGTCATGATCCGTTTACCAGTCTCCTTCGCATAGTTGATGGCTTGCCGAACATTTGCGGGAACGACATCCTTGGTTTTATCTGCGAGATAGCTGGGTATCTTCGTCATCGTCCTTGCCAGAGGATCGAATACATAATCAGGCACGACACCGAACGCAGTGCTCACTACAACGTCAGCAGTGTTGAACTCACCACCGGCAGCTACCTGCCCAGTTTGCAATCCTGTTTCAGTTACAGCTGATCCCGCCATCATTGCCTTTGCGCTTGCCTTTCTGGCCTGTCTGACTGCCAATCGTCTTGCTGTGTCGCTACCAACATCTTTAGCTGCTTTAACAGCAGCCGCACGCATCGGTGCCGATGCCACTGTGGCGTAACGACCAACAGGTGTGTACGCAGCACCGATAACTCCCATCTGCATCGCATCAAAAGAACTGATACCCGGACGATTAATAATGGCCCGTGCACCTGTCTTTGTGTTGTTCAAAATCAATGTGCCATCAGGAGCTTGTTGAAGACCAATGTTGGGAAACATCTGTGACGTTTTAATCTCACCCGTGGTGGGGTCCTCGTACTCGACCTCCTGCGTAAACATCTCTGCGATCTCATTCGGATCAGTCGCTGTCATCATTGATGCCGTCATTGCCGCTTGTGCCCACTTCGGGTAATCCTCAGGGAAGAAATGTTTCGCACCGATTTGCGAAAACAATTCAGGTAACTGTAACGATGCACGTGACGTGCCCCGTTCCATGGGGAAGTCCGTTGGGAATTCAATGTCGGGTTCTTCCTTCGCACCACGGGGCGCGAACGGATTCTTTCTCTGTGGTCCTTCATCTGGACCGGGCGCGAAAGGATTTACCCTATTCATCCCTCGTTCCGGGAGGATTGGTCCGGCACCAGCTGCAGGGGAACCTGTCGCTTCGAGAAGAGCCTCGACATCTCCGGGTTGCTGCCCAGCTGCGATGTCTGCTCGTTGCCCAAGTGCTCCCTCAGGAGGCATACCTTCCAGAGGCATACCTTCCAGAGGTTCGACCGGACCTGTCATGATGGGCTCATCGATGCGAGCCTCGTTCTCCTCCAGCTGGGCGAGCTGTTGAAGTAGTTGCTCTTCTGTTGTCGCCATTAGAGATTCGCTCCCAGTTCACGCAGCGCCAGTCTGACCTCGTCGGTCAGATCGTAGTGTTCTTCGAACGCTTCGATCAGGTATGCCTGTTCGTCGGGATTATCTGCAGCCCCTTGAAACAGCTTGATCAGTTGCTCTTCTTTCAACGGAGGTGCAGTGCGCGTCGCTGCGTCGTACTCCATTGCTGCTTCAGCTTGCTGCTTACGGAAGCGCAGGTATTGATCTTGCCAGAAAGACTTCTCTTCGGTACCCGGACCTTCCGTAAGTTCCTGCGCAGCGTACTCACCTCTGGTGATAATCTCGTCTAACACGTTCATCTGCTCATCGAGGAGACCGAGATTCGCCTCAGTGTCTTTGCCGAGAATAGCGTTCATGTCCGAAACTTTTTTGAACTCGTAATCAGTTTTGTTACCTGTCAGAACTCGTATGTCAGATAGCACTTGCCTACCAAACATTCCGTGTAATACAGAAAGGGTAGTGTTGTCATCGATGACCTCGCTGATGCCAGCCCACTGTGCAACCTCACGGATTTTTTCACTCAAGCCACTCGTGTCTTCACGCAGAGTCGTCAAGAGTCCGTACGCTCGTTGCAACCTGTTCACTGAAGGGATAGCTTCTACACCCATTTTTGCTTGGGCAATCATATTTTCCATGGCTTTCCCTGCCGTCACGGTTGCTGCTTTCTGAGCAGCTGCTTGAGCAGGAACTTTCCCCGGATCAACAATCCGGTAAGGCTCACCTGTAGCCGCATCACGCTCAACACGACTGATGGTGGTGCCATCAGGCTGCATGATGATGCTTATGATATTTCTTTCCGCGTCTGCTTCCTTGATCGTGCCGTCTTTGACAGCCTGCAGCTGATCCGGAGCGATAACAGTCTGCGTGCCGACAACACGTGCACGACTGGTGCTCTTGAAACCCGACAAGTTCTCCAACGCATCGTAATAGTCACTGGCAATCTCGTGTTCTCTTTCAGCAAACTTTTGGTGTTGAAGCGCCTGCTTCTCTTCGATCAGTGCCTGCTGTGCTGACTGTTCTCGCAATGCACCTGCAGCCATGCCGATGTTCTCACCGAACCCACCTGTCTGTGTCGGTGCCAACATACCTTGAGCGAGCGCGAACCACCTGTCCTGTTCAGCTTGTTTTTGTTGTCTGGCTTGACGTTGTTCGAATTCACTCTGTCCCGCTCGCAACTGCTGAAGGGCTGTGTCACGATTCATCCTCGCCATCTTCTGCAGGTCGGGGGCAGGGCTCGGAGTCACCGAAGCGAGAATCTCATCGACACCTGTCGCCTGCGAGACATCGAAGAAGCCTCCTTCTTCTTCATCTTCATCCAAATTTACTGCCGCCAATCCACCAGCTTGAAATTTTTTCACCACTCCACCTCGTGCAAATTTTCTAGGTTCCATACCAGAGTAGATCTGTCTCATTTTCTTCAGTTTTTCCAGTGAGAATCTATCCCTCGGTGCGCTCTCACCAAGCTGGTTTAATATTTTTTGCATCTTTGCTGAACGCTCCATCTCCTGCTGCTCTTCTGCAATAGGGTCATAAAAAACATCCCCTGTCGTAGGCTGCGGTACTCCACCGGGACCGTTGGGCACCCACTCCATTGCGCCACCTGAATACACTTCGATGCGACCACCCTCTCCACCTGCGTCGAACGATCTCTCAATTGCTTCCGCTTCTAAAACTTCTGGGTCCGTTTTTCTCCGTGCTCCACGATACAATTCCCACTTTGACATCGGTGTCGGTTCTTCGTTGACGTAACGCACTTCTCCGTCTGGAGTCATCACAGCCATCGCAGTGCCCCCGTCGGGAGTGGAGACGCGACCAACGACTCTCCGTTTCATTTCCTCGTATGACTTGAGACGGCTTCCGCCGGGACGTACGTCTCCTCCTTCGTCGTATGCCTGTTCTACTTCAGCCCGCATGTGTCAATCCTGTTTCCATTTCAACTCGCGCTCTTCGCCTTCATCGGAGTCCGGTTGGATCAATCTATGACCAAGGATGGTACCGATACTTTCACTTGGGTCGGGACGGAGTGACTTCGCCCAGCGAGTCAGTCCGCCCCAGCCGCTTTTCCCAAGCCGTACATCTTCTTCCATGCCGCTGAGGCAAGACCTCCTATTGCGTATTCTTCAGGATCAACGTAGCCACCTTCAGCATCACCCGTCAGTCCTCGGTACACACCGTAGCCACCGACAAGTTGTGACAACGGTGATGGCTGGTAAACCGATGCCGGTCCAACATCAGTACGCGTCTGTACTCTCGGCACAAACGATGGCGGCAAGCCGCGAATGAGTTCTGACATTTGTCCCAGACGTTGCCATGGCAGCTCACGTTGCTCCAAGAAATCCTGATACGCGAGGTCCATACTTCCCTGCTCAAGGCCTCGCCGTTGCGCACCGATAGCTTCGAGTGTTGCAGCATCGAGGGCACCCATTCGCTGAGCTTCTGCACCCATACGACCCAGTCCCTCAGCCCCGCCATACATTGCAGCAGCCTGAGCTTCGTCGAGGGCACCTGATACACGTGCCAGTTCTCGTGCACTCGTAATGTCCTGCCCGCGAATGTCAGCTGCCTGACCGTAGGCTCCAGAGAGTGCTTCAAGACGTTGCGCTTCGAGTCCCTCTTGAATATCCCTCATACCCTGCACACCGATGTCTTCCATCGAGCCAGTGCCACCTCGTGAACCCAGCTGCCCTGCGCCTGCGAATGCACCCTGCAAGCCGGGAAGGAATTTCTCCTCAAGAGTACGAGTAGCAAGTTGTTCCTGCCGGTCGAGCACGTTACCGATGTACGGGTTCATGTAATCTTCGACGACGCCGGGATCGGTCCACTTCCCAGTTGCCTGATCGATGTACGGCTGCGCTCTCTCTCGCATACCTGAAGCTACATCTAAGCCACCCATGTAGCCTTGGGCTCCGGCTTCTTGGTACGGTTGCCACGCACCAATATTCTGCTCAGCGAGCCCGAACCCGGCTTCTTGTTCCTCCGTGAAGCCAGCAATCCTCGGTCCACCGTATGGGATGTAGGGCTCAGCTGCCGCAGCATTCGCTCGTGCGATCAGTCCCTGCGTGTAGTCCGACATCCATTTCGGAGTACCTTCTACAGTCTGCCCGTAAGTTGTGACCGACTGTGGAGGTTTTCCTTCAAAAAGGAAGTCTAAGTTCGCGCCCATTTATACTCTCCCTGCCGCGGTCATCGCTCGACGGAGTTTTGCCATCCCGCCTCGTGCCATGTACTGGTGCGGTGCCTTCGCCTTGTGACTGAAGCCACCCTTCTTCAGGTTGGTCGCTTTATGCTTACGAAGATTCTGGCGCATCTCATCAAGTCGGCGAGCGCCCGCACTGCCTGATCCGTCACCCAAGAGTGCGACCGATTCTGCGTCCATGACGTACTCTCCGTCGCTCAGTCGAGCGGGGATGTCATCGGACCTACCAGTGCCCTGCCCCTTAACATAACGTCCAGTAGCGGCGACTGAGGGAGCTGCACGTGGAACGTCTGCATTTTGCGACCAGTAGTCAAACTCACCTCCACGCTGATAGCCACCACGAGCCTGCGGCAAGGCCGCTCCCAGCTGCGGCGGAGTCCAGTCGCCCGTGTTGGGGTCTTGCGTATAACCAGCTGCGGTCAAAGCTCCTGTTCCAGCGACACCGACCATGTTGGCAGGCACCGGCTGACCAGCTGCAATCATAGCTTGCATGTCGCCCCCCGCTCCCGGAGTTGGAGTTGTCGGGTCGGTGGGTACTCCAGCGAATGGCTGCGGGTCCATGAACAAGTGCTGTCCAGACTGAGGTGCCCCGGCCTGTCCGTAGGTGTAGTACGCACCGGGGTCCATGCCTTGGAACTGCCGATTCATTTCGTAAAGCGGCAAGGGCTCATCAAAGCCCGGTGGCAGCTCAGGAGGTGGACCTTCTTCGTACTCGCCACCACCCATTGCACCAGCAGCCATGATTGCAGGCAGCGCATATTTCTCTAGCATCCCCGGTCCTGTGCCAGCTTGGGCACCAGTTGCTGGCGTAGCAACTTGCGTTGCAGGTTTACCTCCACCACCAACGGGACCTCCCGGCAACCCAGCTTGGTTTGCTGCCATCATTTCAGGAGTGACATCTTCAGGTTGGACGTAGGCACCCGTAACAGGGTCGTACATCGCTTCACCTGACAGGATGGATTCGGTGTCGGTCGCACGTCGAGCTAAGACCTCGCCTGCCTGAGGTTCTGCCAATCCTAAGACATCGCGCCCTTTCTCAGTGATGCCTTCCATGGTCGGACGCATCATCTCCCCGGTAGCACCCATAAGGGCACCTTCAACGAACTCACCACCAGTCAGTTCGGCACCTGCGCCACTCGCCAGACTGGCACCGACAATGTCTGCGGTCCGTTCGCTTAAGGCGTCACCAGCAACCTTCCCGACATAATCACCAGCAATATCTCCAAGCCCTCCAGCGACAGCTCCGGAAATTGCACCGGTCATGAAGTCACCACCACCGGCTGCACTCAACCCACCTCGAACCAGAGCGTTACCAATGACGCCTTGCGCTGCTGCCCCTACACCCGGTGCCAATGCACCTCCGATGAAAGCACCAAGACCCGGTACAAAAATCGACAGTGCAATAGGTGCGAGGACCTGAAAGATCTTCGAGGAAACAACCTTCTTCACCACTTTCTTGATGCCCTTCCAGATCTTGCTGAAGAATCCGTACTCAGGTAGTCCAGTGTTCGGGTTGGTATCAGGTTCGCCCCACATGCCTTTGATAATTCCCAGCTCTTCCTCAGTCATGTGGACCAGCATCTCGTCTTCGCCACGTCCTGCTTGTCGCGCCCTCGCTGCTGCAGCCTTGACCTTGCCTCCCTTGGCATAGGCACGTTCGACCGCACCACCGAATTTGTAGAGACGTACCTTCTTGATATCTTTCTGGGGCACACCCTGCGCCTTCATCAGCTCCTGAGCTGCCTGCGTGTAGAGCAACTCCTTGCCACCCGGTGTGTCCTCGATTTTCTGCACCTGCTTGACCATGGATTTCGATGCGCCCTGTTGAGCCATCAGCTGAGCCAGACCACCTTTGGGCTGCAACGTCGTCGCAGCCTGCTGCTGTCTCTGAGCTTTGTTCTGCATCTGTGTCCCTGCCATAAGACGTCGGGCTCCTTCAGCCGAAGCGCGGAGTTTGTCCTGATTGGTGTCGAGCAAGCTCGAAAAGGACTCACCTCGTGACACAGCCGCAAGATTACGACCTTGACCCACGAGTTCCTTACCTTTTTCCATTGGACCTTTATGTAATGGCATTGCTCTATCCTGTAAAATTTGTAGTTGAAAACATTCTCTCTGCCCACTCGCGCCAGTCATCGTACGCAAAAGGATCAGGTACGTCCTGTCCCAGTGGATCTACTCCGCCGAACACTCCTGATGCCCACTGCTGCCACTCTTCTGGGTCGTCCAACCGTTCGAACTGATCGTCTGTCCCAGACACGGGATCAGTGAAGAATCCCAGTTGCCCTGCCATGAAATCCGCCCACTCGATTACGTCTTTAAAACCGACAGGATTGATGATGGTCATGTCTCAACCCTTCCGTCTGCAGGCTCGATGTGTGCAAAGGTCTTACCCAGTTCGTAATTCCCTCCACGCACATTAGATTCGAACCTGAAGCTCATCAACCGGCGCACGTCTTTGAACTTCACAGTTTCTTCGTCGGGTGTAGAAGGTGTTTCGAATATGGTCCGGGTACCTGCCTCCGTCACATCAGCTTTTGCATTGGCACGTCCCTTCAGGGTCACAGTCATGTCACCTATCTGCACAAAGTCAGGCTCAATTCGAGCACACCGAACTGACTGAGTACTTTGCCCAGTGTCGAGCAACGACATCTCGTGCGTCTCATAGAACGACTGCACAGCACTGATCTGTGACGTGCGAATTTTGTCGAACGCTGTCTCGTGCTGCCAAAGAGTACGACCGTTAAAAGTCTTATCGTTATCTACCATGAACGGGAACTGATACACGTCCGCAAAGACACCTGATGTGCGTCCCTGATTGGTATCGTCAGAGTCAGGTAACGGTGTGTCGTACCAGTACCCTTCGCGTGCATTGAAGATCACTGCGTGAGTACACTCGGTTGCATTGCCACGTGGATAGCACCACCAAAGCTCACCGTAGCGTGGTACTTTGATACCGAAAACTTTGTTCCGATGCGAGAAGTTGAGGTTGTCAAAGAAAAAGTTCTGGTTCATATCGTTGGGCATCTCTCGCACAACACCATTGAACAGCAACCAACGATCAACACCGGGCCAATAGTAAATGCCGTCCATTTCGAGGATGCCCTGCGAACTCAGAACCGTGATACCTCTGGCAACGATGTCGAAGGCAAAGTTCGGTCCACCACCCGGTACGAACGTTGCTCGGATGAGCGAATCAAGAGACCAGAACAAAGCAGCAGGACCCTGACCTGCACCTCGAAGAGGGAGTCCCTTAATAATCTTCTGTACACCAAGATTAAATGCGACAGGCTGATCCGTCACATTATTGGCCTGAGACTGAAGGATAAGTCCCTTGCTACCATATGCGAACATGTACACACCGCTGACAACAATCCCCCCACTCACAGGTCCTTCATTAGCATTCCAATCAGCATGTAAGCCAGCTGTTGAAAGCGGCGTAGTTGCAGTCATGGTGTCAATGTAGATATCACCACCAATTGAGTTATCGATCTCAACTGCGTTGGGAGCTGCGTGTGCAACGAGAATATGATTACCTGTACCTCCCGTATCGGCGAAGACATCGAACTGCCACAGATTGTTGATGTCGTCATTGAAGGGATTCGGCGTGCGGTCGGCGAAAATACTTAGCGTACCGTTCGAAACTTGGTATTGCCCAAGTGTCATTGGATGACCCAGATGCAGGAACTGGACGTTGTTCTCGGAGAAACTGGTCATGCCGCGGGTAATCTCCGGCACGGTGTCAGTCACCTGCTGGTAGCCCCCAATCTTTTTCGGCTTGCCACGTTGAAACCTACACCACCGACCGTCGATGTAGTGCTCGCTGTCGAAACGAGTACTGTCCCGTTTGATACCGGGTGTCGAGACGAGGAGTGCAGGTTGCTCAGCCATTAGGGTTGACCGATTCTGCTCCTGATGCTCGCGTTCACCGTACCGAAGTTTAGATCTGGCAAAGCGTGCAGTGCTCGCAGCACATTGAGTTGATCAACCATCTCCTTGATGAGCGCAGTGAGATCGTCTTTCTCATCGAACCTATCTTTCTCCTCGTCATCTCGGCGATCTTTTTCGTCGTCTGCAAAGTCGGCATCGATGGTTGCCTGATCAGCGACGTAGTTAATCAGTGCCGCGTCGAGCGCAGCTTGAGCGACACCTGATTCATACTCCATAGTAATTTCATCGAAGCTGAATCCTGCACCTCTGTTCCCTACGAAATCATCGAACGCGAAAAAGTTTCCGCCCACGGGTAAAGTTACTGTGCTCATTCTACGATCTCCAATTCAAACCACGCACCCCGCGTTATTGTCGTCGCGTTGCCAGCCTGAGTTAGTATGTAAGCTTCGTAATAATCAGTGCCGGGATTGTTAACTTCGATGATGCCGGTATCAATTCCTGTCCAACCCCACTGACTTCCTGTTCCAGCTGGTTCAGGTTGAGTCCCAAGTGGAATCCAATTCAAATAACCGTTATCAACAGTAAGGACCGCACTTCCATTCCTTCTTATGAGTACATGCTTGAGACCGACGCCAGCACCTAACAGACCTTGCATTCGGAAAGCAGCTCTGATCTTAATCTTAGTAACTCCTACTGGAGGAGTGAAGCGAGTGTTGAGACCTCCGGTAGTGTGGATACCGTCAGTGTCAAATATCTCATTGTCATACGGAACTGCGGTCGCTGCCTGAGTCGGTCCCGTGAAGTTATTGTTCGGAGTGTCGTCCCTCGGCCAACTGAAACCTGCAGTCCTGAATGCTTTGACTCCTCGGTACGCGGCTCCACCACCACCGAGATCCGACGTGGTCAGTACTCTCTCGAATCCTACTCCGGTGTTCAGGTTATTAGCCTGAGCGCCACCCTGTGCAGGAGTTCGTGTCCGAAGAACTTCAACACCATCATCGTAAATAGCGACGTCGTTGTCCGGATTCATCTCTAGAAATATGCGAGGATTGCCTCCAGCATCGAATCCTCTAAGTTCAGTGTTCTGACCATTGATCTGGTTGGTCAGGTGCATGATTGCTTCAGTGTTTGTCCAACCCCAGTCGCCTTTTATATTGCCGCCAGAGTCTTTGAGCTGAATTGCTTGGAACTCAGTTTCAGTAGCGCCATCAGCAAACAGATCAAACTGCGCTGCCAATGCGGCACTTGCTCGTAATGTTCCACCCCCCACAAAAAAGCTAACGGCAGACGAAGGACCAGACCTGAGCTGAATAGCCCCACCGCTCATGAGGTTTTCAATGATTAGATTAGGACTGGCAGTCGGCTGACCAACTCCCCAGCGGACAGTTTGATCCGCGTAAGTTCCAACGATTGCACGAATCTCGGAGTCTACATTCCCGTCACTTCGTATCTCTGCTACGCCGAGTAGCTCAGCGCTTACACGAACATTGGCACTACTGTCGAACAGTTGCTGCGGTGTTGGGTCAACAATGTCGGAAAGAAGTGCCTTCTTCGTGATGTCCGAGTCATCGACGTCTTGGAACGTTAGGAAGTCAGCTGCATCAGGCACTGCTGTTGTGACAGTAGTGTAGTCAAGGAAGACATCATCGGGATTGACTCCAACACCTACTCCCGGAGCGACCTGAAATGTCCTGTCCGCTTGAAGAGTGCCACCACCAACCAGACCATCTCCGGCGAACAGCTCTAATTCATCGTGTGCAGCTTCTAAATTATTCCGTGCATCCGTCGGATTGTTTGCCCCAGTACCACCTTGTACGACCGAAAGCGGGAGCGAGATGGACGTAGCATTTACTGCGTTAATTACATTGACAGCATCACAAGAGAAGATTGCAGTCTGACCTTGCTCCAGTTCCGGAGGTGACACCTGTGCAGGTGTCGAAATCGTCAGTGCAAAAGCACCTGACGTCTGATTTTCACACCAGTACTGTTGCGTGGTATTTGGCACGACGATGCGTCGGTCACCAGTCAATGCACCCGTAAAGCGATACGAGATCCGATCTACGTTCGCCCCAGAGAGGACAAAGTCACCAGACCCCGGAACGGGAAGCGAAACAAAATCAAACCCAATGACTGAAGAAGTAGTGAGTCCGACGGTGAAAAAGTCCGTGCCATCTGTGAAGATGAACGTACTGCCACTAGGCTCAATAGTTATGTCTGTAGAACCGTCAATCGTTCCTGACGGAGGAACAATGGTCAGTGTGCCCGTGCCAGAGTTACGGATCATGAAGAACCAATCGTCCATAACTACGCCCGGATCAGGCAGATCAGCTTGTCCTGCACCCCCTGTCCAGATTAAACACTTCGCTCGGTCGCCATCGACAACGGTAATCGGTGATACACCTTCGATGTCGGAATCGATTTTCTGATTCAACGTATTCGAAATAGGTTTGATGCCCGCACCACCCAGTGCGGCAGCTTGTGCCGTAGAAACAGTAGCGCCCATCTGGAAGGTTGACCACGTGCCAGCTTGAGTCGAGTTATCAGTGAGAACAACAACCCATTGCTTACCCGGCTCTACGGTTACAATCGGTCCCCCCGTGTTATCGAGTACGTCGAAGTCATTAGCGCCCACGTTATTGACTGTGGTTTTATTACCCGTGGAAGTGTTACGGGCATCCGGCATGCTGATGTTAAGCGAACCAGCCGTAGCGTCGATATCCAAGAAATCGGCGACAACATTCTGCCCTTCAATCTGTTGTTCACGCGCCCACTGCAGTTCAATATCGACAGCAGTCGTAATTAAGAGATAACTAAGCTGCGACGGGAAGATTGTTTCTCCACCAAAGACGTCGGTGTAACCCATTAGACATTCTCCCTCGTAACTTGTCTGTCGATGATGCGCTTAACATCCTGCGCCTCGAGTATTGCAACATCTTTTTCGTAGATGGCTTCCCAAGTAGGGATGCGTTCATCGTTTTTCAAAAAGGGAGTCGCCTGCAGCAGCGCACCATGAAGCAGACTGTTGGGGGCGAAGTCCGTTGTCCAGTTCGTTTGATTGGTGTCGTCCAGCAGCGCAGGCAACTCCCAGTAATTAACTTCAAATGGATACGCAAGGTCAGCTGACGGCGCTATTAGCCAGTTGAAGTAATCGTAGTCGCCATAAAACTTCGGCTGATCAGTGAGATCTTCATCCGGCCAATAACGTCGCATGTACTCGTAGGAACGAGCAAACAGAGGTGTTCGAATCTGCGTTGCTCCCACACCGAAGTTAATCGAAATTGTGTCACGCCAGCGATTAGGCTTCGGCACCACGGACTGCCCGACACCAAACGTATCTGTGACGACCTTTACAAATCCTAAGATTTTCAACCGGTTCGCCAGCTCCCTTTCAGCCAGATTAATCAAGCTGGGGAGCTGCTCGAACACGGTCGGATCGACAGCAGTACCTCGCTCCAGATACTTACGCATATCTTCCTGAAGCGAATCGAATGTCATCGAGACAGCCATGGATTATTCCTCTCCGTTAATCTCTAACAGTTGGATGATCTCAGCCTTCGTTGCAGAAGAAGGAACATTGACGTCCTCCTCCGCTGCCAGCTCTAACAACTCAGCCTTGGTCAACTCCTCCAGAAAGACTTGCTCCGTCTCTTCTTCTTCGGTAGCTGCAGCAGCAGCCTGAATGACATCATGAGCAGCGTCACTTCGACCACGGAGCGTGTCCCATTCCGCCTTATTAGGCTGTCGTCCCTCCGCTGCCATACCTTCGACCACCTTCGTGAACGCAACAAGCTCATCGTGAGCTTCGTCACCACGTGTCAGCAGTTCACCCAACAACGCAAGCAACTCGGAGGCATCTTGCAGTTTTACACTGCTGCCTCCGCCGAGTGCCGGGTTGTTCAGAACCACGGACAGACCTTTTATCGCCACTAAGGCGAGTTCTATAATTCCCATTACTCAGCTCCTTGCACAGCAGATATTAAGTTAGCGATCAGAGGTCTCGCTCGTTCGACCCAACTGTTTAGCTCATTCATGGCCCGGACAAATTGTTCTTCCCCTGTTCCGCCAGCTTCAAACTCGGCCCGAATCACTGTGAATTCGAGCGTCGCATCTAGCAGGGAATCTGCCACTGACTTCACTTGTGAATCTGCACGTGCGATAGCACGCACAGCACTGTCCGAGATCTGTCCGCTGGAGACAAGCTTTGCAGCTTGCTCCTCGATGATCACGAACGTGCCGTACGTTGCGAACGCTCTCTGTTCAGTCGTTTCTGCCTTCGCAATCGGATTCGCTCCTGCACATGCTTGCAGCAAGAGCATAATTGCGAGCAGGTAGAACGTCTGAAACTGACGCACCCCTACGGTTACGTGGTTCATACTAAATACCTCCATCACCCGTGCCTGTGACTTTATTCACCAAACGTCGGGCGGAAATCGCTTGGAAGTCTTTACCAAATGTGATCAAGCCACCAATGAGCAGGATGGTCCACTGGAGACCGGAGATGTCACTCAAAGACGTGATGTCCGGTCCACTCAAGAGTGCCAGTGCTGCCGTTGCCATGGCGATGATGGTCGCGATAAGTGCACCTATAACTGTATTCATGTCGTTCCCCCTGTTCCGCACCTTGGGCGGATAATTAACGTGTGGGTTTCTTCACGTCCTAAAACTCTGCGGAGAATTCTCATTGCCTCTCCGCTGCTTGAAACTGCTCGTTCGTAGGTCCCCGTTTTCTTGTCTCTCATAATGGCTCGCCGAGTTCCGGGTCCGACACAGCCAACTACGTTTCGAACGAAATTCGCAATATGCATGAGCACAAGAAAACGTCCTACACCATCCGGCATGTCATCCTCTTCTTGGTACACCCCCAAGTCGGAATTGAAGAGGATGTAAACTTCACTGTCGTCCGGTCGTACCCACGGATTAAGAAGGTATTCTCCGTCCGGGACACATGACTCGAATGGCTTTCCTCCCGGAGCATCAACAGGCACCCACGGACGTTCAATAGTAGCCAGATTGTGATCAGGCAAACTAAGAACACCCTCAGTCTCCGTGGACGCATAACTGAATCTCTCAAGGA
>Ga0114923_10000874_pt1 | contig 21603 bp, 24 predicted proteins | sample SumtaG_FD_89578 | JGI IMG/M metagenome (GOLD analysis project Ga0114923, IMG submission 89578) | Deep subsurface microbial communities from Indian Ocean to uncover new lineages of life (NeLLi) - Sumatra_00157 metaG | ecosystem: Environmental > Aquatic > Marine > Oceanic > Sediment | place: near...
GTGGCAAAGCAGAACCTGCTTGAAAATGGTTTCCTGGAGAGCCAGGTGCGCTATATTTTCAAGCCAAGGAGCAAGGATGTGGCGAGGGAAATCATCGATTTTGTCTCAAGCGGTCATGTGGACCTGATTGTAATTAATCGTAAACCCGGCAAGATAACACGCTTTTTTACCGGGAGTGTCATTAACAAATTGGCATCTGCATTAAAGAACGTAACCATTTGCCTTGTAACATGACTACGTTGGGAAAAGACGTGAACTTCGACTCAAACGGCGTAATTATAAAATAAGGTTATGTCTGAAGAAAAAACCATGTACATTTGATCAGAGATTTCCAAATGGTTGAAATCTATAAGGAGGGATTCCATGAGTGCCAACGACAAAATAGATATGAATATATTCCAGGTTGTTACCAAGGCCATTGCAGAGTCAGATAACTTGGGTATCATGGCCGACCATCTCACCCATCTCCTGGTCGGTGCGCTGGAAATCAAGGCCTGCACAATTTTCGCTTTAAACCTTGATGCTGAAGAACTTGAAGTCCTGGCCACCTTTGGGTTGAGTACAGATTATACGAACAAAGGGCCTTTGCTCGCTGATAAGAGCATCGGTTGTACGTTAAGGGGGGAGCCGATTCTGATCAAAGATGTTAGCGATACAGACCGCCTCCAGTACCCTGAGGAGGCCAAAAAGGAGGGGATCGGCGGCATTGTTTCTCTTCCCATCCTGTTTTATGGCGAATCAATAGGTGTTCTCCGGCTTTACCATCATGAGGTATGGGACATTTCGGATCGTGATGTGAAATCTTTGCTTATTCTGGGTGAAAATATCGGACTTGCCATGATGTACACCCGTCTGGTCAATGCCTTGCAGTCTATCCATGAAACCATGACTACCTTGCCCAGCGACCTGGTACCACTGTTCAGAAAGTGACATTTAATGATCTGTCTGCATGAAACACGGTACGGTTAAGATATCCAGGGATCCCTTCTCAGGGGTTGTAATAGGCCTTAACGCGGAACCTTAATAAGAAAGGCTAACATAAGATTTGGAGGTCATTTGTGAAGATTCTTGTGCCGATGAAACGGGTTCTTGATCCGGACAATGTCAACAAGGTGAAGGCCAGCGAGGATGGTACCAAGGTAAGTTCCGAAGGTCTTGAGTGGAAACCTAACCCCTTTGATGAATATGCGGTTGAGGCCGCGCTGCGTCTGCTGGAAGAGGCGGACAGAGGAAAGATGCGCGGTGAAGTCATAGTGGCAAGCATAGGCCCTGACGAGGCTATCCGTCAGGTGCTCTGGTGCCTCGCAATGGGTGCAGACCGCGGCATCATGGTGGAAGGATGTGACGAACAGCTTGACGCCACAGTGGTTGCCCGCACCCTGGCCAGGCTGGTCGAGAAGGAGGCCCCCGGGTTGGTGCTCATGGGCAAGCAGACCGTTGATGGCGAGACTAATCAAACGGCCCAGCTCCTGGCCGAGATCCTTGGGTGGCCCCAGGCAACATTTGCCGGCCGGATCGAGGCCCCTCCAGACTTGTCCCAGGCAAAGGTGACGCGGGAGGTGGATGGCGGGTCTGCCATTGTTACGGTAAAGTTCCCGGCGGTGATTTCTGTGGATGTGCGTATCGTGACCCCTGAGGGAGTTAAGAATAACGTTACTCCAGCGGATAGTCTCAAAAAAGATGGGCCACGCTACGCATCGCTCCCCGGCATCATGAAAGCCAAGAAAAAGCCGGTGGACAGGTACACCTTAGAGGGACTAAAGGTCGACATGACCCAAAGGGTAAAGACGATCTCTTTCTCCCTGCCACCTGTGCGCAAGGCGGGTGTCATAGTGGATACGGTCGAAGAGCTCGTCCAGAAACTGAAGGGCGAGGCAAGAGTTATTTAAGATAAGGAGATATTCATGGGTAAGATACTTATCATAGCACAGATCTTAGATGGCCAGGTGAAAAAGTCCACGAACTCGGCCGTGACCTTTGCCGCCCGGCTCGCCTCTTTCCTGGGCACCACCTATAGCATCATGGCCTTGGGTGATAACCTTGACGCCCAGACAGGCGATCTTATCAGGCTCGGTGCCGACAAGGTGCTGACGGCAGAATCCCAGGGCCTCGATCAGGCCATTGCCGAGCACTGGTCTCCGATCATCGAATACGTGGTCCGCAATGGCCCATACAAGTTTATAGTCGGCCCTTCCTCAAGCACAGGCAAGGACACCCTGCCACGGCTCTCCTATCGCCTTGAGGCTGGCATGGCCAGCGATGTTGTGGGGGTTTCATTTGAGAGCGGAAAAGTGAATTACGTGCGCCCGATGTATGCGGGCAATGTGAACGCCACGGTTCAGATCGTTACCGATATAGAAGTGGTTTCCGTACGCCAGACCGCATTTGATGCTTTTGAGCCTGTGGAAAAGATATCTCCGGTTGAAAAGGTCCATGTGCCGTTGCCACCCGAGGTGCTCGGCCGGATCAAATTCGATGGTTTCGAGAAGTCGATCTCCGAGCGGCCCGATCTCACGGAAGCAAACGTGGTTGTTTCTGGTGGCAGGGGTCTCAAGTCTACGGAGAACTTCAAGCTTATCGAGGCTCTCGCAGACCTTTTGGGGGGGGCAGTGGGTGCCACCCGTTCGGCGGTAGACGCCGGATACATCAACAACGACTTCCAGGTGGGACAGACCGGAAAAATTGTCGCCCCGGATCTTTATATAGCTGTAGGGCTCTCCGGCGCTGTACAGCACGTGGCCGGCATGAAGTCCTCAAAGGTGATTGTGGCAATCAATAAAGACGAGGAGGCCCCAATCTTTCAGGTGTCCGACTACGGTTTAGTCGCCGACCTGTTTAAGGCTGTTCCTCAGATGACCCAGGAAATCAAGAAAGTGACCGGTTAGATTCCGTGGGTACGGGGCGTCGGAGGTCGGGATTCACACCCTTGTGAGGCGTGGGGTCTTGAGTATTCACGGAAGCATACCACACCAGTAGGGAAACAAGAGGTACATAGGAGGTACAGATTATGTTTATCAAAGAGGCAGAGGTATTCAAGGGCATTCCTTCGCATGTCATGAATGAGATCGCTGAACATGTCACTGTGGAGCGATTCCCTGCAGGACACGTGCTGTTTGAAAAGGGGAAATTTGCGGATACTCTTTATATCCTCGAAGACGGAGCAATAGATATTTCCGTCAGGGGGGAAAAACGCCTTTCCCTTCCCGTGAATAAGCCGGGAGAGATGTTTGGCTGGTCCGCCCTCGTGGAACCGAATGAATATACTGCCACAGCCCAATGTGTGAAGGAAAGTAAGGTAATCAAGGTTGATGGAGAGCTGCTGGCTCGGATATTTGAAAGGCATCCCTCGGAGGGCCTTACGGTTATGAAGCGTCTGGCCGGTGTGGTATCTTCCAGGCTTGTGGGCAGCTATCAAGAAATCCTTGCGTGATCCTTTAGACCATTCAAGTTTGGGAAAAAGGAGGGAAACCATGTCGCGGGGAATAGCAGAAATCGAGAATCAGGGGGGTGCGGAGAGGGTATCGGCACTCATCTTAAGCTCCCTATAGGATGATGATGTGTCTTTCAACCCATATTGTTTCATTACCCAAGGCCAAAATCGGCCAATGAAAAGAGATTCCTTGACGCCCATTTTTTCTTGACAAAAGGCGTTTTTTGTCGTTTCATCAACTGTAGCTATTTCCACCAAACCTTCAACCTCTATCCAGGAGGTTACCCTATGAAAAAACACCTCAAAATGTGTAAGCCTAACCCCCAATGGGTTGTAGTTTGACTCGGTAGGAGTTCAGATCTTTTTCTATATAAAGCCAAACCCATCGTGAGATGAGGACGGAAAGCCACGGGTCTCGATATTTCCTTTTGACCCTCTCTTAAGGTTTCTTGCTTCTGAAAGATAGTCCCGCTATGGGGCGGGACCGAATGTGACATCGTAAAGGTCACGTTTAGCTCTCTCCAAACACGAAGATAGAGATGGAAAAGACGTTCAAATAGTGTGAGGTTTGTCTCCGCCGATTAATTAAGAAGAGGTTTTCAGAAATTGACGATACGTAGCCTTCAAGGAGGCTCTATGTCACTTTAGAGGCGCTCTTATTGTCTGAGATATCCTACTGATCCAAAAGAACGAGGAGAAGAATGGAGGTTCTTAATGGCTATTATTAGATGAGATATCGAAAAGGGAATAACAAAGGATTGGGGATCATACAGCAATAATAATGCAAAACTCAAGTAAATATCGGTAAAAAGGAGGAAAATATGGAAAATACAGAAAAACAATATTACAAATTGTTTAAAGATTTTGCTGAAATCATTAATTCAAGCTTCAATGTTACAGAAGTATTAAATATGATCGCGGAAAATTTTGTAAAATCATTGAACATTAAAGCTTGTACTATTTTTCTTCTCGACAGGACTTGGAAGGTATTGAAAGTTCGTGCGTCCTATGGTCTGAGCGATGCGTACCTGAATAAGGGGTCTTTAGATGCCGATAAAAGCATTGCGGAAACGCTCAATGGGAAATCGGTAATGATTTATGATCTGACTAATGATTCTCGGGTTCAGTACCCAAAAGAAGCAAAAAAAGAAGGGATCGCTTCGATCCTTTCCGTTCCAATAACGGTGATGGGGAAAATAATTGGGGCGCTTAGATTATATACTGCAGAACCTTATGAATTCTCAGAAGATGAACGTGAATTTATTTCCGACCTCGCTGACATGGGAGCTGTGGCTATTGACAGGGCACAATATTTCAGGTCGTTTAGGGATGTGAGTACACTGATTAGCAAAAGCCTGGATATCAAGGAAGTGCTGGACTCTATCACAAAGAATCTTGCAAGATCGTTAATCACTAAAGGTTGTGCTATCTATCTCTTAAGTAAGGTAGAAAACCGGTTAAAGCTTCAGTCCTCCTATGGTCTAAGCGATGCGTATCTAAATAAGGGACCGATGGATGCTGAAAAAAGCATTGCCGGGTGTTTGGACGGGAAACCGGTTTTGGTACTTGATGCCACTACAGACCCAAGGACTCAATATGGGGCAGAAGCCGAAGAAGAAGGGATCGCTTCAATCCTTTCCGTTCCAATATCAGCGAAGGGACAGATAATTGGTGTTCTCAGAATATATACCGCAAAACCCCATGCATTTACTGAACATGAAACTGAATTTATTTCTGGTATAACGGAAATGGGGGGTATTGCTATTGAGAATGCAACAATGTACGACCGGTTGAAGGCTGAGTATGACAAGCTGATAGATGACGCCCATAGGTGGTTTGAGTTTGGGAGAACGACATAAGGTTACATCCTGCTTGCGGGGACAGGGATAGCGCCCCTTCCTGAATTGAGGAATTCAGGAATTTAGAAATTAATACCTTCAGGTCTCGTGACTTAACTTACGCAGAGAGACTCTACCTTGGATGTTGTAACATTCTACAGCGGCCTAAGATTTAAAACAGAACTTCCGGATCCCCATGTGCCCATTGAAGAAATACTTCCTCCAAAAAATGTCATCCTTCCCCTTTCTAACCGAACAGGCCTCATTTGTAGGGCTCTTGTAGATAGGGGGGAACGGGTATCTATAGGAGAGAAGATTGGTGAGGATTCCAAAAAAAGATTAACCCCAATTCATTCCCCCATATCGGGTAGGGTCACAGCCATTGATTCTTACCGACTTGCCGAATGTGGAAATACCTTGAGCATCTTCATTGAATCACGTAACAGTGAAGAGCGCGATATTGATCACTTTTCTGTTGAGAATTTACGCCATACAAAGTCTATCGATCTAATTAATGTTATTAGAGATGCAGGCGTATCAATCGTCCCCTTTGAGCCCATAACAGAAACTGAAGGGGATGTTGCCGAGGGAATATCTATCACGAAATTCGTTATTAATGGGATTGGGCATGGTTTTTTCGGCTCTATAGCACGACGTTTGTTAGTGGAGAAGTTAGCGGAGTTTATCAAGGGAGTTCATCTGGTCAAAAGGATATTCAAACCTGAAAAGGTATTTCTGGTTATCAACGAAAAACATGAAGATGTGATTCATTCCATTAAGAATACCAACCTGGAGAAAGATATAGAAGTATTCAAGCTTCGTGTCTACTATCCCTTGGGACATCCTTACCTCCTTTTTAAAACCCTTTTCAATCAAGAGATCCCTGGTCCGGGAGGAAGAGCCCTCGATACTGGAACGGTATTTACCTCGGTCGACGCCATTATTGACACCTCGGAAGCCATTAATCATGGGAAACCCCTGATAGAGAGGTACATATCGGTATTAGGCCCTGGCATTCAAACACCTAAAAATCTAAGGGTCCGAATAGGGACACCTCTCAAGGACATAATCGATGCGTGTGGTGGTTTTAAAGGGAAGCCCGGCCGGGTTGTCTTGGGCAATCCTCTAAACGGAATGGCTCAATTCTCTTTGGACAGGCCTGTTTTAAAAGATACACACTATTTATGGGTACAACCTGAAGAACAGGTCGTTAAAGACAGGTACAGGGCATGTATTAACTGCGGTGATTGTGTTGATGCCTGTCCTATGCAGCTTATGCCCAATTTTTTGGGAAGATTTTGTGAATTCTGCAAGTATGAAGAGGCTGCTAAACAATACGACCTTTTTACCTGCATAGAATGTGGCCTTTGTGCCTACGTCTGTCCATCCAGACGTCCACTGATTCAGTTTATAAAACTCGGAAAGCTGGAGTTATCTAATAGGGAAAAAGAGAATGTCGGCGGATAAGTATCATTTTTGCGTATCATTCCCACCATATGTGCTAGGGAAGAAGAATGTCTCCAGCCTCATTTACAATACGCTAATTGCACTTGTGCCTGCCATAATCGCTGCACTTTATTATTTTCGTATGGATGCTCTTAAGGTGATGGTGATAGCCGTAATTACGGCCGTCATCTGTGAGATGGGAATGCAAAGATTCTTGAAAAAAGAGATCACCATTAATGACGGTCATGCCATCCTTACGGGAGTTCTTCTGGCGTTCATGCTTCCACCGATGGTTCCATGGTGGATAGCGGTCATCGGGTCAGCTTCAGCTATCATAATAGGAAAACAAATCTTTGGAGGAATGGGGAATAACCCTTTTAACGCCACGCTGGTAGGTTGGGTCATGATCAGAATTTCCTGGCCCGATGAGCTTACCAATTGGATTGAACCCTTTGGAACGGAGATCCCTGACCCGCCTCTTTATGTATTTAAGTTTGACGGTATTGAGTTCTTTCTTGATTATGACTTTCAGCTTTTTGATCTTTTCGTGGGCCGACAGGCAGGAGGTATCGGAACGATCTGTGTCATGGCCCTCTTAGCTGGAGGAATATATCTGCTTTTAAGGCGAATGATCTCCTGGCATATCCCGGCGGGGCTTCTCGGAACAGTTTTTATCTTTTGCGGCATACTATGGTTGGTCGACAAAGAGACCAACTTGAATCCGTTTTTCCAACTGGTTACAGGAAGCACGGTTTTTGGTGCCTTTTTCTTGGCCACTGATCCGGTAACATCTCCCGTTACACGCTGGGGAAAGCTCGTCTATGGAATCATCATTGGTATACTCATTATGATCATCAGAACATGGGGGAAATATCCAGATGGTGTGGCTTTTGCCATTCTTCTTGCCAATACAAGCTCACCTCTCTTAAACAGAATAAGACCGAAACCTTACGGTAAGGAGAGCACTTTTGGGTGATATCATCAAAATGATAATCGTCTTAACGACTACTGCAACTATTATAGGGACTGTCCTCAGTTTCATGGAACGTACCTTAAGAGAGCCGATCGAGTATTCCACATTAAAATTTGTAAAAGGACCGGCTGTACTTTCCGTTCTTGCGAATTGCGACAACGATCCTCTCAAAGACTTAAAAGATGTGAACCTGATCGAAAAATCGGGTTTGAGTGTTGTCAAACGCATTTTTCCAGCAAAAAGGAATGGTAAAATATTTGCCGTGGCCTTTGAAGTTTTGGCTAAAGGGTATGGCGGCGTTATGACAATCATGATCGGCATTAACTTTCGTACCGGGCAATTGACGGGGATGAGAGTGATGACCCATTCGGAGACCCCAGGTTTAGGTGCACGAGGCACAGAGCCCCTTTTCTATGAGCAATTTTCTGGACTTGGGACCAAGGATACTGCCTTGAAAGAGAAGGGCGGAGAGATTGGCGCCATCAGTGGGGCGACTATCACATCCCAAAGCGTAGTGGAATCGGTAAAAAAAGCCCTCGAACTCCTTACCCAAAACAAAGAGAAGATTATAGGTAGTTTTAGGGCGACGTAGCGACGTAGTGTAAGGAGGCATATAATATTCATGTCTTTATGGAAAGATTTTAGTAAAGGCTTATGGAAAGATATTCCGCCCTTTCGCTTAGTGCTGGGTCTGTGTCCTACTCTGGCAGTTACCACAGCCGCGGATAATGGGTTAGCAATGGGACTTGCTACCACTTTTGTTCTCACCTGTTCCAATGCATTGGTATCTTTACTCAGGAAGATTATTCCGAGAAAGGTCCGGATTGCCTCTTATGTCCTCATTATTGCCTCTTTTGTAGTCATGGTTGAGCTCCTTATGAAGGCGTACTTCTATCCATTTTACATGATCTTAGGCATCTTTATCCCCCTCATAGTAGTAAATTGCATTATCCTCGCGCGGGCTGAAGCCTTTGCATCGAAAAAACCTATACTCAACTCCATAGCCGACGGACTCGGTATTGGAATCGGTTTTACGATCTCTCTAACTGTCTTAGGTGCCATAAGGGAGATTCTTGGAGCTGGTACTCTCTTTAGTCAGATCACCCTGTTTGGTCCTGATTTTGCGCCCTTTACCTTTTTTGTGAAGCCTCCGGGGGCATTTGTCTGTTTGGCTCTCCTTTTAGGTGTGATGAATATCATCAGTAAAGGAGGGGTGAAAGGTTGAGCCAATAGGAGAAATGATTATGCATGAAGCATGGACATTTTCAGATTACATACTGTTAGTTATTGGTGCTACTCTGGTTAACAACATTCTCTTAACCCGATTTCTCGGTAACTGCCCGTTCCTTGGAGTTTCAAGAAAAATGGAAACGGCTACGGGTATGGCCATGTCTGTGGTCTTTGTTATGACACTTGCCGGGTCATTAACATGGATCGTCCATACTTACCTCTTGGTGCCATTTGAATTGGAATATCTCCAGACCATATTCTTTATCCTTGTTATTGCCTCTTTAGTGCAACTGATTGAGATGTTTCTCCAAAAAATCTTCCCTGTCCTATACAACGCACTTGGAATATTTTTACCTTTGATCACAACCAACTGTGCCGTGCTTGGAGTAACTATCATCAATATTCGTGATGAATACAATTTCCTACAGTCCGTGGTCTTCTCCTTTGCATCAGCCCTTGGATTTGGTCTCGCCCTTATTCTCTTTGCTGGAATCAGAGAACAGTTAGAGGTATCGGGTATCCCGGATTTTATGAAAGGTACGGCAATTGGACTGTTGACCGCCGGTTTAATTTCCCTTTCTTTTTTTGGCTTTGCAGGTATTGTTGAATAGAAAGGAGTTATGATGTTGACAGCCGGTTTAGTTTTAGGGGGAGTAGGTTTTGCAGCTGCCCTTATCCTGAGCATCGCTTCAAAGATTTTTTATGTATATGTGGACCCCATGGTCGAGATGGTTCAAGATTCTCTGGCTGGGGCCAACTGTGGCGCATGTGGTTACCCGGGATGCCACTCTGCAGCTGTGGCGGCTGTGGCTGGAATAGCTCCATCCAATGTCTGTGTGGTTGGCGGACATGAATCTGCCAAGATGGTAGCCGAGGTCATGGGTATCCCTTACGAATACCGGGAGGTAGAATTTGCCGAGAAAAGTTGTAGGGGGGGGCGATTCTATGATCCCATGCTTTACGAATACCTTGGGGTGCGGGATTGTCGTGCGGCATTCATGATTGCTGAGGGTCCAAGTGGGTGTGAATTTGCATGCCTCGGATATGGCACCTGTTCACGCAACTGTCCTTTTGATGCAATTACCATGAGTGAGATCGATCTTCCTCAAATCGACTATGATAGATGTACAGGGTGCGGTATTTGTGAATCGCTATGCCCAAAACATGTGATGAAGACGGTGTCAGAAAGCAAAAAGGTCCTTCACTGGAACCACCTTGACCGTTGTGCATCACCATGTCAGTCCACATGTCCTACGCAGATCGATTGCCCCCGATACATCGGTTTTATTGCCGAGGGAAAATTTACCGAGGCACTCAGGGTTATTAAGGAACATTGTCCCATGCCTTTAACCATCGGTCGTGTCTGCCCAGCCCCTTGTGAGGACGTATGCCGGAGAAAGGATGTGGATGAGGCAATCAACATTAACGATTTGAAACGTTTTGTTGCCGATCGCGAGTACCGTACGGGGAAACACACCCCTGTTTTTGTCCATCCCGACACAAGGCATAAAGTGGCCATTATAGGAGGCGGGCCTGCTGGACTAGCCTGTGCCTATTACCTCAGACGGTTGGGACACTCTACTACCATATTTGAAAGTCTGCCAGAGTTGGGTGGGGCCCTCAGATACGGCATCCCTGAATATCGTCTTCCGAAAAAGATCCTTGAGTGGGAGATTGAGGGATTGCTATCAATCGGAGTTGAGATCAACGTCAATACCGCCGTCGGCCGGGATATAACCTATGAGTCTCTCATGGAAGAAGGTTTTGAAGCCATTTTTATGGCTACGGGTACACCGAAAGGGCTCTTGTCCGGAGTTGAAGGGGAGGACCTTGATGGCATAATGACGGGAATAGATTTCTTGAGAGATATGGGGATGGGCAAAAAGATTAGACTGGGACCCAGGGTAATGGTCATAGGCGGTGGAAATGTAGCCATTGACGTGGCCCTTTCCGCTCTCCGTCTGAGTGGGGTGGAAGAGGTTTATATGGTGAGCCTGGAAGGGCGCTTTGAAATGCCGGCCTGGGAGCATGAGCTCATGGATGCCCTTGTGGAAGGTGTTGTGCTCAATAATAGGTGGGGCCCTAAGCGAGTGATTGATGAAGGAGGGAGGGTGACTGGAGTTGAGTTCAAAAGATGCCTTTCTGTCTTTGATCAAACCGGACGTTTCAACCCCAAATATGATGAATCACAGATTATGCGTATTGATATAGATAATGTCATCGTGACCATTGGTCAAGGAACAGATCTGGAATTTATTCGCTCAAGCCCTGAACTCCTGAGGCTGGAACTTACACCACGTGGAACTGTTGTCGTTAACACTGAGACCATGCAGACCAATCTCCCCCATATCTTTGCCTCGGGGGAAATGATAACAGGCCCAAATATCGCCATCCAGGCAATCGCCGGTGGAAGAAGCGCTGTCTGGAGCATACATCAATATTTAAACCGAGAAGAGGGTTCTAACGGAATCATAGAACCGTTACCTAATCTGCGGAAAACCGCCCTTGATCTGGTTGAGCGGGGTGAGCTAAAACGCGTTCCAAAGATTCTAAGAGAGATTATGCCTCGGCTACCGCCTAAGGATCGCAGGAAAAACTGGCAGGAAGTCAATCTGGGGTTGAGTGAGGAACAGGCCGTCAGGGGTGCAAAACGGTGCCTAAATTGCGGAATTTATTGCATGCGCTCGACCTATGAGGCAAAAACAAGAGATTTCTTAAAAAAAGCTGCATAAGTGGGGGAAAAAGATGGTGCCAGTAGAGATAATCAAAGAATGCAAGATATTTAAGATGTTTCCAGATAATCTTATTCACGAGATCGCATCCATTGGCATTGAGATGGAGTATAAACTCAATGAAATCCTATTTAATACAGACGAACCGGCACATAATCTGGCTGTCCTGATAAAGGGTAGGGTGAACATCATGACAACAAAGAGGACACAGCTGATAGCCATACACACTGTCTATCCCCGGGAAGCCTTTGCACTATCATCTATGATTACCGGGGTTTTTTACGCAACTGCCAAGGCCCTGGAGGACTCGGTAGTATGTGCCATCCCCTTTGAGAAGCTGCACAGGATCCTTGAAAAAGATTACAGGGCCGGATTTCTGTTCATGAAACAGATAGCTACCCTTATATCCATCAGGCTTGTCAAGATGCATCATCAGTTGGATATTACGGGGCCAGGTTATATTTAAAACGAAAACAAAACAGTCCAAAATATGGACTAAGTTCAAAGAATCGAGTTGAATTCTTCTGCAGTGTCTAATTTGTAGGATGGGTTGAGTCCTGCTTTGTAGAGAACGAAACCTGTTCAACACGGGTGTTGATTCGCGCTGTCCATCTTACTCCAATGCGCGATTCAGGCTTCCTGAAACATATCCCTCCAAATCCAGGGATATATGGATAAAACCGAGCGCTCTCAGTTTTTCTACAATCATTTTCCGCATCTGCGGCTCAATTACTCTGACTATGTCCGGGACTTCCAGCTCGATCCTTGCCACGGGGCCGTGATGCCTTACTCTGAACTGTTTGAAGCCGTTAGCTGCGAGAAAGGCCTCCGCCTCATCTACCATTTTCAATTTTTCTTCGGTAATGGGATCTCCGTAAGGAATCCTCGATGCCAGGCACGCCATGGCTGGCTTATCCCATGTTGGGAGGCCCAACTCTTTTGATAAAAACCGGATCTCTTCTTTGGTGAGTTGGGCATCAATAAGGGGTTCGATGATGCCCATTTCCTCGGCCGCCCTTATCCCTGGTCGGTAATCATCAAGGTCATCCAGGTTGGCAGCAAGGGCGATGTGTTTGATGCCCCTCTCTTTTGCAATCTGATGAAGCTCTTGGGACAGACGTTTTTTACAATAATAACACCTTTCAGGGTTGTTGATTGAAAACTCAGGAATACTTACTTCATCAGATTCAAATACAATATGTTTTATCCCCCGCTTTTTGACAAATTCTATCGCTTCTTCCAGTTCCCGGGAGGGATAGGTAGCAGAATTGGCAGTAGCTGCCAACACCCTCTTTCCTAAAACCTGATGAGCCACCTCCAACAAGAAGGTGCTGTCCACACCCCCTGAAAATGCGATCAGCAGAGAATCAAGTTCTTTTAAATGATGGAAGAGGCTTTCTTTTTTTAGTTTTGCGTTGCACGTGTTCATTTCTTAAATACCATGTGATAGATGCTGAAGGGGTATCCACGCAATGGTTTCCAATTTACACCGCGGTGTTTGCAAAAAAGCGTTATTCCCAGCAGGTGCGGCCGTTCTGGAGGAATTCGCACCACTCGCAAATCTGAACTTTCCTTTAAGAACGTTCAGAATCCATGAAAATCACTGCTGGGGCTGGACCCATATTTTAGGTGAACCGTGAAGCCTTGAACCTCTGAACCCGTGGATGGCTACCGCAATTCCAAGAGCGGGGGAAGGTCATTGAAGTTGAAAAGGGGCAGGAGGGATTTCTGGGCTTTTGGGATGAGTAAGTCCTTAGCCTTTTCCATCCAGAAGATCCAGCAATGGGAGGAAAACATCACAGGACCGGCAGACCTTCATTTTTTCCTGCCAGTTTTTGTGAACTATTCCTTCACAGATAGTACCGTTAATAAACCAACAAAACTTCCCTGCGTCGAATTCCCTCGCGGGGCACCGGCGTTTTATTTCAGCTGGACACTTTTTCAGGATCCAGCAGGGTTTCAACTCCCCCTCGCGCTTCTTCTTCAGGGCGACCAGGAACAGGATCTGCCGCTCCGTATAGGTGGGAATCGATCGCCATCCCTGCTCGTAGCTGTGAACTGCCTTCAGAGATACTCCCAGCAACTGGGCGAGTTCCTTTTGGGTTTTATGCAGGCTATTTCGTAAGGATTTGAATTCTATTATGTCCATGAGTTCTTTCGATAAAAAGCTCTCAAATATTTTCACAAAGAAACTTGTTTTTGATGCCACGATGTAGTATGTAGCACAATTAAAGTGTGAAATTAAGATACAATGCAGAGAGTGTCAATACAAATTGCCAGAACAGTATGGATTTCTCATCAGGGGCGATGATTTGATTGACAATTATATGCAGCAATTTCAACAGTAAAAGACCGGTCTTATTGAAGCCGCCAGTCTTGCCTAAGAGATGTTTTCTTACGGATCGGAAGATGAATTATGTTTTTTCTTGTCACTTTATATCTCGCTCTGGCAATCTTCGGAGCAGGGTTAATCTATAAAGCATATGCCTGGCTGACCTATAACATCGGTTTCGAAGCACGAGATGTATCGACGTCACAGCGATTTTTCGCCGCTTTCAAAGGGGTTATCTCTACCCTGTTCAGCAAAAAAATACTGACTCTTTCAAAAACCCTTCTCTTTGATGTGATATTGCAGATTCAGATACTTAGAGAGGACTTTCTTCGCTGGCTCATGCACATGTGTATCTTTGGCGGATTTATGCTGCTCCTGCTGATGCACGCCCTGGAACCTCATATAAGTTCAGTGTTGTTTGAAGAGTATTATGCCACAATCAACCCGTTTCTGTTCCTGAGGAATCTCTTTTTTGCATTGGTGCTCTTTGGCTTGTTGATCTCGGTTTACCGTCGCTTCATCCTTAAAGTGCCCTATTTGAAAACAGCCTCAAAGGATAACTACGCCCTGATAATTCTTGCCGTTATCATGCTCTCAGGAGTTTTCCTCGAGGGGGCAAAAATTATGTCTTACACCGCATACCAGCAGATGGTGGAAGACTATGCTGACACAGATGATAAAGAAGAGCTTAATGCGCTGGAAAGCCATTGGGTAAAGGAGTTTGGGCTCGTTTCTCCCGGTCTTGAGGGTCCCTTTGGTGCGGATGCCTTAGCACAGGGCGCAGAATTGCACGAGATGAGCTGTTCATCCTGTCATTCCAATCCGCGCTGGGCTTTTTTGAGCTATGGCGCAGCAAAATTGATGACACCGGTTGCTGTTGGATTAGACAGGGCCGGATTTCCCGAAATCCTTTTATACATACATTTCCTGGCCTGTTTCATTGGGCTGGCATATCTCCCATTCAGTAAGTTTTTTCACATAATTACCACGCCTTTGAGTCTTTTTGTCAATGCTGCTACAGATGGAAAGGAATTGAGTCCCGCCAATATAGCAACCAAACGTGCCATGGAACTGGATGCATGTACAAGTTGCAAGACCTGCGCCTTATGGTGTTCGGTAGCCGTATCCATGGATGAAATTGAGAACAAGGATATCCTTCCCTCTGAACGTATCGAGACACTCAGAACGATGGCAGCAAGAAAAGAAATCGGCCATGATCAGATTGTGGAAGTCTGGAAAGGTGTTTACCGGTGTACGTTGTGTGGCCGATGCAAGGAAGTCTGCCCGGCCGGTATCGGGCTCCGTGATCTATGGAAGGGGATGAGAGAAGACTTGGCGCGAGAGGGGCATCACCCCCCGATTCTGCAGGTGGTAAAGGATGCTGTGGCTAACGAACGGAATCCCGTAGATTATGATAATGAAGAACGGGCTATGTGGGTTGAATTCATGGATGATCCCCCTGATGATATGTTTCAAAAGGAAAAGGCTGAGGTGGTTTATTTTATCGGGTGTGTTTCTTCTTTCTCACCGGCCGTGCAAAATATCCCGGAATTGTTTTGCCAGACCCTGAATAGGGCAAATGTGGACTTCACGATCCTTGGAGAAAATGAGTGGTGCTGTGGATTCCCTTTGCTCCTGGCAGGGATTCGCGATGAGCTGGAAGTACTCAAAAAGCACAATATTGAGACCGTCCGCGGGATTGGGGCCAAGACCATCGTGTTTTCCTGCCCATCCTGTTACCACACCTTCAAACATGAATATGCTGACGGGCTGCATGGTATCAGACTAATGCATTCAACCCGGTTTTTGGAAGAGCTGATAGAGACACGAAAACTCGTGCCAGATGTGGAATTGACCGGGACTGTCACATATCACGATCCTTGTGACCTGGGTCGTGGTTCAGGAGTCTATGGGGCGCCGCGCCGCGTGATTCAAAGCATACCCGGGATAGACCTTGTTGAGCTTGCTGAAAATGGAAGGAAATCCCTCTGCTGCGGGGGTGGGGGTGATGTGGAGATGTACGATAATGCTCTGACCGCCAAAATAGCTTCAAGAAGGGCAGGCCAGATACGGGACTCCGGGGCCGATATTTGTGTCACAGCCTGTCAACAATGTGTTCGCACTCTGACAAGCGGCATAAAAAACATTGATGCCGAGGTAGAAGTCCTGGACCTTATTCAGTTGGTTTGGCGGTCTTTGTCTTAGGGCTCGATGAGCCCTCAGGAATATTCCCAAATTTTTTCGTGAAAGGAGGTGTAAAAACAGGTTAAAGTTCTAAGTTTTGGTCAATTAATATATTAAACCCGATTTTAAAAACAGGAGGTGCTGAAAATGTCATTGGAGGATAATAAATCGGATGTCACTGCAGATCTTTCAGGGAAAACCTGTCCCTATACAGTCATGGGGGCGAGGGATGCTTTGAAGCCTTTGGAGACGGGACAGGTCCTGGAACTGTTCATAGATTATGAACCGGCTGCCAATGAGTCTATCCCCAACTTTCTGAAGAAAAAGAAATACCCGTATAACGTCTCGAAAGTTGAAGAGGGAAAGTGGAAATTTCTTATCGAAAAAAATGACTAATAACATGGAGGGCATATTGCTATGGCAGAATACAAGGGGATTACGTTACCGGATGACCTTTATTACGATGCAAAAGAGCATATGTGGGCAAAAGTAGAGGGCAACAAGGTTCAGGTAGGCCTGGATGCCTTCGGTTTGACGGCAACCGGGGGAAACACGCAATACGTCAAAATGAAACCTGCTGGAGCCAAGGCAAAGGCCGGGAAACCCTTCGGTTCTATTGAAGCGGGAAAGTACATCGGACCTTTGAGAGCTCCGGTCAATGGAGTCATTTCTGAGGTCAACCAAAAGGTTCTGGACAAACCCGATCTGGTTAACTCTGATCCATACGGTGAAGGATTTTTCATTCTCATTGAGGCCTCAGATCTTGATGAGGATCTAAAAAACCTGGTGAGCGGTGCTGAAAATATCCAGAAATGGTTAGAGGAGCAATACGCTGAATACAAGGCCAAGGGTGTATTTGAAGATTAATCATGCATGAATAACGAATCGAAAAAGGAGGTAACGCAGTATGGCAAAAATTGGTATCCTACTGACAGAAGGACCCTGGCAGACAGAGAATTATGAGATCTTTGCTCGTCTGGCAGAGGCGGCTCTCGATAAGGGGCATGAGGTTGAAGGGTTCTGGTACCTTGACGCGGTTTACAACGCTGTCAAACATCAGAAATTTCCCGAAGATGTGCCTTTGCCGGTTGAAAGAATGAAAACGTTAATCGAAAAGGGAGCAAAAATCATCGCCTGTGGAATTTGCGTTAATGCCAGAGGCTTAGAGGGTGGTAAGGAGTTTATCGAAGGGGTTCCCACTGGCGGTCTGCCCGATTTTGCGGACATGATCAGTGAATCTGATGCACTCGTGACACTTTAACCCCGGTTCTGAGAACCAAATAGATTTCGCGCAAAGACGCAAAGGGTAAAAACGTATCATTCTGCCCATAATGGCTATATTACAAATCTTGGGCAAACAGGATGTGATTTGAACAAATAGATACTAAGAATTAGGTAAAGGAGGAATTTCCTATGGGAGAGAAAAAAGTGTTGATAAATATATGCAAGGCCCCGTTTGGGACTACATTTTATACTGAGGGTCTACGGGCCGGAGTGGGAGCAAGCGCGGGTATTGATGAAAATATCCCGACTATCCTGTTCCAGTCGGATGGTGTGTTTTACTGTTTGAAGGACGTAGATAGAACCGATTCTTTAGCCTATTTTCATTCCTTCGAAGGCATGGGAACACAACTTTATGCCGTTAAGGAAGATCTCGACGAGAGAAGTATTTCCGAAGATGAACTTGCGGCAGACATTACGGTTATCCCGAGACAGAAGGCATTTGAGCTGTTTCAGGAAAACGATTTTAATATGGATTTTTAGGAGGTGATCAGATGCTGTATTTATTAGGAGACAAAATTATAGGGTCCGTTGGTGTTAGCTATGCCCAAATGGATGCGGAAGCTATTGTCGTTTTGATCAAAGACGGAGTTTTTCTCGATATTGAGGCTTTCCAGGACAAAAAGATCTACGCAATGGACGAAGATGTGAAAAGGCGTGGTATGGAGGGACGACTCAAGGATAAAGCGGAGATCATCGGTTATGATAAACTGGTTGACCTGATCCTTGAAAACAAAGTGGTGAATTTCGTTTGAGTCAAAGAGATCAAATCGAGGTGGTATGAAAGTCAGATTGCTCGACTTAAATTGCACCTCTTACCTGCATTCTCAAACAATCTATCATGCGGTCGCCTATTGCACGACCAGGTCGTCTCCCGGCACCATAATCATTGTGCGGTCCAGGGATCCGTATGTTTCAGTCGGGTATCATCAATCTCTTGAAGAGGAGATTGATGTGAGAGACTGCAATGAAAGGCGTATCCCCATGATCAGACGGGAGGTGGGGGGAGGCGCTGTATTCTTAGATAAGGATCAGCTGTTTTTTCAGTGCATATTTCCGAGAGAGCGGGCCCCTCTAAGGGTTGATCACCTCTATAAACTGTTCCTGCAGCCTGCTGTAAAAACCTATCGTCGCCTCGGTGTGGATGCCAGCTACGTTCCGGTGAATGACATCCAGGTGAACGGGAAAAAAATTTGCGGTACTGGAGCAGCGAGGATAGGGGATGCATCGGTAGTTGTGGGAAATATCATGTTTGATTTCAATTATGGTGAGATGGCCCGGGTGCTCCGCGTTCCGTCCCATGAGTTTCGGGAAAAAGCTCTTGAAAGCATGGAGCTTTATTTGACGACTCTGCGGCGGGAACTCGGATATCTGCCGGAGCATGAAGATGTGAAAAATATTCTCGTAAACGAGTTTGAGGATATGTTGGGCACCAAGCTCCACAGAGATGAACTGACGTCAGAAGAGCATAAAGCGGTGGCCAGGATGGACAAAAAATTTACCAGTCCTGACTGGCTTTTTGAAAAGGGCCGTCCTTCGGATAATTGGGTCAAGATAACTACCTCTGTAAAAATTATGGAATCTTCCTGCCAATCCGAGGGAGGCACTATCAGGATAATCCTTCGGCTGAAAGACGATATTATCGATGATTTGAGCATATCAGGTGACTTCCTGTTTCAACCACGCGATGATCTCAAAGGGCTCGAAGACCGGCTCACAGGTCAACCACTGCGAGAAGACCGGTTATTAAAAATGGTTGAATCATTTTACAGGGCAAGAACCATTCAATCTCCCGGCGTAGGGCCCGGAGACATGGTAAGAGCAATTATGGGGAGAAAATAGAAGGGAGGATTTTATCGATATGGCGGATAAAAAAATATTAGGCATTTTGGTGCCCACCAATGAACATCTTGATCATGTAATTGGTGTGGCGAGGGCAGCGAAAAAAGCCGGCAAGGAGCTTGTCATCTTTTTAACTCATGAAGGGGTGCTCATGAGTCAGGACCCGAAACATCAGGAGCTTGCCGACATCGGCCCCGAGGATATGACCCTGTGCAATGTTCGGTGGGAAGAGCTTGGGCTTAAGGGCAAGCCAATACCGGCGGGGATGGGTGAGAAGGGTCTGGCCACTCAATCCAGGCATGTTGCGCTGATAGATAAATGTGATCGTTATATGGTGCTGTAATATTTTAGGTTTCCGGCTATGGATTGTGTCCTGACATTTTGCACTTATGGGTCAGGCTGTTCAGAGAAGGCGTTCCTGAATCAAATTCAAAGTTGTATTCCTGAAAAACCGTTATGGGGGAGAAAAAATGGAACCAAACAAGGTGGCAATAGTTATAAGAGACCAAAATAACTACTGGGAAGGACTTAGATCCGGTCTGGGGCTGGGTCTTGAGATGGTGGAAACAGACACGTTTGTCTTGGGTGAGGTCGAAATGCCCGAAGACAGGGTAGAAGGCTATAAGGAAAACCTGGAGTTCCTGAAGGATGAATTAGAGGCGAATCATTATACTGATACAGAGGCCAATGTTGAGAAATGGGGCTTTCTTGAGTATCTGCCCTTAGATGACATTGCAAAAAAATTGACTGATTATGATCTTATCGTTCCATTTTAAAAGGGGGTTAAGATGAAATTATTGCATGTGCTTAAATCAGAGCCTGATAACGTCATAAAGACGCTGATGAATGCTTCATCAGAGGGAAACGATGTCCAGCAGTTCGAGTTGTTCGCAAATGACGTGGATTACGATAAACTGGTTGAACTGATCTTTGAAAATGATAAGGTTATCTCCTGGTGGTAGACGGACAGCCTCTTAGGAAATCACGTCCTGATTTTGAAGGTGATGTATTTTGAAGATAGCTGTCTATCCGGGTTGCATGGTCCTTGCCAGATTTCAGGAATATGAACTGGCCTCAAGGAAAGTATTGGAGCAATTGGGATACGAGATTGTTGAATTGGGAGAATTTTGCTGTTGCGGGGCGTCTTTGCTCCCCGGTGTGACCGATAACTGGGTGAACCTGACTGCATATACCCTGGCCCTTGCTGAGAAGGCCGGGACGGATATCGTCACCCTATGCGGCAACTGCACCAACAATTTCAAGCGGGTGAATTCATACTTCGAAGGGGATCATAAAGTCCGGGATGAGATCAACTCGACCTTAGGCAAACTGGATCTTGTTTATGGAGGCAGAGTCAAAGTAAACCACCTGATTGAAGTGTTGTATGGAAAACGGGAACAGGTTGCAGGCCTCGTCAAGCGTAAGATCCACGTCAGGGTAGCCGTATCTCACCCCTGTCAGGTTTTGAGGCCAAAGGGGATAACCGGCATTGAAGATCCCAACGCCTTTCGCAGGATTCTTGAAGTCCTGCGGCTGGATATCATAGACTATCCGGAAGAACACGAATGTTGCGGCGCCACGGCCCTCCTGTTTAATGAAGAGATGGGGATCAGGCAGGGAAGATCAAAGTTAGAATCCTGCAAGGCCCATGGGGCAAATCTTGTAGCAGCTGCCTGCGGCAACTGTCTTTTCTTGTTGGGCCGCCTCCAAAACAAGATATTCGAGAAAAAGAAGGACTCCAAAATTCCCGTGACCTCTCTCTCTCAATTAGTCGCGTTTTCGTTTGGTTATAGTGATAAAAGCCTTTCTAAACCGTTCACGGGTTCAAAGGTTCAGGGTTCAGAGGTTAAGGGAGGAGATAGATTTCCTGTTTCATAATCTTAATCCTAATCTTACCCAACACGATTAAGAGTATGATACGCCTGTAAATAGTTACTCATCCGTTTTCGTCATTCCCGCGAATGCGGGAATCCAGGGATCCCGTCTTTAGTGGAACTGGACCCCCGCTGCTCAATCGGAGTCGAGGACAAGCTTCGTGGGAATGACGGCCTTGGAGACCTTTTACGAACTTATCAAGATTATGAATCCAAAAAAAACATCAAACCCTGGACCCATGAACTCTGAACCTGTGAACGCTTACGGAGAATGTATTGAGTGTGGACAATGTGTTGAATCCTGTCTGGTGTCCAGGAGAGGAGAAAATTCGATTGTTTCGGAACTGAACAAAACGGCCGATACGGGTGCATGGAACTGTGTTAACTGTTGGAAATGTATAGAGGCATGCCCTCAGGATGTGGATATCTATGGGTTTATGA
>Ga0114923_10000875_pt1 | contig 21601 bp, 25 predicted proteins | sample SumtaG_FD_89578 | JGI IMG/M metagenome (GOLD analysis project Ga0114923, IMG submission 89578) | Deep subsurface microbial communities from Indian Ocean to uncover new lineages of life (NeLLi) - Sumatra_00157 metaG | ecosystem: Environmental > Aquatic > Marine > Oceanic > Sediment | place: near...
AATGAAACTCCAAACCCTAATTTAGACAGACTTTGGTTTGATAGGTACAATCTCAGAATGGGCGATATGGCAAAAGGCAACATGAGAATTGGTGGAGCAGCTCTAAGAGAGACAGTATCTGTTCCAAACAGTTTGTCTGCATTAAAAATAGCAGATGAAATACTAGAAGGAGCAGAACCTTATTCTGATTGGAAGCAATATTCCAGAGTCATAGACATGACAACTCCTAAAGTTAACGTGCCAATTACAAAGTACACTGATACTGTAGGCGGTTCACCAACTGATCAAAAGGGTATCATCATCTACAAAGAAGGCGGTACAGGTACACCACCGGCAATAGGCGGTAAGGTAGAAACTGTAGAGCTAGATTGTAGTGGTACGAATAATTCGTACAGAGGAACTCTTTCAGTTGAAAGAAACGATGTCAAGGACAACAACTTTTTAGCAGTAGAGCAGTCACTAAAGAATGCAGGTAATGAATTCTACTTTATGGTAGGAGAAGACCTCATATCTACACAAGTGGCAGCAGCAACAAATACAGCTACTAAAGCAGCCTTAGACAGTGCAAGTCCTTCAAACTCCGAATTGGAAGCTTTGATAGAAGTTATCAGAGGAAGATTCCCAGGTACACAAAGGAACAGAGCAGATACAATGTTCATCCATCCAAATGATGCAGCACTTGCAGTAAAGAACGCAGGTACTGACGGTGAATATGCATTTATCAGCAGATTCTTGCTAGGACCAACTGATGCAACAGACGTGGTAAATAACTCAGGTCTGGCAATGGCATTAGGTCTTAGAAACGTATGGGAAACACCACAAATCACAGCAGGTACAGTACTCATTACAAAGAGAGATATTTCACAAGTAGTAGGATTAAGAGAAGATCTTACAATTGAGAACTTTGATCTTTCAGTAGGTGGATTGTATGAAAGTGACTTGGTAATTCGATACGACAAGAAACAAGCTCATCCAGAAGGCTCCTTTACAATAACGGCATTCAGTCCATAGGTGAATCAAATGGGTCAACTAACTTGTTCTAGATGTTTTGCAACAACAAAAGCTGATAGTATAGAGGAAGGTCGTAACAGACTGGATTATGGAATAGGTCTCTATAAAGGCAAACCATGTGAAGACGGCAAAGCCGACTTGATATTCACAGGAAAGCAAAAAGAACAAATCAAAAAGGAAGAAGACTCTAAACCCTCGTTGGCAAAAAAAGTGATTGATAAAACAAAACAACAAACCAAAGACTTGTTCAATAAATCTAACAAAGAATAAGCAACTTTTCTTTTCTTTTTAAAAAATGCATATAACTTTTGTATTGTGATATATTTTCATGAGTGGGGGATTACAAAGTTCAGCATATGAAGTAGCTGTTACCGTTGAGGCTCCTACAATAGCTATAAATGCTAAAATTCTTACTAACGATATTACAACTGATGCAGATTTGTTAAATGGTGATTCTGGATTACTTAGGATATTATTTTCTTTTACTTCTGATCTTGCTGCAGATTTTCAAATCACAGCCACAAAACTAGGAGCTGCTGATTTGACTGGGTCTCCTCTTGTATTAAATGCTGATAACACTTTCATAATTTTATCGGATGGCTATTACAGATTTGATCTCTCAGTTGCTCCAGGCGACTTGATAAACTTTAGTTCAAATACTGCACTTACAGCCGTTAATGATTTCCAAGTTCAGAGAATCCCTATTGCTACATAATGGGAATTTATCTTCCTCAAATCTTTAGAGGAAACACAGCAGGAACTACCAAATACGTACCACAAGGCCAAGCTCGTTCAGAGTCTGAACGTGAGAGGTTAATGGTATTTGGAAGTAAGGTTGCTCCTCCTGCAGATCCTAAAATTATGGGATATGATGTATCTGGTGATCGTGGTCCTAGAATGGCCTATGGGGTATTTCCCACTCCGTAATGAGGTGATGAAATGTCTGTAGAGTTTTGGGATGAGCAGCCGTCTTTATTTGCATTAGCTGATGTTGATATTCTCTTAGCAATTGATGCTACTGATAGTACATCAAAACAATTCAACGCTTCTATACTAAGGGCATTCACTCAGACTCCTTGGGTATCAGACATTGATGCTGCACTCTTTAATCTTGGTAATGTTGGTTTAGTAACTTTTGGAGATAATAGTGAAAATCTCACTAGTGGACAATATGGATTTGATAGAACTGGTATAGATTTTGATCAAAACATTGGAAATATTTCTGGTACATACACTGTAAGTTTTAACGGAACTGCTGTTCATTCTTTTACAAACACAACATACACAGGACCTACAGTAATTGCAGATGGTGTAGAACTTGCAAATCTTTTAGGTACTAATCCATTTTTCACATCAAACTCTGCAAGTCAGGATTTACAACTTACAGGTAATTTGGGAATAGGAACACTAACTCCAGTAACACCCCTTCAAGTTGTAGGGGGAAATATCACTGTAGATAATGACAGTGGCTTAACTACTATAGGAGGCGCTTTCTTTGGTAGTGTATCATTAGGTGAAACACCTATAATTAAACCTGGAAATTCAGGTGTGGCCTCCTTAGTAGTTCAAGATTTTTCCTCTAATACTCTTGTTCTTGTGGATGATCTCGGAGATGTAGGAATAGGTACAACTCCGGCATCGAGATTACATATAGACGAAGATACAACAAACACAGACATTTCTGCAGGAGTTCTAATAGAAAATGATGGACTTGGAGATGCTGTTTTACATTATCGTGTTCCAACTACCATAGATTGGTCTACAGGTATCGATAACAGCGATGAGGATAATTTCAAAATTGCTCAAAGTGATGATTTAGGAACAAATACAGCCTTTACAATAGAGAAAACTACTCTTGATGTTGGAATAGGAACTGCCGATCCTACAGCAAAACTAACAATTCATGATTCTGATGTTAATATTTTACATATAGTAAACACTAATTCTGGAACTCCTAATTCAGCAGGCATTATAGCTTATTCTGATCCTAGTCCTACGACACCAATCCCCACCAACACCCGATTAGGGTTTTATTTATTTGGTGGATCTACTGATGGCAGCAACACATTAGCAAATACAGCCGGAATGATAGGTCGTGCCTCTGAAGCCTTTAGTGGAACTAACTTAGGAACTGAGCTCATGTTTGAGGTAACACCAAACGGCACAGATACAAGAATCGAGGCTATGACTATTGATAACACAGGATTCGTAGGAATCGGAACAGATGCTCCTACTCTAGCCCTAGATGTCATTGGTAGTATTCAAAACAGTGAATCTTATGTGTTCTCAGATGGTTCTACTCAACCATTTGGAGGAACTTCTAGTGGTTTTGATTGGCATGTAGCCTCTGCTGTGTATAATGGTGTATTTTTCAGTGTCTTGTCTGCTGATACATCCGTTCAAGATGTAAAATTCAAACCTGATGGTACAAAGATGTATGTCACAGCTAACACAGGCGATGATATTTTAGATTATGATTTGACTATTCCTTGGGATATTACTAGTGCTACCCTTTTCTTTGAGTTGAATATTGGCACTGAAACTATCACTCCACAAGCCATTGTTTGGAGAAGTGATGGAACTCAGTTTTGGCTTGCAAGCAGTGGGGACTCTACCATTTATCAATATGATGTTAGTACACCATGGGAACTATCTAGTGCTGCATACAATGATGTCTTTAAAGTTCTAGGAGAGGACACTAGTATTCAGGGCATTGCTATGAGTCCTGATGGCAAAAAAATGTACACTGCTGGCAACACTAACGATACAATCTTTGAATATGATTTGCCTACTCCGTGGGATGTTTTCGGTGCTGTTTACAACTCTGTGTCTTTTGATGTATCTAGTGAGGATGTAACCCCGACAAATGTACAATTCAAAAATGACGGTACAATAATGTATGTGACAGGTATTGACACTGATAGTGTCTATGAATACCAATTAGGTGAGCCTTGGAGTCTAGCTGCTGGAAATGTTACTCTCAAGAACTCTTTTGATTTATCAAATGAAGATACAGCACCTACAGGGGTTTTCTTTAAACAAGATGGAAGCAGAATGTACATCTCAGGAAATAGTACTGATAGAATTTTCGAGTATGATTTAGGATTAACAACTCTTGGAAAAGTAGGGATTGGAACCGAGACTCCTGCATCTCCATTACATATTTTTGAGAACACCACAACGGATGCAGCAGAGACAGGATTAACAATAGAAAATCAGGGAGCACTTGGAGATGCAATTACACATTATATTACTTCTGGTGCAAACTGGACTACTGGAGTAAACAATAGTGATAGCGACAAATACGAAATATCCGACAGTGTAGATTTGGATTTTAACGTAAGACTCGCACTCACTACAGATAGTAAAGCAGGGTTTAACAAATCTAATCCTACTAGTACTGTGCATATCTTTGAAGATAACGGAGAGCTTGGTGTTAATGGAGGATTAACTTTAGAGAATGCAGGAGCTGGTGACTCGTTACTTCATTTCTTTTTGTCTGCAGCTACTGCTGTAAACTTTACAATGGGAATTGACAATACAGATGATTCTTTCAAAATTGCACCAGATACAACACTCACTACAAACACTGCTCTAACTATAGACACCTCTGGAAATATCACTATGGGAGATATTACAGTTGATCAGATAACATTTGACAATCAAGGAGCTGGTGCTAATCCAACATTAGCTTCCAACTCTGCAAAACAAAGTTTGAGATTTACAGATTATATCACTAGTGGTGTAGATGAGCCGCTTGGTCACTTGACAATCCAACAACCTGACCGTGATTTATTATACCTCATAAATACAGATTCTCCTTCTAGTGTTGGAGGAGCTGGACTTCACATGTTTAGTGATTCTGGTGCAGCAGCTCTTAATGGAGAACAATTGGCAGTTCAGATCTTTGGAGGAGTCGATGATGCGATTAGTACTTTTCAAGGAACAGCTCAAATCGGAATTCTTGCTACTGAAAACTGGAGTGGTACTGGTCATGGTACGAAAATGCGATTTGTTGTTACACCTAATGGAACTACTATTGCACAATTGGCAATGACTATAGCCGATGATACCAATGTAGGTATAGGAATAGCCGATCCTATTTCACTATTACACGTTTATCAAGATAACGCTGATACTGGAACAACTACAGGACTTACTATAGAACAAGATGGAACAGGGGACGCTGTACTACAATTTCTCCTTACAGGTGATCAACGGTGGGTAGCAGGAATAGATAATAGTAATTTTGATGCTTTAACGTTTTCAAGCAGTACTGATTTAGATAGTAATGCTGTATTGATACTTGAAACTACGGGTATGGTAGGAGTTGGTTCGCCTGTAGGTGCACTCTTTCCTTTGCACGTACAAGAAGATTCTACAGCGACTTCATTGGCTGGAACTGCCATACAACAGGATGGTACGGGAGATTCAGTTTTACACTATGCCGTAGCAGCTACAAATTGGTCCTCAGGAATTGACAATAGTGACTCTGATAAATATAAGATTTCAAAGAATCTTAATTTAGGTACTGATACTTTTTTCACAATTGACACTGCAGGTAATACAGGAATTGGAAACACTACTCCTTTATCTATTCTAGATGTGGGAGGCACTCTAGGACTAGAAAGAACCGCAACTGCTGTAAATACAAATACTGGAAATGAGGTAATTATTGGAGTTACAAGTGACGATGCAGTTAGAACCATAACAATAGATACAGCCGACATTGCAGCAACTAACAGAATTTTCATAATCAAAGACGAGGGAGGCGAGGCTGCTACTTTCAATATTACGATACAGGGAGAAGGAGGTGAGACTATTGATGGTGCAGGAAGTGCAGTTATAGTTGCTGATTACGGAGTTGTAAGATTATATTCTAATGGGAGTAACTTGTTTACGTGGTGATTAGATGAGTAATACACACAGCTCTCCATCTGACGAACTAGGCAGCGGTAATACCATTACTATTGCTCGAAAGATAGAGGATATTGCAGTTAATGACGCTACAAATAATCGATGGATTCTAAACAGAAGTACAGGATATATTGATAGACGTGCTCAAATAGCAATAACACAACCTATTCTAATTACCGCAGGGGATTCTATCCGACTACGAAACGGAGTTAATTTCAATAATCTCTTTGTGTATGTTATTGTCGGTTTAGGTCCAATGTTTATAATACTCCCGATGAAGCGTGGAAACATTAGTGTATTTTCTGACAGTGGGGGACTAGTTCAAGTAACATCTAATTCACACGGTCTTAACACTGGCGATGTCATTAAAATTGTAGATAGTAGAGTGTCTACCTATAATGGAGATCATACTATTACTTTTGTCGATGCTAATAATTTCACACTTGATGGTTCTACTTTTGTAAGTGGTAGTGGAGCAACTGCAGAATCTTTTCTTGATGGTATAGGGGATTTTGTGGAACGCATATCTATTACTGCTAGAGGCTCAGATTATGTAGCAGGAGCTACCATATCCTTTGATGGTGCTCCAACTACTCCAGCAATTGCCAAAGCCGTAATAGATGATGGAGAATTAGTTCGAGTTGATATTATAGACGGAGGATCTGGATATGCCTCTACTGTACCTACTGTAACAGTTACAGCCTACCCCTCAACTGATGGACGATGCGAATGGATTCAAAAGCAACTATTTGTTAGTGCTGCTGCTGACGGAGGGAGTGGAACTATTGATTTAACATCTACAGCTCATCCTTTCGCTACTGGGGATTGGATTAATCTGTATGATACTCTTGGTGCAGGATTAGATGCCACTTATCAAATTACAGATGTACCAGATGCAAATACCATTACAATTACTGCTACATTTGCCTCTACATTTACTGCCTTTATTGATACAGGTATTGGAACCTATGACTGTGATCATGAACTATTAGTAGGAGTTATTGGTGTGCCATCATTACCAAAACCTACTCTATTTAATTTGGCAGGATCTAACTCTCCCATAATAAACACATTTCATCTTTCTCTACGAAGCCTATGGAGTGGTTTTGATTTAGGTGAAGTTCGAGACTTTAGTATTTTCTCAATGAGTTTAAACTCTCTCATATCTGAATCTAATAATTTAAGAGCTATGGATAATGGTGCAGTAGACTATCAAAACTTATCAGCACAAATTCTCAATGATCCTTTTGATACGGAGGATTATCAATCTGTTTTTAATGATAAAGGAGGTGGAAATTCAAGTGTAATTCATAACAACTATACGATAAGCATACCTGATAATATAGCATCTACTACTATTGGTCCTGATCTTTCTGCGAATAATTTGCGAGCAGATTTGAGAAACATTCGTCTATTTACTCCTAGCACATATTTTGCTACTGGACTAAAAGGGAGAGCATCGGATCAGCCTACTAGTGGAGGAGTTGATGAACTAGTTATTCCTCTGAGTGATACTATACAGTATAGAATAGGTGATATTATAGAACTCTCAGAGTCCACAAACTATAACAGTCAACGTGGAACCATCATAGCAATAGTAGATGATACAAGTATAGAGATTGATAATGTGGCTTTTGTAGCTGCACCATCTACCACTACTAATACGACTGTAGTAGATAATGGGGATGGTACTATCGATATTGATGTGGTTAGTGCTGTAGGATTTGTCGTAGGAGATGTTATAGAAATTGCAGGAGCTACCCCTACCTCATACAATGCGAGATACAAAATACGAGATATAGTATCAAACACTTTTACTATAACTGCTACGTCTGCTGGCAATTTTACTGTAAATGGAACCGTAGATGGTGATAGTGGAATTTTAACTGATAATATCAGTCTCGCATCCTTAGATCAGTTTGATCCTAGAGTTGGTAGTTCTAACAATGATTCCCTAAAAAACTCAATGTCAGTAGCTCAATGTACTCTTGCACCATCTACAGTTGAAACCCTGACTATAACGGTTCAAGATCAATGGGAATCTCTCGTTATTACTACTGATTGGCAAGTTCTGTTTGAAGAAAACTTTACAGGAACTCAGGAAGGAATCTTAAAATATCTAGGCAAAGAGACTGCTGATTTTGATGTAACATTTAGCGTAACCTTTGAGGTATCAGGAGGAGGTACAAGACAGGCAGAAATTACAGTTTTCAAGAACGGAGTAGAAGAGATAGTTAATTCCCAGAAATTCAACAATAATGGTGCTGTTCAGGTTACAGGTAGAGCTATCTTTGAGTTGACTGAAAATGATACCCTCCAAATATTTGTGAGAAATACAGGAGATACTAACAATTTACTAATCACTCAATCCTCTCTAATTGCTGCAAGAAGTGGATAATTTTTCTTTAAATATTTCCATGTTTCCTAAATAACATGCATTTCAGAAATCCCTTCAAATCAAAGACAGTAGATGAAAAGGCAGCACTGCAAAACCAAAAGATACTAGATAATATCATGGCATTTATGGAAACTGAAACAGACAAGAATCTGGAGCTAGTATCTGCCAAAAATACAGGATGGGTAGAAGCTAGAAAAAGAGTTGATTTTATTAGAGACATTTACAAAATAATGAACAAAAATTAAAATACATATAATTTATGAATGCAACATTCGTGTATGTCATCTACTCCTACACAGGTATTCTCTGATTTAACTGAAACCAAGCGATTTCTAAACATTACTCCTTCTGAGACTGATCAGGAGGCTAAAATCGATGTATCACGAAATATGGCTGATAACTATATCAATACTCAGATTAATCTCCATGAGGTAATTCCTATCTCACCTTCTCCACCTGCATTAACTTCTCTGGCATCTGCTTTAGCTGCTGCCCAATACAACTACTTTCAAAGCCCAGAAAAAGGAGATGTTCTAAAGGATGTTCATGCATGGGAGATGAGAATACAGGACTTTATACTAGCCACATTTGCCAAAAAGAACCCTACGGGTCTAACAGGTGGAGATACGTTTGGCGTGACTTCTGCAATGACTGGCAATACTACTTCGAGCTGAGATGGTAGCAGCAGCAACAACCCTTCGAGATACCATAGAATCTGGATGGGCATTAACTGGGTTATTATCCAAAGTAGTTACAGGCTCTGGGTCTTCATTAATGGATCAGGTGGTAAAATTTTATGACAGACTGCAAGTAAAGGGAAATGAATCTCCAAAGGCAGTAATTGTACTAAAGATAAACGCAGAAGGAAACGAAAACAACGTAAATCATCCAAACTTTAATGAGATAATCGACATTTACGAGATTATTGTACGGTATAGAGTAGTAGATGTAAATGCTGATAATTACTCTACATATCTTGATTTAATTGAACAGATGGGAACAGAAGTGGTAAGAATCCTAAAGACCGTGTATAATCCATCTAGTACATTAAACGTCTATTTCAGAACTGCGAAAAATTGGACTAATGAGGATATGGATGTTGGGAATCAAAGAGATCTTAGACGTAGATTAAGATTCACTCTTACTACAATAACTTCTGATGACCCTGAAGTTTATTCAGGATTTGGAGGTGTGTTAGTATTTGATACATCAGATTCACAAGGAGATTCAAAACCTGTATCGGATTACACTTTTGCATCTGTTAAAAATATAGATGCAGATGAGGGATTCTCACAGATTCCCACACTAACTAAAGACGTATCGCAGGGAGTGGGTGTTCCATTATTCATGAGAGGTCAGTTCTCAGGAACTTTCTCAGCTTTAATGTATGCACAAAAGACAAACATTATTGGCAGTACCATAGAAAAACTTCAAAACATTTACCAGCTTCAGACAAATTCACCAATAATAGGACAAGTGGCAGAAGTTGTACTGTTACGATCAAACACAAACACAGAGACTACAGTATCTACACTTACCAGAAAGTCATTTATGAGAATAAACAGGATGAAAGAAAACGCACCAGACGAGGACTTGGTATCTTATACGGTAATTGGCACATTATCTAGACCTACGATATTCACGGAGAGCACATAATGGTAGATGTAGGTGTTCAAGATAACTTTGTAGATACTCAAAAAATCACTCTAACCAATCTTACTGATGCATTAACATATATCCAAATTACAGACTTTGAAACCAATATTGACAGCAATGTTACAAAACATCATTTGACTGATGATACAGTAGACAATGTATTTGATTTGTACGATAATTATATTCAAGGTAACATGTGGGCTACTACTCCCCAATGGGCAGCCTTGGTAACTCTAACTGTAGATGTGGATGGAGTCAGGCCATCAAGAATTTGGCAAGTATCAGAAACTGATCAATCAAATAGTAATGTAACTACTTCTATTAACGGACAGCTAAAAACACTTCGTAAAATAGACAGAGGAATTGGTGCAGTCCAGTTATTTTTTAGAATAGAAGGCGATGAGGTGTTAAGTGTAGCATAATGGCAACTCTAGATGTAATAATCAAACAGATGATTCTATCTGCCTTTAGAAGTGCTCAGATGGACTCTGCCAGTCCTGGACACATCAATCACTTTATCGGACTGGAGGGAGGAGAGATGGATATTATCGGATCTAATGAGGAGATTAATGCTGCCATACAAGAGGCAGTTCAACAAGCAATAGATGATCCCGATAATGCCGAGAATTTGGTTGGAGAATTATCTAGTGCAGGAGAAAAAACAGGGAAAACTAAATCAGAGTTGGAAAAAACAGGCATTGGTGCAACATCCAAAGTTATTTCAGTATCACAAAATCCAGCCAGTATTGTAGCACAGGGATTGCCATTACTTCCTCATGCAGCATTAGTCGCTTTGGCAATATCTCTTACTTCTCTAATCTTTGATCAACTAACAAAGCCTGGAGGACCACTTGACCTAAGATTCAAGAGAATAATAGAAGATGAGATTAACGGATTTCTCTCAAGACAGACTCAAAGAGATACAGAGATGGGAGTAAGGCAGGTTATCATTCAAGGTAAAACAGGATTCACATCTACCAATGGGAAAAATAACTACAATACATTACGAGGTATTAGAGAGGGTGGAGTAAATGAAGAACGGTTAACCAGAATTGGAAAGATAGATCATTCCAAAGGAGTTTTTGATTTTGGTTGATACTATCTTTCGCTTTACAAATTCTGGAGATACAGAATCTGGGCTAGCGAATACTGAACGAATAATATTCAATACAGGAGCAGTACCAGATAGTACAGGCAAATTAGTAAGAACTAGCTTTAGAATGGTAAGTGATCTTAATCCACATCCAAATCCGGACATAGCACTAAACCAAATTCAGGATTCGTTATTAGGAGTGGTAGAAGTTACAATAGCCGGATATTTTGTAAATCATAACGCTACTTTAGGACCAAAGAATCTGTATAATTGGTCAGTTGATCCAGATGTGAATGATGATTTTAGAAAGGGAAGATTTGGTACTATATTGGCTACGATGGGAGGCATATTGGATATTACTCCAACTACAGGATTAAACGGAATTGGCTATATGCTATCTGAAGTTTTTGTAGATGATGTAGAATCCCCACGAACAGAAGTTCCTTTTATTGTAAAATTCCTCCTTAATGGAGTACCTGCAAACGTGTGATGGTATAATGAGCTTATACGATAAGATAGTAATTTACAATCCATTCTCTCCTTGGATTTCTGGACTGGACTATTTCATAGGACACGAAGTATCTAATGGTGGATTATTTTTTGAATGCAATGCTGATAATACGGCAAGTGGTGCAAATCAGCCACCAAACGTATCATTTTGGGATGAGATATTTCCAGTTGATCCTAATGTGAATATCTCAGACTTTGTGGAGACAGTTCTTGATACAGAGATAGGATCAGGTGAGGTTCGTTCTAACTCATTAAGAATTAACGCAGACAGAGGAGCATTTATCACTGACAGGAATGGTGGTGAAACCCCAATTATTGATCAGTTTGATAAAATTCAAACTACAATCATTGACTCGAATTCCGAGACATATCAGGTAATTCATGAGGTGAACATTCTGCATCCCACACAAGACGGACTGCAAGGAAAGGTATTGCCTGTAGATATGTTAGGTCCTGAATTTTATCTGCAAAAGACTCTGTTTGCAGACCAGTTCTTCTTCAAATCAATGTTTGACGTATCAAGTGGAATCATAAATTTCTACAATACCAACAAAGGAACGGCACAGCCAAGAATTATAGAAGCTGATGCAGACTCATCCAGTGGTGGATTTAATGATTTACCTGTGTTTACTGCCAATGATTACACGTTTAATCTAACTGAAATTACACATTATGACGGCCTAATTCAAACAATGGATAGGGGAGGCTCTAGTGTAGCAGCAGGAGGAGCTGGCGACTTTTTTGAGATTGGATTTGAAGATGATCCTGATAATTTTAATCAGATATTATTCAGGGGTTTTTCTAGTGGAAATCCTGCTGATCAGACATCTATCCCAAATATCAAATCTGATAATGTTGTATTAAATCCAGCAGAGCAGGAAGGGGAGATAGTTTCAACTTTTGGAAGTGTTACAGGAACATGGACTGACAGCTCAATTGGTACTCTCCCAAGACAGAACGCAGACTTTATTGGAGCATTAGAGGCATGGAGACTATTTCCTGAGCATGTATCTGGTGCTACATATCCCGAGGACTCCATAATTCTCGTGATTAACACTCTGGATTCCCAAGGTGATAATTTCCATTATAAGGCAAACAAGGATACTGCAATAGATCCACCTACTCCACCTACTGTATCTAATGCAGACTGGGATCAGTATCAATTTACCGACTTTCTGACTACTGAGGTAAATTACATCCTTGGTAGCTATACATTTTGGACTGATGCCAGAAATGACGAATGGAAATCAAATGGAGCAAAAACTGCTGGAAGCCTCCAGGATGATACTCCTGATGATGACTCTATGAAAGTATGGGATTCAAATCAGGTAAAGATAGACGGCACACTACGAGAAACTTGGGTAGATGTAAGGGCATTAAATGAGGCTGCAATCCCTTCAGTGTTTAAGAGAGATAGTCAGGTATATCCTGGCTTTCGTGTGCTAGTTGATGGTACAGGAACTGACGAGTTTGTAGGATTTGATAATGATGTGATACAGTGGGACGGCACTCAATGGCTGATATTTTTGATTCCAGAGGATGACAATTTGGTAGCAGTAGATGAGGAATCAAGAACATATCAGTTTGATAGTGGTGGCAGTACATGGGATGACATTACCACATCTATTGAGCAGGCAAATGACGTGTATCATGCCGTGTATAATATCACTAACACCCAAGGACACAACGACAAAGACAATGGAGGAGGTGGTAACTTTGGTCAGACTGCAGCAGTGACATATGAGTTTCGTTATCAAAGATCAGACTCTGTTATAGGATTTGGAAATGCTACATTTTACAGACAGTTTGCAGGAGTTGATTTTCGTGTTCCATTTCCATTCAACTCTAACAATACAAACTCCATAGGAAACATCTATGGAGATAATGATGATAGATTACCAGCTACCTTTGAGGCAGAAAATATGGGACTCACTAGCTCTGGATTTTCAGGATTTAACAATGATGAAGCCGAAGATCTAGGGCCATTTGATGCATTAACATTTTTCATAAACCACGAATGGCGATACAATCTCAATGCTTCTGGTGCTCTAGTGTTGGCTGGAAACTTTTCTTATAGGTGCGCCATGTATGATATAGATGATACTGTAGTCATTCAGGACTTTGTAGTGCCGTTTAACAACTTGTGGGAATCAGTATCATTGCCTATCTCTGGATTCAAAACATACAAGGCAAGAGCAGCATGGGCTTTTGGAGATGGCGTACAGAATATATTTTTGCAGGAACTCGAAGTGTTAAACTCTTTTAGATGGAGAAACATCAAAAAGATTGCAATACACTGGCTTGGACCATACGATGATCAAGGGAGGTTCCAGCCTTGGGGACAGCTTGGATTTTTGTTTCCGTCATTTCTTGATCCATTCGCAGGGTTATTCATTACTGGATTTAACATAAAATTAAGCATAGACTCTTTCCAGTGGGCGCATCCAGGATTATCAGTTAGCCCACCAAATACGGAAAGACCGTTACAGCCAGAGTTTTTCTATGAGCCACTAATTACTAACAAATTCCAAAATGATCAGGCCAATCTGGCAAAACTGGAAATCACCAAATTCAGACACAAGGAATTTGAGGTCACAACAGTAGGATTTAATGATATACGATTTGGTGATTCATTCTTTTTGGAGAATCCAGATTTGGTATCTGATTCAGATAGAACTACTGCAGATCTTGATGCGTGGGTTACTGCAACTGATTATACGGCAAACTTTAATGATGTTCAGGATGTCTCTGTAGGGTATAGGTGCATTTTAGATCATACATCAAGTGGTGCAAATCAGCCACCAAATGCAACATTCTGGCAGGTTCTGGCTGACCCCATACCAAACACGATAAAACTTGTAGCAAAAAAGGTAGTACGAGGAATAGACAAAAGACAAGGTGAAGGTGCTGGATTTATCAGAACTATCACCGGAGTTAGACGATTTGTGGAGGGCGAAGAATGAGTAGCAAGGCGTATCGTATCCCTTCGGCATCTGACAGGCTACGCAAACAGCAAATAGCCATTAAAAATTTGCAGGCAATGAATAGAGTTCGCAATACTCCAAGACCTGTAGCATCTACGGCAACTGCAGGAGTTAGTGCTGCAGGCGATACAGGAGGAGGTACTGGAAACTTTTTGCGTACTGCTGGTGATACTATGATTGGTCCTTTAGCATTAGCACCACCGGTTGATTTTAGAATACAGATAGACTCTGATGGAGCCATAGACATTGGAGAATCAAGTAGTAACTCACAATATACCAGTAACATACAGCTAGATGACATTCAGCCAAACACTACCACATTAGACACCATAGATGGCGCAGCCTTTGATGGTCAGATATTAGTGATTAGAACATTTGCACCAGGTACCATAACCATAGCACAGGCTACTGGTCCTAATGGTGGAAACATTCAGACTCTAACTGATTCTGATTTCACTATGGGCAACTTGAAAGTTGCTTCTTTCATATTTGATGAATCTCTGATAATATTTTCCAATACGGGTGGTACGTGGAGAGAGATAACTGGAGATGAGCCTGGTGGTGGTGGACTAACAGAGCCTGTAATATTAACAGTGAATGAAATCACTGCTGAGACTTTACCTACTACCTCAGTAGTTGATTGGAGTCTAAATCCTAACCATATCACACTAGATAAGGATGTAGAGTTTAGCTTTGATAATCTGCCAACTTCGGGAAAATACGAAGGGGTTTTGGTAATTATTGATGTAGATGCAACTGGAGGATTTGCTTCACCTGTATGGCCTGCATCCCTAACTAACCCTCCTGTTGTGCCTACAACTGCAAATTCTAGAACATCTGTAATGCTATATACGATAAATGGAGGAACTGTTGTTACACACGCTACAAGTTCTGCTAGTGCAGCAAGTGTATTTGCTCCACCATTTCCAGACACTGACCCTCTCATAGAGGGAAGTGCAGATCCAACTAAATTAATGCGATTCGAGATTGACGGCTTCACAACAGCCACAACAAGAATAATGACTTTACCCAATGCCAGTGTCACGCTTGCAGGCTTGGGAGTTACTAGTCAAACATGGACAGGTGCGAATACCTTTGTTGGAAGTGTGGCTGTAAGGGACAACGCTTTCTTTGTTCAGGATAACGCTGACATTACAAAACAATTAGTTTATGACTTGAATGGTGGTACAACTGGATTCATTCTTACACTCGCATCTCAAATCACTGGTAATCGCACATTAACATTCCCTGATAGTACAACAGATCTAGCAGGACTAGGCGTAACATCCCAAAGTTGGACAGGAACTAATATTTTTGCTGGTAATACTTCGGTACGTGACACTAATTTCTTTGTTCAGCAAACATCTGATATTACTAAACAATTAGTATTTGATTTATCAGGCGGTACAACTGGATTAGTTTTAACTTTAGCATCACAAATTACTGGAAATCGTACCTTAACTTTCCCAGATACTACTACAGATTTGGCAGGATTGGGAGTTACATCACAAAGTTGGACTGGCACAAATGACTTTGCAGGAAATACAGCAGTTAGAGATACTAATTTCTTTATCGAGCAAACATCGGACATCACAAAGCAACTCAAGTTTGATATAGCTGGCGCTACTACTGGACAAGTTCTTACCTTGGACTCTAACCATACAGGTAATCGTACACTTACTTTCCCCGACACAACTACAGATCTAGCAGGACTAGGCGTAACATCCCAAACATGGACAGGAACAAACATCTTTGCTGGTAATACTGATGTGAGAGACACTAATTTTTCCATACAAAACACTGCTGATAACACAAAAGAGGCAAGATTTGACGTATCTGGTTTTACTACCAGCACAATTAGAACTCTGATACTTCCCAATTCATCTACTACACTAGCTGGATTAGGGGTAGTATCACAAACATGGACAGGAACTAATCTATTTGTAGGTGTCACTAATCTTGTTGGAAATGTAACAATCGGAGATGCAACATCGGATACTGTAACTATTAACAGTCGTTTGAGTAGTAATCTTATACCTAATACAGATAACACTAGAGATTTAGGTTCTGCAACTCTAGCAATGGATTTTATTTATGACAAATCAGGAGTTGCAATTGTTGAAGGATATATTACTGGAACCAAACCAACAGGTCAAACAGACATGGCAATATTATTTACTGTTCCAACAGCAGGAGGAAAAACTGAATTAAGAGCATCTTTTCAAACTGGTGCATCTGTACTTATTGCAACGGAGCCGTAAAAATGTGGACTAGAATAGGGTGTAAAGACTGCAAATTGGAATTAGATGAAGGACAATCCTTAGAAGTATATCCTACTAGCTGTTTTAAATGTGGAAAACTTCTTGTTGAATTAGACTAAGTATGAATTTGTAAACTTTTTTAACTAATGTACTTTTATAATTTGTATGAGCAAAAAGGAATCTTCAGCAACTAAGGAGAATAAATGTGGTGCTGGCACTCACTATGATTCTAAAACCAATTCCTGTGTTTTAGATGAAAAGGAATAATTATAATCTATTTCTATATATCCGTAACATATTCCATCAATCTCAATGGTTCCTTCACCACAAGTAGTCTCACTATCTGGAACTTTTGGCAATCTTTCGGTATTTGAAGTAGGTATTTCATAAGCCATAACCATAAAGACAATCGAGCCTACCAAAATCCCTACTAGTATGGCTTCTGCAATCAAAAATTCTTTCATTATTTCACTCCCCTAATTGAGTTAAGTACAAAAAAAGACATGGGATTAATCATGGCACTCCCAATTACTATCTGAAACTCTAGGCTCTAACCTATATTGCTCGGGTAGATAATCCCATCTTTGAAGATCCAACCAATCCATATTAGGCTCCCAAATTCTTGTTGGGTAACTCATGACAAATCTATTCTCAAACGTCTCTGTATAGTTGCCATATTCTACGGTAGCGTCTACGTTATAACACCAAGACGGATAAAATATGGGGTAGATCATATTATCTCCATCTATTTCTAGGGCTACAATACCCCCTTGATTGGTGGTTCCACTTACAGTTTTAAGAACATAATCCTCTCTTGATATTTCGACATAGACATCCGCGCCCTCAAGTCTGTCGTGATTCCGTACATTCCACACTTTAGCAGTGAAATCAAAGTCCTCACCGAGTTTGAGATTACTTGTGCTTGTCATTACAGTAAATGCCATTAGGAACGAGTCTGTACCATCATCCCTAGATATTATTGGAATGTCATACTTTGACACATCCGCACCTATCGAACTCTTAGGGTATATTGTGCCTGTAGAGTTTGCTGGAATCTCTCTAATCTCTGCCTGTTTAGTAGCATCAACTATGAGATTGGCAAGTATTCTCTCTGTGTGTGAGCTTGTCTTTACAAATATGTTATACTTTGTATCGCTGATAGGGTGAGCCCATAACCCAAACTCTGAACTTTTCAGAGAAAAGCCTCCAGATTTGTAGGTCTTTAACCTGGAATCAAAGGCTTTGATGTATAGATCGTCTGCCACTATTACAACGGTATTCAAGTCTCCTTCTATTGCTACAAAGAGACCTTTACCCTCTATTGTTAATTCTTCTGCATAGGCAGGAATTAGTAATAATGGCAAAAATAACGTTAATAATAATATTTTCTTCACGAATTAAGATTAATTTCACATATTAATAAACACTAGGATCTAATCAGATTTATTCCACAAAAATTATACTAAAAATAGTCATCCGAGTAGTTATACTAACTCGTAAGCCCGTGACAGGACTTCTCGGATGGCTACTAAATCTAGGAATATCTAATAAAAAAACCTTTAAAACTTTGCTTTTCTTTTTAAAGTGAGGCTAAATGATTTATGACAATGGTTGGGCTACCTCTCATACTATTTCAGGTAGTTGGTCCTGGTGTTGATATGGGAGATCTGGAATTTCTATCTATCAAAGAATTTGATAGTAAACTAAGACAGGATGATGGTACTTTAACTGCTATAGGAGATTTGGCAACACTTACAGCAAATACTGGTAAGGATATGTATTTAGGAAAGGCAAAAATTGTTATGCAACGAATTATCAACCCTGGTGCTAGTTTTCACACCGCTACAGTCGCTTTAAAATTAAACGGTATTACGGTGGAGCAAGGTGTAATAACTACTACAACAGGAGCATCTAATACAAGTGGTCTACTTTCGATGGAATATGAATTTATTAGTATTGGTCAAAGAGTAACCGCTGGTCAAATAATTAAACTAGAAGTAACGGCTATAACATCTGCTGATTCGAGTATTAGTGGAACATTAGTATGTTTTGAAGAAACTACAGACGACACCCCACAAATACCATCTATCTAATTACGATACCCTTTTAAGCTAATAATTCATTTATCATCCATTGAGTAAAGAACAAAACATTAACCAATTCCTAGCACAACAGCTTCAAAACTCTATAAAGTTACTACAACAAAACACAACTATTGGAAATACGCACGTTTTATACCCTGCTACAATAGTAGATGCCGTACTGCAAACTCTAAACAACATAGGAAGCACATTACAGCAAAACAGCATTGTACCTAAACCAGTAAAAACCCAAACAGCTGCAACTGAAAAAGTTATAGAATCAAAGGTAGTAAATCCTAAAAAATAATCATACTACAGATCTTCCTTTTCAATAAATTCCTTCATCAATTCATCAATTATGTGAGCTCCTGAAGCAAGACCCTCCTCTTGGGCATATTTGTCAATTTTGTCATATCTCTTTCGAGAAACATAAACACGTTGACGCTTACTTTTTTGTTGAGGTTTACTCACAGGCAAAATTTAGGAAATAACTAAATATTAGTTACTATTCCATATCCTAATTATATCCCATTATGGGATAATACATATAACCTTTACATATATTATACAATGATGATGGAAACTGTATTGACTGCAAAATCTTGGGGCATTCCCAATACTATCCATCATGTGAGGGGATATGATGTCAGTGGATGATACAAAAGCAATAGGCACACTTGGAAGACAAGAAATCCTAACTTTCTTAATGATTATAATTTTTGGCACATTTTCAATTGCAGTTATAGTAATTTTGGTATTGGTTCTTAGCAATCCTAACATCATAGACAAGATCATAGTTTCAGGATCAATAGACTTGGGACAATTCGTAGACAGGTTTGACGAACTACTTGTGGCATTCTTGGTATTGTTAGGGGTAGGAATGGGAATGAAAGTGAAAAAATAATGGTATTTCATAAGACAAAATCAAGCCATAGAATAGGAAAAGAATTTCCAACACAAAGACAACTAACCCTAAACTATACCAGATTAATTAGAAAAATCTACAGCAGAGACAACAGACTAACACCAAGACAACAACAGCTTGCAATCATGGCATTACCAGGAATAAACTCAGACGAGATGGAATCACTCATGATATGTACTGGTCCTGCACTTACCCAACAAATAAGGAAATTCATCTCTGCACACAGAGCCAAAACCAGAAGTGTAAAAACTAGAGCACGTAGAAAAAAAAATAACTAAATACTTTATGGAGTTAAAATGAGCAGTAACATGGATTCAGACGATAAAAATTTCTTTATGAAAATGTTTGAAAAAATTGAAAAGCATCAGGAAAAGACCTGTGGTGAACTGCATGAAGTCGATAAAAATGTCATAGGATTACAGAGAGATTTTAAAAATCATATAGAAAATAGCAACAAAGACAAAGAAGAGAAAGACAAAAAGCATATTCACAAGAGAGAGTGGCTATTGGTTGGAATTGCAGGTATTGCAGTAATAGTGGCAGCAGCAGTGGCAATCCTGAAATAATAATAATCATGAGCGAATTTTGGTATGACTATATCATAAATGATTTAGAAAATGCAGGGTATCGCGTTGAGGATATTATTCTACATGCAATGACTGGTGTAATCATGGGGATTACTGTTACGACAAAGTCATACCTGGTACGAATTAAGAAATTTTTAAAAAATCTAATTAACAACTAGATTCTACCATAATATACATGGAGACAAACCAGATAATTGAAGCGATCATCCTGGATGCTAACTAGTGTAATAATCCTCTCTATAGCATTAATTATAGTATTGTCTGATGTGATAGGATTGGAACATTTACACAAATAACTAAATTTTATAAACATCAAAAACAATACCATGCTATGTGTCCTAATGCTGACGGATTCCTCGAAGATGATATAAAAAAAGACAAAACAAAAAAGAGTTCCTGGCAAGATGAAGCTGCAGCAGATGGGGAGGAAGAAAACCTCGATGATGAGAATTCTAAAAAATGAAGTAATTTAAATAATTAAATTTCATATAAATTCGTGAACTGGCTAGATGGCAAAATATATTGAATATGCCCATATTATTTGCGAAAATAGTACATTGATGCCAGTTCATTAAAAAAATGATAGCTTTTCATACAACATTTTCATAGAAATGAGAGTGTAAAAGCTATTATTTTATAGTTATTAAGATTAGATTAGTCATGGAAATAGAACAAAAAAACAAAGCTCTCAAAGAGGAAAATCAACATCTAGAAAAGACTAATGCAAAATTAGAAAGACAATTTGATGAAGTTATGGCACTCGCCCAAAAATCTAAAAATCAAGTTGAATCATTACTTATAACAACTGAAAAGGCTGTTACATATTCTGAAAATCTCAAAGAAAAAATGAAATTCTATCTAGAATCTTTTGAATCAAGACCAACATATCAAGTATTAGAAAAAAAACTAGAGAAGATAATACAATTTTGTAATGAGGGTAGAGAGATGAGTGAAATTATAAAAATAGCAAAGGAGTGAAAATGTCTCAATTATCTCTAAAAAAACCTCGAACATGGGTCTGGATATTACAATACTTCGGCACGAATCCCTCTAGACCCATACCTTAGTATTTGTATATTAAGACCCAAGATAATTAACTAGTAATGAAACAAAATAATCAAGAAATTAATCAAGGATGTCCAATTTTTGTTCATCCTCAAATAACAAATAAAGAACAC
>Ga0114923_10000876_pt1 | contig 21566 bp, 24 predicted proteins | sample SumtaG_FD_89578 | JGI IMG/M metagenome (GOLD analysis project Ga0114923, IMG submission 89578) | Deep subsurface microbial communities from Indian Ocean to uncover new lineages of life (NeLLi) - Sumatra_00157 metaG | ecosystem: Environmental > Aquatic > Marine > Oceanic > Sediment | place: near...
GTAACATCCCCAAGGGCACAACGCTCCATTCGACGCACAACCATAAACTGTTTCAAGAAGACACACCCGTTTGGAGTTGAACCTCACAGCCATATCCCTTTTCCTGAATATTCCAGTTTCGGGATGTATCCAGAGAGCAGTACGTTCCGCATGAGTCATTCTCTTTTTGGGAGTAAGTGGTTGAGGAGTTGAGAAGTCAAGAGACCTCAATTTGAAAACCTTCTCCACACGTAAGGCTTGGTCATACAATGATTGCGACACTCGTAGCAAGAAGAAGCATAACATCCCCTTGACCCATAACCCACATCACCGGCTGATTTCCAACGATTCGTAGTTACCCCCGAAGTATGATTGAAAGTTGGTCCGAATGCTTCCAGGTCGAACAGGTGAAGGAACGGGTTTGTTCCAGTGACCCTGAGGGGTTGTTGCATGCTCACGCCTTCGTACATCAGGGAATCTTGGATTTCCCAGAGGTCTTCCAAGTGCGACTTGAAAGGTGCTGTGACCACTCTTCGAACCGCCTTTCCCCCAATCTCACCGTACCTGTCGAGTAGGTCAAGCACATTATTCCGGATTCCAATGGGATCAAGAACAGAAACACTTCCATGAATCACGACCTCAGAGTTAGCAAGTCGTTCAAGTGTGTAATCGTCAGAAACTACAGGGCTCTTGGTCACAACGAGTAGAGGTAGATCATACTGAATACTGAGTTCTCCCAAGTGTACGATGTTGTTCCAGCTGTAACTAGGTTCTCCGTTATCACCAGTGCGAATGAACTCGTATCCATGGTCTCTTCGTTCGTCATGGAATCTCTGTAGGTCTTTTCTCAAAAGTCGTTCATTGAATATCTGAGGTACAGGTATCCAGTACTTGATGTGATATCGTGCTTTGTTCTCGCAGGTGTAACAATTACCGTAGCAACCTCTTCCGTTGTGAGCGCGAGCCAATCCGCAACCTCTAACCACTGAACAAAGTGGTCCTATCTTGGTGACATTCCTTCTACCGTGTTCCTTGTCTGTGGGTGTTGTGTTGGTCTTGTTGTTACCGTATAAGCACATGAAGTTTGCTTTGAATGGTAACCAAGGACGAACTGTTCCACCTCCTCTAACGAGCTCATCAATGTCAAGGAGTGTATCCAGTTCGAACCCAAGTCTTGTTAGATTAGATACTGCCCTCATGCAATTCAGTGCTGACTGAAGCTTAAATATTCATACAATGCCGATATTGCTTTTTCGTGTGAAGTGTATATATCTGCTAAGTGAGAACGAGCTTAAATGAGAGAACCAGCACAGAAGTATATGACAGCGCACAGTATCCTGATTACGAATCATATGTTCAGACCGGACAGTGCAGACTATACTTCTAACTTATGTATCAGTGAAGAGAGTGTAGGAAAGTGGTCAGTAGAACTTCAGTCCGCGAGAGTGTTGATCAGTAATGGAAATCTACAATGGTCCTGTGATTCCATCCAGTCCCATAACATGGATATGGTCTTTGCTCGTGCGCTATTGTTCATCAAGTCCTACTATGACAGAGAGGAAGTACTTTTTGTTTCGGATGCTGATAGGCTTTTTCCTTTGGATGAACCTGAAAGAGATGCAGGCGGTTTCTGGTTTGAGAACTATGAGGGAACTGTTAGGTATGTAGTGAAGGGAAGATACATCTTTAGAATTGAAAGTACCACTGGTTTCACCTACAGGCACAATAGAGTCCCTGAGGTTGAGCGTCAGGAATTTGTGAAGTCGTTGCCAGAGATTGACCCAGAAGAGGATGATTCGTTCTACTCGGAGTTGATCCAGAACGAAATGGAGTCGTTGAAGAAATGAAGAAATGTAAATGTGGGAGTTCCAAGAATCTGTTCTATATTCGAGACCCCCTTTCAGGAGCTTGTGGCTGGATGTGTCATGTGTGTAACAAGTCACGTTTCCCCAAGGGTTCCACTGTATTAATGTTCAAGGATTCATCTCACAGATTTCGAGCTAGGTACTATGTACAAATCATACCAGACGCAGAACAGGATGAAATTCTGAATGTGGGTGAGTGGGGTCAGAAGAAGGGAACGAACGTGGTCCATGTCTACATCTATTCAGGATGGAACAATGGTTCTAGGAACGGCGTTTCGTCTTTCAATATGGGACATCCTGATTCGCTTGAGCATCTAAGAGCCAATCTGGATAGGATTCGGTTATCAATCCCCATGAAAGATGTCGTTCAGCATCGGGGTATTATCCAGACGACCTTAGAGTGACCATTCTCGAAAAATAGCATAATGAGTCCGACTACAAGAGCACAGAAGCTACTTATGACAGACACATATTCTATAACGTTCCTGTACACAGGAGTGCAATAACTATCTTGTTCGTAGGAGCTTAAATATCATTCCGAAGAGTGCACACTTTCTTACAGATAATCATATTGAGGAACATTGAAGGTTTTCGTTGGTGCTGAGAGGTTACATTAGTTACTTCCGTAACGTATAATATCTATCTAACTACTTCTTCAGATGAGCGGTGTTGATAGCTTGAAGAAGGAAGTCCAAACTGGCCGTTACCGTCTGATTGTGAAGGGTGTCTACTACGTTGGCGTTGATGACCATCATACCGCATTGTTTGAAAATCTATGGGCACTACCCCATGGAGTTTCATACAACAGTTACTTGATAGTCGATGATAAAATTGCTCTGATTGAAACCGTGAAGGATATCTGGACAGATGAGTGGTTGGATAACCTGCGTGAGTTAATCGATCCCGAGAAAATTGATTATATCATTCTGAATCATATGGAACCAGATCATACAGGAGCACTTCCGGCAATTGCCAAAATCGCAAAGAATGCCAAGTTGATTTACACACCCCGAGCCGCACCTATGCAAAAATCGTTCTATAATGTAGATCTCGAAGAACATATTGTCGAAGACCTAGAAGAACTATCACTAGGTTCAAAGACTCTAAAATTTGTACATGCAAAATTCCTCCATTGGCCTGAAACAATGATGACATACCTCGTTGAAGATGAGATTCTTTTCAGCTGTGATGCGTTTGGTGCATTTGGAGCACTAGAAGGGCGTCACTTTGACGATGAAATCAACATGGAAGTTATTGAGAAAGAAAGTAAGAGATATGTTTGTACAATTATCACTAGCTATTTCAGATTCGTACAGGATGCAATCAAGAAAGTTAAAGACCTGGGAATTGGTATCAAAATGATTGCTCCAAGTCACGGGCCAATCTACAGAAAAGATCCCATGTGGATTGTCAACAAATATGATGAATGGAGTAGTCCACAACTCGAAAAGAACTGCGTGATAGTTTACGGAACTATGTATGGTTTCACAACTCGAGTTGCCATGAAGCTCAAGAAAGAACTCCTAAATTTGGGCATAGAGGTGAAGGTCCACAATATGTCATATAGTGAACTCAGCCAAGTGATCACTGACTCTGTTCGAGCAGGGGTGATAGTGCTTGGTACTCCTACGTACGACGCATATCCATATCCCAAAGTTTGGATGTTCGCAAATGAAATCCAAGGCAAACGCTTCCCTCTAAGGCCAATCGGCTTCTTTGGAACCTACGGATGGGGAGGCGGCGGAGTCAAGAAGCTCAAGGAGCAGATTGCACACTGTAAACATGAGATTTTGGAACCTAGCATCAGAGTGCGTGGAAGACCAACTGAAACCGAAGAAGCACAAATAAAAGAACTAGCAAATGTAATTGCTAACAAATTGAAATAATCGCCTATGGATGTGTTAACTCTGGAAACTGAACCAAAGACCAAGAAACCCGAAGATGAGAAGGATTACGAATCGCTTCAATGGAGTAGAGGTGACGAGCTCAAAGAAGTCGTTCATACTTTGATATCTCATCATCCACCATCTCAATATGGTCATTGTCTAAGAGTTTCGTTCAGGGGGCGTTCGATATATTTTTGCTCTAGATGTACAGGGCTCTATGGTGGTTTAGGTGTTGGCGTGTTAGCTATCGCACTGTTAGGTATAGCTCTTGAGCCTTCATGGCTCTGGTTCCTAATTGCTCTTGCATTAGGCTTTACAACAGTTGTTGATTGGATGACACAACGAATTTCTCCAAGAAAAACTACGAACCATATCAGATTCGTGACAGGTGCCACCAGTGGGATTGGTTTGGCGATTGTCTTCTTACTAGCCAATTTGGTGTATATGCTTCTCACACTTGGAGTCATGGTATTTTCAGTCGGTATAGTTTCGATTCTGGAAAATAAATTGAACCCTACAAAAAGCGAACCTTTGTCCATCGATGAAACTTTAGAGGACGAAGAATAGTCGTTTGTGAATCACTTTGATGACGAAGCTGTTATAACTGGCTTCAGATTTGTTTCAGTAGGTGTACCCAATGATTCCATTTGCAAAACCCATAATTGAGGAAGAAGAATTCGAAGCTGTAAAGAAAGTTCTCGAATCGGGAATGCTTGCAGAAGGAAAAGTTTCACGAGAACTAGAGAAAGAATTTTCTCAATCAGTAGGAACAAAATTCGCAACCGTAACGTCTAACGGAACTACGGCCCTAAGTACTGCCCTCGAAGCCATTGGAATTCAACCAGGGGACGAAGTAATCACTACACCATTCACATTCATTGCTTCAGCAAATACAATAGCTATGATAGGTGCAATTCCAGTTTTTGTTGACATCGAAGCAGACACCTACAATATCGACCCAGATTTGATAGAAGCTGCAATTACTGAAAAAACTCGCGCGATCATGCCAGTCCATATATTTGGAAATCCATGTGATATGGGACGAATTATGGAGATTGCTGAAAAGTGCGATCTTCTTGTGATTGAAGACGCTTGTCAGGCGCATGCGGCAGAATTCAATGGCAAACAAGTTGGGTCCATTGGAGATATTTCATCTTTTTCATTTTACGCCACAAAAAATATGATGACTGGCGAAGGTGGAATGATCACGACGAATAATGAGGAATTCTATGACGAAGCACTGATGATAAAAAATCACGGGCGGGGAAAGCATGGAGGATACAGTCATTATAGAATTGGTTACAACAATCGAATGATGGACATTGTATCAGCACTTGGAAGAGTTCAGCTAAAGAGATTGCCTGAAGCAACCAAAGCAAGACGCCGAAATGGAGAGAGATACAATAAGCTATTCTCTGAGTTTGACGAGGTAATACCACAGAAGGTACCTAAAGGTGGTAATTCTGCCTACCATCTGTATGCACCGACATTCAAAACTCTTGATCGTGACGAAATGGTCAAGAAATTAAGAGATAACGGAGTTGGGTCTCGAGCTGTTTACGCCCTTCCGTGTCACTTGCAAGATACCTATCGTAGTATAAACGACTGGCGATGGGCGAAGTTTGTCGACTATCCGGATTATAGCAAAGTGAGCTTGCCTGTTTCAGAAAAAATTGGTGCAACGCATCTTGATGTTCCAGTTCATCCCAAAGTAACTAATGACGAACTGAATCATATTGAATCAGTTTTCAGAAAGATTCTCGCTTAAGGAAAATCTGGATTGAAGTGAGGTAGAATAGACCTCAGATCTTTCGTTCGTATAGTAATTGATGCTGCATCAGTTACTCTATCAGATGTTGGATTGAATGCAATTGAGAATGATGACACGTTGAAGAGGTTGATGTCATTCTCTCCATCACCAATGCTTGCGAGATTGTCTCTGGACAATCCTTGTTCAGTCAAGTACTTGATTGCAGAGTTGGCTTTCTCAGGTCCATTCATGATAAAACTAACAGTACCATCATGATGTCCATTTGCCACATTAAGGATATTAGAAAATGCAAAATCTAGATTCAATCGAGCTACTAATGGTTTCATGAAGAACTGACTCACTCCACTTGAAATGCATCCGACTAAATAGCCCCATTTCTGTAGTGTCGCTACGGTGTCTTCAGCACCATTCATCAATGGCATAGTTTCAATTATTGAATCAAGTGTTCCATCTACTGGTACACCTACCCAAATTTTGGATCCTTCGACAATTAATTCATCTAGCGACAGTTGTTCATTCTGTACTTTTTGAAGAACCGAATCAAATTTATCATCGATACCAAGTTTCTTAGCAATGGGATAAGTAGCACTTGGACCATCAAAAAGTACTCCGTCAAGATCGAAGGAGATAACTTTGATACTTTTCTTCATCTTTAATCCTCCAGTTTTCAGAAGAGTTCGCAGTAGGAAATGTAATTATGGGTTTCGTTTCTGACTAGATGTTGATTCAATATGAATGTTGTTCGCAAAGGTGGCAGAATCGGAACCATAAACGAAGTGCGAAAGAAGTTTAGAAAGAAAAAGGTTGAGAGAGACCTATCTTTTGATGTCGGGAAATTACCTAGAGATGTTCTTGACAAGATGCTTGTGATTTGCGGTAAAGTTGGTAAAGACAACATTGAGAAGTATCAAGCCAAAGCAAACGAACTCGAAGCAGACTTTGTAGTCGAAACAGGTTCTTCGTGGGTACTCACTCGCAAAACAATACGCGAGAATTATGACCATGCACATCACAAAGGTGTTCTGTTAATTGGGAGTAACAAAGAACTTCCGGGTACTCAACTCGATTACAAGGGGGCGTATGCCTTTACAGATTATTTCATCCAAGATTTCCACAATGATGGGATACCCGATACGCCTGTTGGAAGAATATTTGGACCTTCTGAAACTGTACTCTATCATATGGATCCATTCATTATTGACAGTGATATAGCAGTAGTATTTGACAGTCAACCAGGACGGTCCACACGTCACGTAGAAGGGCTGGCTCAATTAGGATTTGACGTAGAAGTCCTCACCAAATTCTCAGAAGAGGATAGCAAATTATTAGCTATGAGTGAATTTATCCTTCAATTTTCAGATGGGGTTTATACTTCACGAATCCATGGCACTCCCGAAAAGTGGGCATCGCATAATTCGCTGATTATGAGTTATGAACAGACAAATTCAGTCAAGTTTGAAGGATACCCTGTAGTATATTCTGAAGCTTGTAGTACGGCCCAAGAAGGCCCTCTACTGAAAGCATTTCTCAATCGAGGTGCATGCTATATTGGTTCGACACTTGATACAATGAACAACGTCGAAACCTTCGATGATTGGCGTCAATGTGCTTATGCAGATGGTTGGAAATTTGGATTCCTTGATTATCTTGACACATACGAACTAATCGGTCAAGTCAAAATGTATGTAGACAGGGAAATCACAACGCATCTTAAACTTGAAGTGAGGAATGAATTGGATCAACTCAATCGTGGTGCATCTACTAAGATTGAGAGCGATCAAGCTTTATCAACAATTGAATGGGTCCTATTCGGAAATCCGCTTAGAAGTACAACAGTCGGTCCTGATGCAAATTACACGCCTACAAAATTGGTTGTAGATACATGAAGAGTTTCTTGTATCAAGTCATAATCCGTTTTCCAAAAGAACCACCGATGTACCCACCAATCAAACCAAAACAGGCAAGCATGACAGCCCCCAAAATTAGAAGGGTGTAAAGATAAGGAAGATTAGCAAGTATCTCAGCAAGAGTAAGAATACCATCTGCAACATAGGAATCAAATAATGCTTGAGCGGATATTAGTTGCATCGGGACATATGCCAATAATCCACCTAGAAAGCCTACAAATGCCCCCTTCTTCTTCATTCTCAAGAAATAACCACAAACTATTCCTGAAACTATTGGTGCGAATATCCACAAAATGAAGAACAGACCGATGTTCAAAAAAGCCGCCGCAATGACAAGAGCGATCAATCTCCAACGTTTGACTGTATTTCTTTGTGGAATAGTTATTGTCAGTTTCCAGGCCTCATGATTTCAGGAATTGACCTAGATTTAACAATGATGTTGCATCCAAATGTTCAAGAATCCAGATACAAGAAAGGATTGAGTGGACAGAGTTCAATAATTCATGGAGTGCAAATTCAGATATGGAGTTCGAAATAAAAACGCCAAAGAAGTATGATCTTATTGCTTCGATTCACCATTGGATTTTTCCGGATATTCAACCGGTACCTGAGCAAACATGGGATAATAAGTTTGGAAGAGTATTCACAATTCAAAATACATTTTGCGGATTAACACTTCAGCAGGAAAAACGAGGTAGCATAATCAAAATAAAGAGCGATGGAAACCTAGTTAGCAGAAAACACATTGAACAGAAACTTAACAGAATACTTGGATTTACTGCAAATACCGAGCAAGCACTTGATTCGATGAAAGCCGATCCCAGTTTATCCAGGATATCAGAATTTGTGGGAGGAATTAAACCCTATAGTGCAGATACGCCCTATGAGGCTCTGATTAAAACCATCATACAGCAGCAGATTTCATACCGAGCTGCAAATGTTATCACAAAAAGAATAATCTTGAAACTATCGAGTCCTTCATCAGACCTATTTCAATTCCCTTCTCACAATGAACTGTTAGAATTAGGATTGGACGGAATGAAAGAGCTAGGTCTCGGATACAAATCAAAATACGTCCATTCAATTTGTTCATTGATTGAAGCTGGTGATTTGGACCTTGATTCATTGATAGGAAAACCTTACGAAGAAATATTTGAAACAATTCAACCGATAAAAGGAATAGGCGAGTGGACAGTTCAAGTGCTAGCCATGGCGGGATTACAAAACTTCTCAGTATTCCCTCATGGAGACCTAGGCATTCAAAATATACTTGGAAGATTGTATAAGAAAGAAAAAAGGTACTCTAAGAAAGAAGTGATAGCGTTTAGCGATAAATTCGGTGACCAAGGCTCACTAATATTGTATCTACTAATGTCTGCAAATGCGATAGGATTGATTGAAGAATCAGGCCCGTAGACAACCCATAAAAGGGTTCTATGAAACAGGAGAACTGAAACAACTGGAAAGGTGATTATGTGTCATCGATTGGGAAGAAGAACACAAAGCTTTGGCGAATCTGGTCAATGTTCCTTAAGGAAATACATATGATTCGGAACGATAGATTCGCACTTCTACTTGTTTTCGCTCTTCCTGGACTTATCATGGGAACTATGTATTTTGCTATTAATCAAGGTAGCATCGGGCAGGCTATTGACGGAACGACTGGGAAAAATGCTGATGCGATGGTATTAGGAGTTGTGGATGCAGATCCTACTGACACGTTTCCAAACGAGGACTTGTCTGAAAATTTCACATTGTATCTTTCAAGAAACCCAGGCTTAATCGTGTTAATGTATGAAAATGAAGAAGACGCTTTATCTGCGCTCTATCAAGATATTATTGATGCTTACGCTGTGATACCCTATGGATTTGAAGGAAACATTACAGGAGATATTCCTGCATTTGTAGACATTCACATAAGCAGCACCAATATCCAAAGCCAAGCGACAATATTCTCGGAGTTCTCATCAGTCGTAAACCAATTCCGATTTGACCATGGTTGGATCAAAGGTGAAATATCTTCTGAGAGAGTCGGAGAATTTGAACCCGAAGGAGACAGGATGGCAGCATCATTCGGTGTTTTTCTTTTAGTTTTTTCAGTATTCGTAGCTGTATCAGCTACTGCAGCACAAGCCATTGTTGGAGATGTACCGCTAAGTAGAATGTTACTAACACCTGCAACAAAAATGGAAGCCATTCTAGCTAAGACATTGGCGTATTTTACGATAGGCATGCTTCAAGCCGTGTTTCTGATTTACAGTTGGAAATATCTTTTTGAGATTCGACCAAATACCGGAGACGAAACTCTTTTCGCAATCATGGCACTTATGTCGATTTCCGGTGCGGCCTTAGGTGTGTTGATTTCAACGCTGGTATCAACGAGATTACAAGCTAATCAATCGTTTCTGTTCATTCTCTTTGGTTCTATGATTGTTGGGACCGGTTTCATGGATGTTGGAATTATCGATGAGATATATCCACTTAATTTGGGAAGAGTTATGGTAATAGACACGGCATTCAAAGGGATTCCCTTCTTTGATTTCTTGTCGGAAATAATAATGATTCTAGCATTCACAGGGATAATGATTCTCCTATCATGGTTAATTTTCTCAAAGAGAACAAGCCTAGCATGAGCTAGAACAAGTAAGAGCCATAAGCAATGACGTGTATCCAATTATACCATTTATGGAGAGAAATGTAAAATGGGTGTAGTAAAAATTATTGAGTTAATAGGCGAGAGTCCAAATAGCTGGGAAGAAGCAACTAAGAATGCTTTAGAGGTAGCAGCTAAATCCATTCGCGGAATAGTAGGCATTGATGTAATGAAATTCTCTACGAAAGTAGAAGACAACAAAATTGTAGCTTTCAGAGCAAACGTGCATGTTGCTTTCAAGTACGAGGCATAGTCGTATAATAGCGGAAGTAATTTTGTCTTCCGCATCATCTTTTTTCATTGACATCAGAAAATATTCAGATGCATTACTCGTAGTTGTTTGTTGCATTCAACTGAGCTATAACTAAATCAAGATCAACTTCCGTATTAACGCAACCGTCTTTCGAAAGTAAGATTGCTTTAGAAGGTATACCAAATTCCCCGAGTTTCGAGAGTGCCTTGATTGAATCGTCAAAACACGCAATACCCAGTACAGCATGCGGGCGGGAATTCTTCACAACATTCATCGCTGCGGAACCTCCACCAACAATGAACCAATTGATTCCAACTGCTTCAGCACTCGTAACAATATCAGCGATAACGCAGGATCCACATTTCTGACAGTGATAACCTTCTTCATCCACTGGAGCAATACAATTCTCTGTATCTCTGAGGCAATGCGGAATAAGAAGAATTTTGTTTTTCAAAGGAATATCTGTATAAGATTGATTGGACAGAACGTTCATAGCTTCCACAATCGTATAGTTGACCAATTTCTCATCAGAAAGCAGTAATTCAGCGATTACTGTGTCCGCTAACTCTGCGGGTGTAATTGTCGGATTAGCTTCACTAGTGTGTTCAAGTAAATCACGGATAGAACAACATATGTCCTTTCCAGCTAAATCAATGTCTTTGATGACTTTGTCGTCTTCTGTCAAGCTCTTCACCTTAATTCAAAGGATGATTCTGAATATAGCAGTCCAGTTATTATTAGACTTCAGGAATTATGATAGATAAACTCCTGCCTATAAATATTGATAATGCTGTATAATCAGGGTATCTTGATTTCTGCTGAATTGTGTATTATAAAGTGTTGTGGAATATGTTGTCTATCAGAAACCAAAGAAGACTAGAACGATTACCGCTGAGTTATTGAACCCGTGTGCAACGGAAGGACCGAGAAGTGAGTACTTTCTTCTCTGAGCAAGATACCCGAGGAAGAGTCCTAAAATAAAACGTGTGGGAAGTCCGACTATATCTAAATGGGCAGCAGCAAAAATAATTGATGTGACTATTAAAGCAAGCATCTTATAGCTTTGTGAGCGATCACGGAAATAGATCTCCATTCGTCGTTGGAGAAATCCTCTAAATAGTAATTCCTCACTGAAACCAACTACTGCAAACATCACGATGACCCAGGCAATCATCTCAAATATACTACCACTTGAAAATAAACTGTCACCGCCACCATCATCCAATGGAATGCTCGTGTAGGTAACTATTAGCCAAGTGATTGCAAGGTTGGCAGCTAACATAACTCCACCAAAAATCAGGCCAAGAATAATTTCTTTTGCAGGTTCATTCAACTTTAAGCCGAGGAGCTTAGCTTCAATCCATGTTTTCTTACATACCAAATAGGTGGAACTACGAAAACCATTTCAGCGATCGATAGAAACAGCATTACCCAATCAGCGAAGTATATTGTACCATTTGGATAGAGAATGATAAACCCACCTGCCATTAAGGGGATCATCAACACAAAAGTTACACCAAGCATTAACACGAATGCAGAACCCGTGAGAAGTAAAGCATGAATCAGTCTATCTCTAGATACTTCTCTTTCGATATCAGCACCAGGAACAAAAATACCAATTTGCTCCGAGTCCTCCATATCATATCTATCAGGGTCATCCATCACCAAGGGGTGTAACCTCAACCCAATGGTGAGATTCAGTTTACATAAGGATTTGGTTTTGCGTACAGTCCTTGCTCGTTTCGCATATGCTTTATCAGTATTCGGGATATGGAAACATAACTGATATTGCAGCAAAACCAAAGGTGATAGAAAAGATGGATGAGTTCGCTGAACCTCAATTACGTAGAGGCACTGCTCTCCTAATCGTTTCAATGGTATTTGTTGCAACAAGTTTTGCCTTCATTGTGCTGCCAAGGACGTTTGCCCCCCCAGAGTTATCTGTACGTGTTGCAGTTATTGATTCAGGAATTACGAAAGATGCGTTATTAGAAAGTCGAGTCGTGGCTGAAAAGTCGTTCATCCTTCATTCTAACGGATATTCAATCTCTGAAAACGACACCACTGATTCCAGTCCAAGTGGTAACTTTCATGGAACATTTGTTGCGAGATTGATTACTGAACAAACTGAGCATACGGCAATAATCAATGCAAAGGTGATAACTAGCTCGAATATAGCCACGATTGCAGGTATAATCCAAGCTATTCGTTGGGCAGTGACTGAACAGGATTGCGATGTGATCAACCTTAGTCTTGGGAGAAGTGCAAGCAGTAATGATGAGATGAAGGCTGTAATTGAATGGACGTTTCAACAGGGAGTCGTTATTGTCGCAGCTGCAGGAAATAATGGACAGTATGGGGTTTCTGGAAGTTCAATAGAATCACCAGCATTCTATAAAGAAGTCATTGCAGTCAGTGCGGTGGATGATCTTGAACGCCCATTCCATTTCTCAGGTAGAGGGCCCTTATTAGACCGGACACTAAAGCCAGATATTTCAGCTAAAGGATATTATTCTGATGGACGAACCACATTCTACGGAACGAGTTTCGCGGCCCCTATAGTAAGTGCAGGTGCAGCTAGTTTGATTGATTTTTGTCTGAAGAACAGCTGGAAATGGACACCGGGTATGATAAAGGCAACATTGCTAGCAAGTGCGAAGTATATTGGTTATGAACCATGGGAAATAGGGGCAGGGATTGTTGATATCGACACAGCAAAGAGATACTTAGATAGTGCAGAGAAAGTAGATAATCTTCCGATGATGGTATGGATTGCCCCGGATATCGGGCCGTTTGATTTTGAAAGATGGTTTGTTAATACTTCATACCATATCAGAATTCCAGTTTTCACAAGTTCGGAATGTGAATTCTACGTGACTGTTGCTGGATCTGGACGGTTATGGGTGGGAGCTCCATCACTTGTTTTCATCAACCAGACAGGAGAATTTTCAGTTTCAGTAAACGTAATTTCGGGTGAAGCAAGAACTGCGTTACAAGCCCAAGTAATTCTCCAATCAGCGAAGTTTGCAATAATATGGACTCAATTCAATTTCGATATGTCAGTTCCTCTTGCAAGAGTTGCGTTTGATTTCTCACATACCCCATGGCACATCGATTCAGTTTATGGGCAGTTTAGGACATTCTATGAAACTATTACAGGATTAGGAATCGCTGTAGAAGAAATTCGAAGTACTGATGAGCTGATTCTTGAGAATTTGAAACGTTTTGACGCGGTCATATTATTAGATCCATGCGCCTGGGCATTTGAAGAAAAGAATGGCACGTTAACTCCATTAGAATTTAGACGTTTCGCATCAAACGAAATTGACGAGTATATTGCATACTGGGAACAAGGCGGAAATTTGATGGTAACAGGTGGAAATAACGATAGTATGGATATTGAGGGTATTAATGAATTACTTTCAGAATTTGAAATCCAACTGAATTTCGATCGAGTTCCTCCATTTACATTCTTTGTAAATGGAATTGCATCTTCGGAAGAGATAACAGCAATAAATGAGAATCATCCAGTAACGGATAGAGTAGATTCCTTTGATTACAATGGTGGTTCTCTGAATGTTTCCACAATATCAGAAGGACTTGCATGGGCATACGTTAGACACCTTGATAGTGGGAATAATGTCCAATTAATTATCAAACCAGTTCTTGTCGCACAAGAGCGCAGCTTAAGTAACTCTAAGCTGATAGTAACTGGTACGAATTTTTTCCTGGATAATTGGGCATTGAACGATTTGTACCATGCTGATGATAATTCAAAATTGGTCATACAGTCCATATTTTGGCTTGTAGGATTAATCTAATCAAAGCAGGGGTGCAATTTTTTCAGTAGCAGTTTTTGCAGCGTAAACTAATAGTCCAGTTTTCATATCCTTTCGGGCAGCAAGTACAAGAATTGCTTTTTCCCCAACACCTTTCATGATTATGAGGCCATTCTTATTTGTGATAAGAATCTCTTCAAGAGTTCCTTGTTCCATTCGCTCTGCTGCAAGATCAGCAACACCGAGAATCGAGGCCGACATAGCTGCAATCTCAGCTTCTTCAAGTCCATCCGGAACAGCAGACGCAATTGGTAAACCCTCTTTAGAGAGCAATAACCATGCACGAACACCTGTAGCTAAGGATGTAGCTTCTTCCATTATCTCACGAAGCTTCCCTTGCAGTTCTTCGAACCCGGGATCAAACATAGCTACCCTCTCTTTACAGATTGATTTTTTGTGACGCGAACTCGCACGTTAATGCTATCAATGCACATTATTTAAAGTTTGGTTGAATAAGGTATAATTGACAAGAATGTTATGGTATGGCTAGATACTGGTTCCGTAGGCCAAGTACTGAGAGATAGCATATGAAATCCGCGTTTGAGATTGAACCAATCATAAAAGTGAAACAGGGACAGAGATGGAAGAGTGGAATAAGGGTTCTTGGAGTAGCAGAAAGTTTTCAAAAATCGGATGCTAAGAGTGTTGTTGCAGGAGTAGTGATGAGAGGGGACTTTAGGATCGATGGATTCGGAATGTGTTTCCCAAAAGTTGGAGGTATGGATTCAACAGAGCAACTCATTCAAATGTTCAATAAAATAAATAGAAGCGATATCCGAGCATGGTTACTGGGAGGTAGTATTATTTCATGGTTCAATATAATCGATATCTCAAAATTATATGAAACAACAGGTTTGCCGGTGATTTGTGTGTCGTATTCGGATTCCGAAGGTATTGAGAAATACTTGCAGGAATATTTTGAGGATTGGAAATTGCGACTTGAAAAAATAAAGAAGAATGGAGTAAGAGAAAAAATTACTCTAGATAATGGATTTGAGGTATTTCTTTTGATTGCTGGTTTGTCCTATGAACAAGCACAGAGTCTTCTGAATCAAGTTACAGTGGACGGCCGAATACCCGAACCCATTCGCGTTGCCAGAAGTTTAGCTTCAAGTCTAAGAGAGCAGGATAGAATATTGAAATAAAGTAGGAGTTGGAATTTTCATTTTATCCGTTGTAACGCATCCTGATGGTTTGATAGTAGAATTTGATAAATTTGAATACCGATATCGATTCCTAATTCTTTAAGCGAATCCTCGCTTGTTTTAAAAAACGGTGTCAACAATAGCGGAGACACTCCCGCTTGTTCTAATACTGTAGCATGAAGTAGCATGTCAAGAATATCGCTAGTGCGAACGATTCTTGCCTCAATTGAGGAATCCATGGATAAGTCAATAATTGAGTCTCTCAAATCAAACGTCCCATTCTGAAATTTCTCAAATAAATGATGAAGAGCTTCATCCTCCATTTTCTTCTTTGCAGATTTAGCAGTTTCACCCCCAAGTATTATTGCAGATTTTGGAATATCGGATGTTACAGATTCTGCTAAATCATGCAGAACTGCACCCTTCAATACACGCTCCAAATTGACCTCAACTCCGTCTGAAATTAGATGGGATGCAATAAGCAGAGACACAAATGAAGTACCCCAAAGGTGAGAAGCAATTGATTCAGAGGTTCCAATCTCAGCTCCTACAATTTTCCATCCGGTTCTTGGAAGACGTTTGAGCGCTTCGGTTTTCAAACAAATATCAATAATATCCTTTGCAGGCATTGATTTCACACCACCAAAAAAGAAGAGTAAGGGGGCGTAAGCCCCCAAAAACCGTTTTGATTTCTATTGACTTATGGAGTAACAATAACTGTGCCATTTATTATCTCGTCGTGGTAAGACCTTACTGCCGCTATTGTTGCATCACTGAGATATGTTGAGCTATACTCGTATTGAGTAATGTTTACTCCACCGTTGGCAAGATTATACACACCCAAGTCACCTACAAAAGAATCCCACATTGTCATATTGATCATATGATATACAGCAAGATCAGTACGGGAAAGTACGCTAGTTGTAATAAAACTAGGTGCTGTGGGGATATCTGGATTTATACTGCCATAATAGTCTAATTCACCCTCTGCTGCAATAATAAGAGGCGCTCTATTAGGATTAAGTGTGAAAACCCTATGTTCTTCTGCACGTAATGAACCGTTTCGTACGCCAACAATACTAGCCCTGACTGGTGCGAAGATTATTGATGCTCCGGGTTGACTTCCCTGTACATCTGGTTCTCCATCCACAAACATACTGTATATAATATCAGAAGCCCCGTCTGTATCATTCCATGAATTAAGATATACCGTATCTAATAGTGTAACATTCAAGTTGTACTCAGCGTCAGCTGCTTCGACACCTTGAATAAAACCATTAATCATAGGATCAATAGTTGCATCATTTTCCATTGCTGCAAGAATTCCGATTATACCTGTATAATCATCTTCAGCAGCTAGAAAAGCTGCAAGAACTCCAGCGAGAAACGAAGACTGCTCTGCAGCGAATGTTGCAGATGCTACGTTGTCTGCATTAATTGAAGCGCCAACCATTCCAAATTTCTGAGTAGGAAAGAGATTCGCAACGGCCTGAACTGCAGATGCCATTTCAGCACCAATTGCAATAATCAGATCATACAAGCCCGTCGCCGATAAATCGTTCATTATTGTTTGCGCTTCTGAAACGCTAGTTGGCAATACTTCGGGGATATGATACTGAACAGCTACATCACGTCCTGCTTCATCCATTCCAAGTTGGATATTGTCAGCCATACTCATGTCACCAAATCCAGGGTCCATTACAACAATGGCGACTCTTGATGGCTCATAGGGATTTGTAATCAATAGCAAACCGCCTACTGATCCGCATACGATGATAATAATTACTAATGATGTTACAATACTGGACCTTTGGCTCACAATGCTACCTCCAGGGTCAATGGCTCCAACTCGCCAGTGCGCTGATTTAAACTTGTCGTACTGGGAAATCGAATATATATTAGCTATAGACAAGTGTAGCGCAGCGTTTTGAAAACTATTTCAATATCCAGTGACCTCAATAAATGATGACACAAAACACTATTAGGACCATAAGGAAGTTCAAGCAGGGAATAATAATGTCTAGCGATACACTTGCAGAGGTTACAAGCCTTCTTGAAAACGTCATCAGCTTAGACAAGTCAATATACGGTGTCGTTTTGTGTACTAAAGAAGGAGTACCGGTAGCTTCTTTCGCATTGGATGATACAATGAAAGCTCAATTTCTATCCACCATATCTGCAGCTTTATTTTGGGCGGGAACAACAGCATTGTCATACCTAAGTGAATCAAAGGCAACATACTTCAGTATAGAAACACCTGATGACAAAATTATTGCCATCCTTCAACCAAACTATCACCTTGTAATAATCCTTAAAGCTGGCAAACCTGAAACAGATATAGAACCAATAATTCCTCAATTGCAATCCATCGCAGTAAGAATTGAGATTCTAATGAGTGCAAATGAACTTGTTCCAACTGAAACTACACTGGATAAAATTGTGAAAGCAATTCCAGAAATTCAACAAGCAATGATTCTTACTACAGAGGGACTACCTGTAGAAGCAGTTGGTTTTGAGAATAATATCGAAATAGCTGCACTTGCCGGTTCAATTTTCGCTAATGGACTCACCTTTTCACAGGTAACTGAATCCGTTACAATTACAGCGGAGGGTATCGCCATTCTCGTAAATCGAATTGATCAGCAGAGAATCTTGATAGTTTCATTTAGAGGGTCACAAGCATTGGATTCTTGTAAGAGAGTGAAAAATCTCCTTCGCAAAGAGGATACTAGTTAGAAATCACTCTTCGTCTTCACTTTCATCTTCATCATCATCTTCAATATATTGAAACTGCCACTCAGTGAGATTGATACGAATGAAGCAATCTTTCCCTCGTTCAGGACAATCGATTCTTATTAACACTTCATCAGATGTTGAGGATTTAATCACTGGATTCAGACAACCATCTTCCAATTTCTCCATGAGAAACAAGACATATGCCTCTGAAATGACGTTCAGACTTCCTTTCATCAATGCTTCGCCAAGCTCTGCAAGATTATGTTTCTTCTTTCGTCCATCTTTTTGAACACGAACAAGTCCAACTTCTTCCATGCGCGAAACATGCCATCTGACAGTATCATGATGCACGCCCAAGCTATCTGCCATCTGCTCCTGATAACATCCGGGATTGTTAACAACATAGGCGAAGATTTTCTTTGCAGTATCACTTCGCATTGTAAGATATGCCATTTCAGCTTCTTCGGAACGCAACATCTTTGGGTAGTAGAGACGTTTCCCAGCAAATTTAATAGATTTGACAAGTCCCTCACGTTCTAATATTCTCAGGTGCCATGTCAATGTTCCTAATGGACTTTCAAGTAAATCCACTAGTTCCAGTAAATACGTCCCAGGATTTTCACATAGGACTTGGTACAGGTCTCTTCTGAATGGATGCAATAATAGAGTCAATCTCTTCTGTCTACCCATGTGTCTGTCCTCTTCTCAAACATGTCTGGATAATAACTAGCGAGATAAAAGAGCTTCGAAAAGCTAAACAATTATCGACATGACAGAATTCTTATTACCAAATCTGTTTCGTAAAGCATATCTACTGGATAACATCTGAGGAAGAGACATGTGCGGAATCACTGGAATTGTAAGTCTAGATAGAAAGGACGTTGGTAAAATTCTTGTTGAGTGTAGCAGTAAACTAACTTACAGAGGGTACGATTCCGTGGGATTAGCCACCGTTCATAATGGAGTTGTCGACCTTAGAAAGGATGTAGGGACAGTAGATTTTGTTGATGTTGAACTTGGTTTATCGGAGATGCTTGGTGACCGAGGTATTGCACAATTAAGATGGGCGACTTATGGAGCACCAACAAAAATCAACGCCCAGCCACATTTTGGATGCTCTGAAGTATTCTACGGAGCCCACAATGGTAATTTGCATAATTATTACGAATACAGAGAAGAGCTAAAACAAACAGGACACACCATAAGATCAGAGAATGATGGTGAACTCTGTGTGCATGCAGTAGACAAATACTATGAAGAAACCGGTGATATGTTTGAAGCAGTTAGGCTTTCCACTAAAGATTTACAAGGTGCATTCGCATATGCTGTAGGTCGGGCTGATGAGAAAGAAATTTACGCTGTAAAGATGGGGTCGTCGCTTGTTGCTGGTGTAGGAAACAATGAAACAATCGTATCAAGTGATCTACCATCAATACTCCCGATGACCAACAATGTCATCTACGTACAGGATGGAGAAATGGTTGTCCTAAGTCCAAACGATGTGAAAGTTTATCGAGTTGAAGACGGAAAGCAACTTGATAGAAAACCCGAGATAACAAATGTAGATGTCAGTGCTGCTGAAAAAGGTGGATATCCACACTTCATGCTTAAAGAAATAAACGAACAACCTCAAGTAGCAAAAGACCTCATGGGAGTCCTAGAAAGTCAGGAATCCGAAACTTGGTTAAAGATGATTGAGGATGCATCTCGAAGGTACCTTGTAGCCTGTGGTTCATCTCACAATGCAGGGATTGTAGGAACGTACTATTTCAATGAACTTGCAGGAATCCCACTTATACCTGCTATAGGGGGACAGTTTATTCCTATGTATGGAAAAACAATGGACGAAGATAGTCTTAGCATTTTAGTTTCTCAAAGTGGAGAAACCAAGGACATCTTGAATGTACTGAACCTTATACAAGAGAACAACTTTGGAAAAACACTAGGAGTATTGAATGTGGTTGGAAGTACTCTGATGTTCAAATCAGATTCTTACATTCCAATGGCATGTGGATACGAAGTAAGTGTTCCAGCAACAAAGACATATTTTGCTCAGACCATAATATTCGCATACCTTGCAGCCAAACTTGGAGAAAGAAATGGACATCTTGATAGAAGTGAATCCAAGAAATTCATTGCACAATTAAGGAATGACCTACCAAGATTAACACAAGAAACTATTGACAAAACAGGAATTCTCGCAAAGAATCTCGCAATGACACTTGTGGATGTTCAAGATCTGTACTGCCTAGGATATGGTTTCACGGATGGGGTTGCTAAGGAGGGTGCTTTGAAGATAAAGGAAATCTGCTATAATCACTGTGAAGGGATGTATAGTTCCGAGTTTAAGCATGGTCCACTTAGCATCGTAACTGAGGGGTATCCAGTTATTTTTGTTACCACAACTGAAGACTCGTGGATGATTATCAATCACATTAACGAAGTCTCATGCAGAGGTGGCAGAACGATCATGGTGGGAGAAAAAGAAAAGAAACTTGAGCCACATATCGCTGACCAAATCGATTACTTGGAAGTACCAAAATCAACAACATATCTAAATCCGATTTTAGATGTAATCCCGCTTCAACTGCTAAGTTACTTTCTGTCGGTAGATAAGGGGATAAATCCAGACCTTCCAAGAAACCTTTCAAAAACATTAACGGTGGATTAGGAAACTTTACTCCTTTTCCCCACCGGTTTCTCCGATTCTTATTGCGCGCATAGCGGCAGATGTAACAGTACCTGCATCAAACCCATCCCGAATGGTAAGGATATCTTCATCGCACACTTCGAATGTACCAAGTAGCTTATTCTCATCATCCAAAACCCATTGTCCATACACATTCATTCGTACATCATCTTCGCATTCTAAGAGACCTGTAGTTCCTGAAGAAGTCCACCAGCTAACACAATTAGATCCCTCGAAACCAAGTGTTTCAATAAATTCAACCCATTTTCGTTTCAATTGAGTTGGTCCATATTTGTGTCTAAATGTGACAAGAATGTGGCAATTTTTCTCTTGACCTTTCTTGACTAGTTCAAGTATTGTCGCTCTCTCGTCTAGTGAAAATAGATTCATGTTGTTCATAACCAAGAAATACAAAATATCATAAAAGACCCTCGCTATGACTAAAAGCACCATTGTTCACATTAACGAGTGGGATTTCTATGAAAAAAACCCGGTACTCAAGCATTGGACTCTTCTCTTCAGATCCAAAATCACGTCGAATGAAAAGATTAAACCCAGCACTAAGTGACTTGGGAATTGAAGTGTCGATTATACATCCTTGGAAAGTGTCTAGACATGGCTCACACAATAAACATACAATCTCAATTAAAGACAAAGACCTTTCCGAGTTAGATATGCTGTTAGTATTGGACCTTGGAGCAAAAGACATTGGTACATTCTTTAGCAGGGTGGGCACACTGTCAGCTTTAGCTGAAATGGGAGTTCGCATAGTAAACTCCGTTTCATCAATTCTATTGATGAGGAATAAGGCAGAAACTATGAGAAAACTAATTTCTGCAAAAC
>Ga0114923_10000877_pt1 | contig 21560 bp, 18 predicted proteins | sample SumtaG_FD_89578 | JGI IMG/M metagenome (GOLD analysis project Ga0114923, IMG submission 89578) | Deep subsurface microbial communities from Indian Ocean to uncover new lineages of life (NeLLi) - Sumatra_00157 metaG | ecosystem: Environmental > Aquatic > Marine > Oceanic > Sediment | place: near...
ACTTTATCAGACTTTTCATATATCTCAACTTCATGACCACGGAGTTTTGAAACTCTTGCAGCTTCTAATCCCGCAATTCCTGCTCCTAATATAACTATTTTCTTAGGATTAGTTGAGGTAGTAAGTTCTTGGTATTTTTGGGCACCAAATGCCTCCTGTATACAATTCTGACCACAATTTTGCGAACATCCCATACAATGTCTAATTTCATCAGACCTTCCGCTAAAGTATTTGTTAGGCGTCTCTGGATCGGTGATTAATTGCCTTCCCATATAGACGATATCTGCTTTTCCTTCTTGAATGAACTGATCTGCCATTGCGGGATCAATAATTCTTCCGACCCCGATAACGGGAATATTAACTTCTTTCTTAATTGCTTCAGGTAGACGAATAAAACATCCGTGTTTACAATAAGAGGGTATCTCGATACCAAACGGGGATCGATATATAATACCTTGGGTTATATCTAGAACATCAGCGCCTCCCTTTTCCAATGCTTTTGCTATTTTTATACCATCTTCGATCCTGTTTCCATCAGCTACAAGTTCATCAGCAGAAAATCGTATGAAAATTGGGTGTTCTGGACCAATTTTTTCTCTAATTTTTTGCATGATTTCAGAATGCATACGGCACCGATTTTCTATAGAGCCTCCGTATTCGTCAGTCCTTTTATTAAACCAGGGAGATAAAAATGTAGCGAGTGTCGTACCATGACCAGAATGGATGTCTACATAATCGAATCCCGCTTCAATTGCCCGTCGTGCTCCTTCTGCGAATTGATCTTCGATTGTGATAATTTGTTCTTTGGTAAAAGCTTGTATTTCATAATTTCCCTTTTCAACCTGTTCGGGCCAGGTTGGATCGTATAATGTAACTGCAGAAGTAGCTTTTGCAAGATCAACTTTTGATGGTCCAAAAGGATTTACACCAGGATCCATACCAAATAAGAACTTAGCAAAAACAAATCCGATTACAGTCGCGCTCGCAAGTTGCATTCCGATTTTTGCACCGTAGCTATGTACCATATCAGTTAGCTTTTTATATTCTGGAATATTCTCATCTCTCCCAATACTCGGACTTCCAAACCCTGTTTGACGCTCAAGCCCAGTAGCTTCAAATGTTATTAATCCTGCTCCTCCTTGAGCTTTTAATCTATGAATATTATAGGTTCTAGGTGAAGGACAACCTTTCCCGTCAGCTGAGAATGAAAGCATTGGTGGAAATCCTAACCTGTTCTTGGCTGTCATTCCTCTAATTGTGATTGGATCACTTAATTTTGGCATTTCTATAATTTCTCCTTTTATTCAATTATATAATTTTATTTGTTTAAATTGTCTTAATACAAATTCTTTTGTAAACTTTATTCAAAAATTTTCTAGATATTATATCAAAAGAAATGCCACCTGTTTCTTACCTGTTGAAAGAATTCAAGTTAACCCTTCTTTCGGTGATAGGAATTTACTTAAGACAAGAAAAAAATAAGATTCGATAATTATTTTGATTTTTAGTAAACACACCAACTGTCATTAAAAAAAAGAAAAAAAATTATTTTAAACCTCTTGCAAACTTTTGAGCATCGGTCATTGCTGATTGAATATCTCGAGGACTCTTACAATCCCCTATGAGAACAATTTCTGGGGCTAAGCCTTCAAAAATGGTTTTTAATTTCTTCCCATTCGATATACGAGCCCCACAATAGATAAGGGTATCCGCTTCAATGAATTTTTCTTCCCCTTTCTCATCAAGAAATTTTATACCGTTATCATCGAAGTCTAGCAGTTTTGCTTTTGGATATGTCGGAATATTTTTTTCCTTTAAGTATCGAATTATCCAAAACCTTCTTGCCATTGGAAGAATTTGTGCTATCACTGGTTCTGGCCCAACAAATGCTTTTATATTATACCCTTCTTCAATAAAGGATAGGATTGTTTCAGCGCCACCATGCCAATATCCATTTAATCCCCAAATGACTATATCCTTGCCAATCGGTTTACTCTTTAAAATAGCTTCATCTTGGTTTAGCACGTTTGTTTTCCCTTTTAAATTAACAGGAATTGTTGCTTCAGAACCCGCAGCTAACACTAATATATCAGGGTTTAAACCAACTACATCTTCTTTAGTCAATTCCTTGTTTAGATGAATAGATACTCCAGCTTTTTCCAATTGAGTTTCCAAGTAACCAGCTGCTCTCTTAAAATCCTCTTTTTTGTATTCTAAGGCAAGAAGGGGCATCAAACCTCCTTTCTTGTCTGATTTCTCATAAATTTCTACATCGTGACCACGAAGGTTCGCAATTCTGGCAGCTTCCATTCCCGCAATTCCGGCACCTAATATAATTATCTTTTTAGGTTCTGTTGATGGCGTAATTTCTGTATAATTTTGACCACTAAAAGCATCTAATGCACAAACCGTTCCACATCCTACCAAACATCCGATACAGCATCTTATTTCATCGGATCGACCTTCAAAATATTTATTGGGCGTATCAGCATCGCATATCAATTGACGGGCAAGGTAAATTATGTCTGCTTTGCCTTCTTGGATAAAAGCATCCGCCATTTTTGGATTATTAATTCTTCCTACACCTATTACAGGAATGTTGACATTTTTCTTAATAGCTTCAGCATAGTGAATGAAACCACCATGTTCAATATACGAAGGGATTGTTATACCTATAGGCGTTCGATATATAACTCCTTGAGTAACATCAATACAATCTACTCCTCCTTTTTCCATAAGTTTGGCAAATTCTATCGTATCTTCAATTCGATTTCCATTTTCAACAAGTTCATCAGCAGACATCCTAACAAAAATGGGATATTCATCACCAATTTCCTTTCTTATCTTACCAACGGTCTCAAGTAGGAAGCGACACCGATTTTCATAGGATCCTCCATATTGATCGGTTCTCTTGTTTAAGTATGGTGATAAAAATGAATGATATAACGTGCCGTGAGCAGAATGAATTTCAACAAAATCAAATCCTGCTTCAATAGCATTTTTCGCACCAACAACAAACATATCTCCTATTTTGTCCATATCTTCGATAGTCAGTACCTTCATTTCTGCATTATCTTCTTCTACTCGCTGTTTCCAATTGGGTATTAATAACTGAGCTGCTGAAATTGTCTCGTATAAATCAACCTGAGATGGTCCTATAGGTTGCATATACATCCCCATCATTTTTACGAAGTAATAAGTAATTATTCCCCCTTCAGCCATTTGAATTCCGGTTTTTACCCCATATTTATGAATCGCATCGGTCATTTTTCGATAAGCTGGAATGTTCTCAACTCTCCCAATATTAGAACCGTTGCCACCAATACCTCTGGGATCAACCCCCGTCCCTTCATAAGTAATCAATCCTACTCCTCCACGAGCAATCCCTTCATAATGATTGAATGTTTTCTGAGTAGGTTTTCCTTGTGCATCAGATGAACCCGTTAAGCATGGTGCAAATCCCATTCGGTTTTTGAGTTCCATTCCTCTGATAGTAATTGGATCTGTAATTCTCGTCATATTTATGATTTCTCCTTCTTTTGATTTTAGTTTTATTTAATATTTAATTAGAAAAGTATATAAAAATATTTAAAAAAAGATAAAAAAAGATAAAAAAATTTAGTTTAAAGCTTGGATTAATAGATCGGTTAAATCTATCATTTTTAATTTTGATCCTGAACTATCAATTGCATCAGTTAAATTCCTAAAACAGAAGGGACATATACTCACTATATATTCGGCACCTGTATCTTCCGCCTCTTTTACCCTACTTGTGGCAATGTCTAAGGATAATTCTGAAAAACCTTTTCTAACTCCTCCACCGGCTCCACAACACTTCGCGGCTTGTTTAACTGTTTTCATCTCGGTTAAATTCGAAATTTTCTTCAAGATTTCTCTAGGTTCTTCATAAAGACCCATATGCCTTCCTGTATGGCAAGGATCATGGTATGTAGTCTTAACTCCTAAGTTTTTTAATTCTACATTTTTTTCTTTTATGTGTTTGGCTAGAAATTCCATTGTATGATAGACTGTGATTCCTAATTCTTCCATGTAATCCGCATAATCTTTCTTTAAAGTTCTATAACACCCTGCACAACTAGTAATGATTGATTTCACTCCGCTTTTCTTAAATATTTCATAATTCTTCGTAGCAACGGAATTGAAAGCTTTTAAGTCTCCTGTTCGCATTCCCACACTGCCACAACACACTTCTCGCTCCCCCAAAACAGAAAAATCAATACCCAGTTTGTTGAAAATTTTAGCTGAATTAATTGCTACATTTTCAATATCAGGGGTTAGAGCAGCTGTACATCCCACGAAATAGAGGTTTTCGGATTGTTCGGAACTAGCATCCTTTACTTTGAAATCAAGTTTTTCCAACCATTTACCTTTTAGCTTATTATCTCTCTCATAGGGATTTAACAGTTCTACCATCGCTTTATTCATAGGAACATGTGCTTCTAAACCACATCCCGCATCTACTAACTCCGCTCTTAAAGCTTCATACATAGCAACATTATCCATATCATAAGCACATGCTTCTGCGCATGCGTTACATGTAGGACACTGATAGATTACATCTGCCATATCCTTGCTTAATTCTAACTTCCCTTGCCATAATGAACGAATTATCTGCATTTTTCCTCGGGCAAAGAAGGGTTCAAATCCAGAAGTGTGATCTTTTGCTACGCACACCCCCCATTTTGGCGGATTGGCTGTATAGTCAGTTTGTTCTCTACAATCACCACATGCAATACATTGCAAAACATTCGGACCTATTTTTGCAAGATGCTTAAATTTTTCCTTTGGTTCAAATTCTGTCATTTTTTTTTCACCTAATCTATTTTGTTTAATCTGGTTCTTTATAATGATCTTTAAACTTTGATTCGTAGGTATGCAGATGAAATTTATTAGGGCTTAACAACCAGTTTGGATCAACAGTTTTCTTCATATCCCTGAAGAATTGCTCATATTCAGGTGTATACGCTCCTGATTCAGCAACTGCTTGTGAAATAGATTCCCCTAACCAATAATGTGCTCCACCATATCGTGCTTGAGTTCTAATCTTTGAATGCCATAGTTCCATATTCTTCTCGTGCCACTCATCTGTATTTTCACCCGCAACACCTCCTAACACAACCATATTTCCATTAGGTAAGAGGTATTGTGTAGCTTCAAAGACTCCGGCTGGTACTGAACCTGGTATATCGTTTGCATGTCTATTATTCCAGTCAACATTTTCATCATGAATTTTTCCTAGCGTCGAGATTGGAACCTTATGGCAGGTGGCCATAGCAATTCTCCCCGGGACTGGGGAGATTCCGGCTTGAAAGTAGTGAAAAGCTTGTTTCAAATTAGGTTTAGCGTTAGCACCAGGAGCAGCAGGAACCATAGCTGTATCTTCTTTCATGATATCTTCAAGTGTTTTAAGACGCTTCTCAAGGGTCTCCAAATCCATAGCCTCTAGTGTAATCGATGCCCCTGGACCTTTAGTTTTCTTTAGTTCGGGAGTTATATTTTTAAATTGTGCGAAGTAAAATGGTGGAAACGAGCTGAAACCGAGTAAAGCATCAGGAAGTTCATATCTTACTTTTTTAGCTAACAAAAAGAGTTTATTATAATCATATTCATTAAGGAGAAAAGTTCGAGTAGCTTTATAGGGGTGTTCGCGATATATTCGCATGGCAGCCTTACATTTAATTCCCATGGTACCGACATCCCCTAAAAATATTCCAGAGAAATCTGGGGATACGCCATACCTACAGAAAGGTTGCGCATACTTGTTTGCCCACGATCCTGTCCTTATAATTGTTCCTTCTGGATTTGGAAGTACTACTTCAAGACCGAGACAATTATCCGGAACGAGACCATACTTAGTAGAGCCCCCACCTGCGGTACTATTTGAAAGTCCTCCTCCAATAGTAGCAGCGAATCCACTCCCCGGACCAGTTACTCCTGGTGTGTATCCCTCAGGGATCAGTTGAGAAAGTAAATCTCCCCAAGTGATTCCAACTCCAACTACAATATAATAATCATCCTTGTTAAATACCTCAAGCTTATTCATCCGCGTCATATCGAGTAGTATCCCTTCACTTGTAACGCTCCCTCCTACGAGGTCAGCACCACCCCCTCTAGGAACTATTCGTAATTTATATTTGTTTGCAACTTTTACAACTTCAGATACTTCCTCTGTAGTCTCAGGACGCACGATTATATCCGCCCATTGGTCAGGAAAAGCTGGATCCACGTTTCTAGAATAAGCCGCCTTCATAAAGTCTTTGTCAGAAACAAAATCCTCTCCAACAACACTTTCAATTTCGGAATAGGCTTCTTTTACTTTTGACATTTTTATCACTATATTTATTGATACATTAATTGATTTTTTGGTAATGTTGAATCAAATTTAACAGTTATTCTTAAATACTTTTTCTTACTTTTTATCGTTTCAAAAACCATGTCTTTGTTACTATTGATTGGTTTAAATTCAAGATAAACACAAAAAAATTGACCTAATCATCTATTCTAGAAAAGATAAAGTGAAAAAACAATTAAAAAAAATATAAAAAAAAGTTAGCTAATGTTTAGCAGATTTTCTTGTTACTCATCGTTTACGTAGTGCTGAGTAATGTCGTCATCATAGCTGTGCAAATGCCACTTATTTGGGCTTAATAAGAAATTTGGATCTACTGCCTTTTTCATGTCTTTAAAGAATTTAACGAAATCTGGTGTAAAAGCACCTGCTTCGGTAATTGACTGCGATATAGATTCTCCAAGCCAATAATGTGCTGCACCATATCGAACTTGGTATCTAATCTTCTTATGCCATAAATCCATAGAAAGTTGACGTTTTTCCTCAACATTGTCCGCGTTAAAGCCACCTACAAATATACAGTTTCCATTGGGCATGAACGCTATAACACCCGCCCAAATTGCCATAGTTCCTGGAGGGTAAGTCTTATTATGGTCGATATCAAATTGTTGGGCTTTCTGTGATAATTCTGGTAAGCCAGAAATAGGGACTTTATGGCATGTAGTACAAGTAACTTTAGGTGGTGCCACAGAAATTAAGTTGTGGAAGTAATTAAAACTCGCTTTTAAATTGTATTGCCATGTATCAGGTCGTTCCATCGTGGGGTCAATTTGTTCGAACGAAAAAGGACGGGTTGATTCGTCTTTTGTCATAATTTCATCAACCATTTCGATATACACATCTAAAATTCTCTGATCTGTTGCTTCCAGATTAATTGCTGCTACTGGTCCTTTAATTCTAGGCCGTCTTGGCGAGCCTTTTGGCCGTGGATTTTGAGCAGCCATAAGTTGGGTAACTACAAGCGGTAGAACGCTTAAGCCAAGTAAACCATCTCCAACCTCCTTCCGTAATTTATGAGCTTTCTTAAAAACCTCATTATAATCGTTTTTATTAAATACGTACATACGAGATGCTTTATATGGAGGATCGGGGAATAATCTCATATACGCTTTTGTTTTTATACCCATCGTTCCTACGTCACCCATGAACAAACCGGTAAAGTCTGGAGATACACCGTACCGACAGAAAGGTGTTGCATATTGATTAGATGCTGCCCCAGTTTTTACAATCGTTCCTTGAGGATTAGGAAGTACGGCCTCAACACCCAAACATACATCTGGAACTAATCCGTATTTCGTAGAGCCCCCTCCGGCGGTACTATTTGATAATCCTCCACCAATTGTGGCAGAGAATCCACTACCTGGCCCAGTAACCCCTGAAGTTAAACCCCTTGGATGCAGTTCTGATAATAGAGCCCCCCAAGTGACACCCGCTTCAACTATATAATAATAATCATCTTCATTAATTTCTATAATTTTATTCATTCTTGTAAGATCGAGTAAAATACCACTGTCGGTTATGCTACCCCCAACAAGATCTGCTCCACCACCTCGGGGTACCATTTGAATTTTATATTTATTTGCTATTTTTACAATTTCTGATACTTCTTCTGGGGTTTCAGGTCTTACGATCATATCTGCCCATTTGTCTGGAAACGCGGGATCGACATTCCGAGAGTAAGCTGCTTTCATAAAATCCTTATCACTTATGAAATCATCTCCAATTACTTGTTCAATTTCTTTATATGCACTCTTAACTTTTGAGATTTTTTTCACCACTTATTTAATATTCAGTTATTATGAATTACGCGTGGGAAACTAATAAAATTTTTCTTTCAATTCTCCAAAAAACATTATTGATGCTTTTCAAATAAAAGACTTTTAAAAGATATGGCAATATTAAAATATGAGAAATTACAAGAATTTGGATAGTATAAAGAAGACTTAATAATAGAATTTAAAAACAGATTAGATAATAGGTAGGTGGGGGAAATGGGAAAAGTAATATCAGTAAGAATTAATGAAAATTTGGAAGAAACTATTAAAAGATTTTCTGAAGAAAGAAAAGAAGAGCAATCAGACGTGATTAGAGACCTAATAAACAATGGAAGCCTTTACCTAGCAATAAAAGGTTATGCAAAAGGAGAATATTCAATTGGGAAAGCAGCTTATCTCGCTAATCTTCCGTTATCAGTGTTTATGGATTTAATAATGGATATAGGAATTAAATCAAGCATAAGCAAAGAAGATTTGCTTGAAGGATATGAAAACTTAAAAAATTTTGTTTAAAGCCTTTAAGATAGAATTAAAATTCTTAAAGGCTGGTTTAAAACACATTCAAAAAAAGTTTAAAAATAAAACATATATTCACATAACTAATAAATCAAATTAAGATTAAAATGGCAAATTTAACTTTATCAATTCCCAATGAATTAAAAAAAATGATGGAAAATTTTCCAGAAATTAATTGGTCTGAAGTAGCAAAAGATTCAATCAAAAAAAAAATTGCACACTTAAATTTTATTAAGGGTTTCCAACTCGATAGTGAAATATCTCCTGAAGATGCTTTAAACCTTGGAAGAAAAATGAGTGAACTCTTATTAAAACATTATAAGAGTGAATGAAAAATGAAATTAGATGAGCTTAAACGGATGGCAGAATTATATCGTAAGGGTATTGTTAGTCTCCAAGAGGCTGCAACACAGGCAAAATTATCGTTATACGAAATAATGGAGTTTGTTGATAAAGAAAATATCCGACCTCCAGATCAGACTAAAGAAGAAGTTCTAACTGAAATTGAAAAATCTAAAAAATATGAAGTATAATTCGATTACCTAATCCTTATATTTTAATACTTAATAACGGAAATTTCTTTAATATTTTTAAAATGCTCAACATTTCGAGTTAAAATTTTTTCTATACCATTGACAAGCATTATCCCGGCTATTAGTATATCATTATCATCTATCTTCTTTCCTTTGGATTCCAAAATATCATGAATTTGAGCCGCTTTTTCGGCTTCTTTAAAACCTAGTTGGAGTATCTGCATACTACTTATAAATCCCAGCCATTTTCTCTTGAGCTCATCATGTCGTGCCTCAGACTTCTTTCTTCTTGCTCGTTCCAACCCAATTCCTACTTCATATACTGTGATAGTAGTTATATATATTGGATCGTCTAATTTGTCAATTATAGGTTCCATGTTTTTATAACCATAGAGAAAATCAATACAAGCAGTTGTATCTAGTAAAACCATTATTTGCCACCGCTTTCGGATCTTTTCCAACTTCTTCCAGATCTATTAGTTATACCTTGCCAGATATCTCTAAATTCACCTTCCGAAAGATCCCAAGCACCAAAATAATCCTTAAAATTTCCTTTCTGACCATTTATAAGTCTAAGAAATAGCTGAGAGAAACTTTCATCCTCCCGTTTGTATTTTTTTAACTCGTTATACACATCCTCAGTGATACTGATATTTTTTGATGCCATCATATTACCCATATGTTTACACATATTTATGTATTATTGTTTCAATTATCAGCTCAGATGTTCGAGCAATTAAAAAATTTAAGAAATTTCAGATCCCTTGTATCCAACTAGATACATTCTTTTACAAACAATTTTTAAATAATAAGATAAGAAGAAATAAATTATAAAATATCCTAGAAGAACTTAAAAATGTAAACGGTACATCAGCAAATAGGATATCTATTTTTTTAGAATTAATTTCAAAAGAGGGTATAAAAGATGAGTAAAACCATAAGTACAAGAATAGATGATGAATATGTTAAAAAATTAGAAGAAATAGCAAAAAGAGAGAATATCGACCGCTCTGCATTAATAAGAAAATTTATTTTGCAAATGTTAAAAGAATATGAGCTTAAACGGATGGCAGAATTATATCGTAAGGGTATTGTTAGTCTCCAAGAGGCTGCAACACAGGCAAAACTATCGTTATATGAAATAATGGAGTATGTTGATAAAGAGAATATCCGACCTCCAGACCAGACTAAAGAAGAAGTTCTAACTGAAATTGAAAAATCTAAAAAATATGATATATAATTTCATTTTATCTAATTTACATTTTAAATAATGGAAAAATCAAAACCTAACATCATATTTATTTTAACTGACCAGCAACGATACGACACTTGCGGTTGCTATGGTCAGAATTTGGAAGTCACGCCCAATCTTGATAGATTAGCCAATGAAGGGGTTTGTTTTGAACACACTTTTACTAACCAGCCAGTATGCGGCCCAGCAAGATCTATTCTCCAAACAGGCAAATATCCTACTGAAACAGGATGTTTTCGAAATGCCATAGGTCTCCCACTAAGCGATCAAAACATAGCAGACTATTTTTCAAATAATGGTTATGAAGTGGCTTATATTGGAAAATGGCATCTCGCAAGCACTTTAGGAAGTACTGATGAAAATAAATTAAAAAAAAATGACTTTAGGAGGAAACCAATATCCTCTGAATTTAGAGGAGGCTATAAAGATTACTGGCTTGCATCTGATGCACTTGAGCACACATCCCATGCTTATGATGGCCATCTTTTTGATGGTAATGGTGTGAAAAGGGAATTCAACGGTTATCGAGTTGATTGTCAAACAGATTTTATCCTTGAGTACTTAGAATCCTGCTCAACCCAAAAACCATTATTTCTATTTATATCATATTTAGAACCGCATCATCAAAACGATCATGATGCCATTGAAGGACCAATAGGAAGTAAGGAAAAGTTTAAAAACTTTAAGGTGCCTGGCGATTTACAAAATACTGAAGGCAATTGGGATGAATTTTTCCCGGATTATTTAGGATGTTGCCACTCAATTGACATGAACCTTGAGAGAATAATTGATAAACTCAAAATAATGAAAATTTACAAGGATACAATGATAATATTTACAAGCGATCATGGATGCCATTTTAAAACTCGCAACAGGGAATATAAGCGATCTTGTCATGAAGCTGCAATCCGTATTCCTTTAGTAATTAAAGGTGCAGGCTTTAATGGTGGGAAAGTAGTCAATGAGTTAGTAAGTTTAATAGATTTACCTCCAACATTACTAAAAGCGGCAAGAATAGAAATTCCTGATTTTATGCGGGGTAATCCGTTACAGAAATTACTATACTCTAATAATTCAAATAATAAACAAAATTGGCCTCAGGAAGTTTTTATTCAAATCAGTGAAAGTCAGGTAGGTAGAGCTATCCGAACAAAAAGGTGGAAGTATTCCGTTGTTGCCCCAAAACGCACTGAGCAATGGGATGGTTATCTTTATTCGAAAAGCGATGTTTACAATGAAGAATTCCTATACGATCTTGAGAATGATATCTATGAAAAAAATAATCTTGTGGATGATCCCAAACTTCAAGATATCAGATCAGGATTAGCAGAGATTTTAAAAAGAAAAATGAAAGAAGCAGGTGAGGAAACTCCCTCTATTTTGCGAAAGCTTTAAAAAATGTGTTAGTACCAATTAAATTAACCTTGGAATTTGGTAATTATTATGCTTAAAGTCATAAAGAATTTTCTGATAAGTTTAAATCCAGAAATAATAATTCAAGCACCTGCTAGGATTAATATAATAAATCCTTTAGATGCTGTGGAAGGGGATTTTTGGATGCCTTCTGTAGCTATAAATGGTGTTAAGAATCCTCTTTCTGTATTTGTTTATATCAAAAAAATTGAAGGAGAGAGTCAAATAAAAGTATATACGATAAAAAAAATAAGTGAACAATATTCTGTCGAATTACAGAGTGAAGAAATACTTTCTAAAGATAGAGATAAGGTCGAGTTTAATCTTAATGGACAGAATAAATTGATTTATGCTAGTATTTATAGACTCTGCAAAATGAGTTCTCATTTCAAGAGCTTATTCTTAAACTCAAATATCGAGATTGGATCGATAACAACAATACCCCAGCAAAGTGGTTTAGGGGGGAGTAATGCTATAATAATTGCTGTGCTTTTTGGATTAGCCCATTTCTTTAACGTGTACAACAACTTTGAAGTGTTAGGTGAAAAAGAATTCCCTATAAATAAAGATATTATAGCAGAGATGGCTACAAAAATCGAGGATGGAGATTTAGAAATTACTTCAGGCTATGCTGATAGTTATGTAATAAGCAGAGGAGGATTAAGTTTTTGTTCTTATAATGGGAAACTTCATCATAAAGATTTGTCAGAAGAACCATTAGCTATTTACGATAGAATTGATGATGTCTATGAGTTGAATAATATCCCTATAATCGTATGTTATTCTGGAGTACGCCATGAGAGTGGGGATGTACATGGAAAATTAAGAAAAATTTATCTTCAGAATAACCCCTTTTTTATAAGTAGTTATAAAAAAATAGCGGAAATTGCTTGGAAATCTAGATTTGCAATAATGCAACGTGATTGGACTAAACTAGGAAACTACTTCAAGGAAAATACACTAATTGTGAACGATATCATGAAGGAAGCAGGATTCAAACATGGGATTGGATTAGCAAATAATATTTTAATCGATTTAATTGAAGATCACCCAGATGTTTATGCTGCGAAATTAACAGGTGCTGGTGGTGGAGGTTCAGTTTTTGCGCTGGTTAATCCCAATAAGATAGAAACAATAATAACTTATTGGCAGGATAAATTACATGAATTAATTGCCAATAGAGAACTAAGGATTTCAAAATTTCCGGATTACTCAGAGGAGATATTAAATAAATTAAATAAAGCTCAATTTTATCAAATTAAAATTGATAAGACTGGAGTGAAAAAACTATTCCCAGAAGAAAACCCTTGATTTTAATAATACTAATTAAACCCAATAAAGGGAAATCCCATCCTAACTGCTAATTCTATCTAGAGGGCTATAGCTAAATGAAAAAACCAAATATTGTATTTATTCTCATTGATGACATGGGATGGAAGGATTTAGGTTGTTATGGCAGTACATTTTATGAAACACCGAACATTGATAAACTCGCAACTGAGGGCATGTCTTTTACAAATGCATATTCAACCTGTCCCGTGTGTTCTCCAGCTCGAGCAAGTATATTGACAGGGAAATATCCCGCGAGACTCGGTCTTACAAACTACATTGGGGGAAAGTCTAAGGGTAAACTTATAGATGCTCCTTACATCGATCATTTACCATTATCAGAAAAATCTATTTCTAAAGTTTTAAAAGAAAACGGGTACAATACGTGGCATGTTGGTAAGTGGCATCTGGGGGGTGAAAAATACTATCCTCTGCAACATGGATTTGATATAAGCATTGGGGGGTGTCATTGGGGTTCACCATTCAAGGGATATTTCAATCCGTGGAATATTCCTACTATTGATGATAATGATGCTCCTGAAGGAACCTACCTAACAGATTACCTTACCGACAAAGCAATAGATTTGATCAAAAGCAGAAATGAAAAGCCATTTTTTCTAAATATGTGGTATTACAGTGTACACATACCGATTCAGGCTAAACCTGAAAAAATTGAATATTTCAGAAAGAAAAAAGAGAGGTTAGGTTTAGATAAAATTTACCCCTTTAAAGCTGGAGATCATTTTCCTACTGAGAGGAAAAAAGATTTAGTGATTCAAAGACGTATATTACAATCTAGTGCGAATTATGCTGCCATGGTACAATCTGTAGATGAAAATGTTGGAAGAATTCTTAAAGCCATTGAAGAATCAGGAGAATCCGAAAATACAATTGTATTTTTTGTATCTGATAACGGTGGATTAGCCACAGCAGAAGGGTCCCCAACTTGTAACTCACCTTTAGCAGAAGGAAAAGGCTGGATGTATGAAGGAGGGGTTCGTGATCCCCTAATTGTTAAATGGCCTGGGCAGATACAGGAAAAATCTCAGTGTGAAATTCCAACAACCTTTACAGATTTTTATCCAACATTTTTAGAACTAGCAGGGATTGATTTAATGCCTGAACAACATCAAGATGGGGTGAGTATTCTTCCGTTATTAAATGGAGAAAAGATAATGTATGATCGAAGTCTTTTTTGGCATTATCCCCATTATGGTAATCAAGGAGGCACTCCAGGATCTTCAATTAGGAAAGGCGATTATAAATTAATTGAGTTATTTGAGGATAAACAAGTGGAAATGTATAACCTAAGAATTGATCTCGAAGAAAAGAACGATATTTCAAGAAAATTTCCTGAGATCACTGCAAATCTCAAAAAAATACTTGAAGACTGGAGAATATCTATCAAGGCTAAAATTCCAGTAAAAAATCCAAATTATACTATCTAGAAAATAGGGAAGATTGGTTTATGTTTCTATAAAAAAATGGTATTCTCAAAATGATTCTTAACATAAGTATGTTCTTCTTTAGTTTCGTCGAAAAGGTAAATCCAATAATTTGAATCAATAAAAATTATTGCTCCATTTTCCATATTTCTTTAATCGACTCCGGAGTTGTTTTTTTCTCAGAAGGGGTTTTGATGCAGCCCACTAGTTTCTCAAATATTTCTCCTTTTGAAGGCTTTTTCTGAAGAGTTATAATGTTATCTTGATTTATCTTAATAGTTAGCCTATCTCCAGGTTTTATATTTAAAGATTCTCTTAATTTGGCAGGTAATGTTAACCGGCCTTTATCATCAATTTCAATCTTTCCCATTTAAATTCCCATTCCCATAAATTTACCCATTATATCATATCTGAAATTTTTCTTTATAAATTTAATTCATCAAAATATTAAATTTGGCGTTACAGACAGAATCTCTGTTGAAGCTAAAATTCCAGAAAAAAATCTGAATTATATAATATAGAAAATAGAGAAGATTAGTATATATTTCCTATCCTCCTCGAAAATATCACTAATTTAAAATTAAGCACATATCTTAAATTTAGACACAAATTCCTAAATCTGTTTCGAGTGAGAAAGATCTTTTATTAGATCATGACCCTATCTAAATTAATAATATAAAAAAATACAGAAGATTAGATATGGTAAAAATAAAAATAACAGTAATTAGAACATTCAGCCCAGAAGAAGTTTTTGGTCATGAAATGAAATATCCCAATGACAAAGTAGTAACTCCGTGTGATCATGAAGGCTTGAATGAAGGAAAGGAATGGTTTGTAGAAAATTTGGAAAAACCAGAGGATTTTTGTGAATGGGCTTGGCACGATTTGTATAAAGATTTATGCATACTTTCTTTTGGCGGAGATCATTTCTGGTCAGAGCCCGGTGTTACATATACGGCTTGTTCTGACGGAATGAGACCGGTATGTTATAAACTTGAAAGGTTAGAATCGACTTAACTGTTCACTTGAGATGGAATAAAAATAATCCTTAGTTAGTGTTAATGTTTCCGGGATTTTTACTTGTAAATATTTCTGTAATAAAGCCTTCAAGAAAAGGAAAATCTTTTAATTCAATAACTTGGCTTGTTTCATAAAATTTATCCAGTGTTTGCATTATTGAAGGAACGTTTTGAAGGCGTTCGATGAAATAACCTAGCTTTTTTTGAGCTAGATATGTTTGACCTTTATATAAATAGCAGATTGAGTACTTCGAAATAGTTTTCATGAGTACCGTATATTGACCGAATATAGCACGATCGAGCCCCTCAGTAAAGAATTCGTTGCTAAAAGACATAAAGGCTGTTAAGAAACTTCCAAAAAGCTCATCGTTACTTTTCCACTCGTCAGCAAATTGGTAGGACAGCAGGAGAACTCCTCCCTCCATTAGTATTAAAAGTAGCACTGGTTGTTCTTTTACTACCTCAGGAATCATTTTTCCTTGTGTTTCTAGTAGAGCCTCAACAGAACCACTTAGCGAAGCAAGATTCATACGTTCTGATAATGGAGCGTTTGCTTTCTTAAGATTTTCCCATACTCCTAATTGACCTAATAAATTATCGTGTTCTATAGAAATAGTTTGAGCTAGATGATGATACCCATTTTTATCAGCTATTTCCTGTGCTTGAGTAAGAAACCGCCGGGCATCACCCATGTTCATCTGGATTAGAGCAATTCTAGCTTGCAATAATTTTGTTCTAGCTATAATGGGGTAAGTATTATTTTTCTCTGCATACTCTATAAGTTGTGAGATGAAAGGATTTATTTCATCTATAATCGTCAAATCGTTAGTTAGCTTCAATTCCTTAAAGTATAAATCACAGATTTCAATCAGAGCAGTATTCACTAAATAAGAAAATTGTTTATCCTTAGCAATTATTTCCTTAAATATATTTTCTGCTTCTGTCCGATCACGACTTCGTGTACTAGATTTTAATAATCTTGCTCTAAGCAGATTATAGATAGCCAAATTCTGAGCAATTGGATTTTCATCGTTGATTTGTTTTAAAAGATGAAAATAATGTTGTATGCTTTTATTATCACTTTTAGCAATTAAAGCTCTAATTATACCCAGCAATAAAGTACCTGAACTATATGCTAAATTTACTAGCATATTAGACTCTTCAAGAATTGCTAAGCTTTGTTTCAAAAGTCTTAGTGATTTATCTAAATCACCTTTTAAATAAAAAAGGTTTCCCATCCCGAAATAATCATTCATATCATTAAATAACTCCCATCTTGAATCTCTAATCTTAAGAGCAAGACTTTTTTTATGGTATTCCAATGCAAGGTTTAGGTCACCTTTGGAAGTGTAAAGATGCCCCATTATACTCACAACCAACCTTTTATTTTTTTGACCCTCTTGCCTATCGAGATTAAACTGCTCTATTAATTCTAAGGATTTTTTACAACACTCCAATGCAAAGTCAAATTTGCCTTGATTAAAAAGTATTATTCCTTTCAAATACAAAAAGTATACTTCTTTATTTCCGATTTCATTTCGAGATCTATTTGAAATAGATTTTACTATACTCTCCCCTCGTTCTATTAAACTTAAAGCCACTTTACTAAGGGTTTTCCCTTGAAATATTAAAGTCCATAGTTTCATATTTAGAGCATCCATAAATAGAAAATCATTTCCCCTTTTTTCGTATTCTCTATAAGTTTCTTCGGCTATTTCATAAACCTTTTCAACGTTTCCTAATGAAAAATATATTCTTTCCCTAAGAATTTGTATTTTAAGCTTTTCTTCGGGAGATAGTTCTTCGTTTTTTCCGATTTCAGTTGCTAATCTCAGAGCTTCTTCTTCTTTCCCTTCATTTAAGAGTTTCCAACCCTGTTCTATTTCTTTCAATACTGGATCATTCACATTTTTTTCCTACTATTTTTTATTTAGCTCTATCGAAGAATATTTCTGTTTTAAGTGATTCAATCCATTCATTCAATTTTTCTTAAACTGCAAATTTTCCAATAAATTGTCTTCAAAAAGTGTTTTTAGTGAAGAATTATCTTTTTTTGGATAGCTAATCGTTCTAACTTTTCTTGAATGCTATTAAATTGATTAGTATTTATACGTATAGCCATATCCTTCCAAATTTTTCTATAAAAATAAAAATACTCTGAGATTTCAAGCAAATTTCCAAATACTACTAAATGGTTCTTGATAATATCAATTTGAATGTACAAGGGTAATAATTCAAAAATTTTGACATCATAATTTGGCGGGATATGTCCTAATATTGATTCCCAGATTGAAACATTCGCGTTCTTATCTTTTTTTTGGGTAATTATTGCAATATCAATATCAGATCTCTCCGGGATGAAATTTTGATTTAGAGCGCTCCCGAAAAGAATCGTCCAATATCCCTTGTAGAACACGAGATCTTCTTTTAGTTTATTACGAGAGATTGAGTTTTTTATCCACCAACACCTCAACATCTTTAACAAAAGTTTTTAACGTTGTAACAACATCCTTCTTCTCCTTTAGTACAAGTTCCACTTCAATCTTGTTATACTTGTGAACCAGGACATTCCTCAAACCGTTCCAACGACGTAAATCTTGTATTATTTTTGAACTAAAAATCATTATTTTTTCTAGTTCATCAATATTTGAATAATCATCCTTGACTGATATACCTAAATCTTTACATAACATTGCAATGACATCCATTGTTGCATCGATAGATACCTGAAGACGATAGAAGAGTGCATCCACATGGAATTTGTCATCTTCAAGGTTATCAGGTAAAACCGAGATTTTTTCGATGATAAATTCCAATTTTCGTCTGTATTGTTCTGTTCGCTTCATTCTGAGAATACTGGATTAATTTTTTAAGTTAAAATTGACATATTCTATTTAATATCTTACTAATTAAATTTTATAAGCTTTTCTAGTAAGATTTACTTTTTCTTTAACTAAAAAAAAGGAAGAAAAGTTTCCTTAAAAGCCTTATGTACTATGTTATGTTGATGGTTAAATTTGACTCTAAAAACAGAATTTTTATTCATAAAACAACTCTAAGGGAGTAACTTTTATTAGGTAATTAGGTCTATTTCTTTATTATTAGATTTTTATGAAAATTTGGTGTTAAAAATTAGCAAAGTTAAAAATGCGTATAAAGAAATCGAAGATATCCTAGGTTCAGATTTTGTTTCCGATAAAGACTTTATGAAAGCAGCCTATTCGAGGAATGTAGATCCTGCTTTTCCAGATCGCTGGGCTGACATTATTGTGAAACCAGAATCTACAGAGGAAGTCTCGGAAATTGTAAAAATTGCGAATAAGTACAAAATTCATATGGTTCCACGCGGTGGGGGTGCAGACCTTGTTGGTGGTTCAGTATCGGAAGGGGGAATACTACTTGACCTTACTCGAATGAATCAAATCCATGAAATTAATGTAGATGATTATTATTGTATTGTAGGATGTGGTATTACCTGGGGTTCGATGCTTTCAGAATTACAAAAAAAAGGAGTGACTACGGGAATTCTTGGACCTGGAAGTGGATACTCAGCAACAATCGGAGGTGGTCTTTCGAACGCTACTGTAGGATTTAGTTCTACAAAATACGGACTTACACCGGATATTTGTTTGGGCGTTGAAGCCGTTTTACCAAACCCAGAAGGAACAATTGTTAGGACCGGTGCAGCTTCAAATCAATATGCAACTCCTTTCTGTAGATACGGCGTATCTCCTGACTTCACAGGCTTGTTTATGGGAGACGTAGGAACGATGGGCATAAAATGTAAAGCATTTCTTAGGTTATTTCCTGATCCTCCATATAAAGTACGACGATATTATATGCTTGCAAAGGACGATTATAGTCAAGTATTTAAGTTGGCTCATAAAATGCGGAAGGAAGTCGGCGATGGTTTAAATGATTTAATGGTATGGCCCACTATATTATTCAACTTACTTTCCGCCCAGGTTGTAAATAAACCAAGTAAAAGACCAAAAATAACCGGACCAGTATTTTCAGTGACACTAGATGCAACAGATCAACGAATTATAGATGTATATCTCGAAAAAACGAATGAAATTATGCTGAAAGATGATGTGACTCGACCATTTGAATGGCAAGAGATTGATTTAGACATGGTTTTATCAACAGATTGGAAATTCACGTTAAAGGAAGAGTTTAACTTTTTCCAGAAATATATCTCAACCGCCCCGCCAAAGAGTTCGATGACAACATGTCATAAGGTTGCAATTTCTCGCTTAAATGAAAGTGTTCAAAAAGGAGTGCAATTCAATATAAATAATTCAAAAGAATTTCCACCAAAAAATCCACCATACCCCGTTTTCGCTTCATTCCTAATGTTTCTGCCAAATGGAAACTGTGTGATTGTAGGTGGACTCGGTGGTGATAACACTGATGAGAATCGTGAAATTCAAATGAATATTTGGCATAAAAAGATACGACATCAAGTAAAATACGGTGCAGCGCACTATTGGCTTGGAGAATCAATCAGTCAGTCAATTGTTGAATCTGGCGCTTATACTCCTGAGTTTATGCAATTCTTTAAGGATATGAAAAAAGCAGTAGACCCGAACTTTTTATTAAGTCCAAACAAATTCCACATGTATTCATATGACCATGATTATACAGAGCATCTCGTAGAAGATTAGAATTAAATCATAATTTTTTTCTTTTTTTTGAGATTTATTAACACTCAAGAAATATAATAACTAACATGCCCGATTCAATCGAAAAAATTCTAGAGAGTGGATATCGACTCCAAAATGAAGGAAAAATTGAAGAATCTCTGCAGTTAATTAACAATTTTGAAGAAAAAATGAACCTTACACCTACAGAGGGACTCCGGCTCAAACTTTTTAAAGGGTTTGTGAATTTTTACAAAGAAGAATTTGAAAAAAATCTCAGTCTTGGGGAGCAGCTTTATCAAGAAAGTCTTGAGTTAGATAAACCACTTCTTGCAATAGAGTCGATTTTCCTCAAATTTGTCGCTTTATTTTTGATGTGGCGGACAGGTGAAGCATGGAATGATGTTGAAAACTATGAAAAGTTGCTCCAATCTGCCGCGCAAGAACCTTCTTCTGAATTCGAGATTGCGGAAGCCTACTTTTCTTTCATGAGGGGTTTTTTTTATTTTTGGGAGCAAAAATATGATCTTGCTATAGAGTATCATAAAAAGAGTATTCTAGTCTTTGAACAAAACTTACGTTTTACTGATTTTTTAGCTTGGTCCCTATGGATAATCGGGAGCTTATACATTTCAAAAGGAGAATTAGACGAAGCCTTAAAATCCTGCTTGAGAAGCTTAGATTTATGCAAAGGACATAATTTTGCATCTAAAGCATTTACTGCTGCTAATAACAGTGGTATTAGTCTTATTTACCATCAACAAGGAAAATTAGATTTAGCAATTAAATATTGTGAAAAAAGTCTTCAATTTTATGAAACCAGAAATATTCCCCTTTTTGTTTTAGAAACTGGTTTGAGATATGATCATTTGATAAAAATCGCGCTAGACAAGAAGTCACCTGAACAAGCCCAAGTATATTTACAACGATACATGCAATATATAGAAAATTACAAAATTTCTGAGAAATTTTCGGGATATTTATTGTCAAAAGCACGGATATTACGATCGAGTACTCGAACTCGGGAGAGGGCTGAAGCTGAAAGAATTCTCCTCCAACAAATTGAGAAGTTTGATGAAGTAGTAAAAAAAGGAATCCCAGGGATACCCGGGGAACTGACTGAACCAATAATTGAGATCTGCGAGTTTTACCTTGAAGAATTAAGCTCAACTAATGATTTGGCAATTCTGGATGAGCTTCAACCCCTAATTAATAGATTACTAGAGGAAGCAAAACGAAATAAATCCTTTTTATTACATAGTTAT